>Ga0307492_10000092_pt1 | contig 42076 bp, 45 predicted proteins | sample SI3LmetaG_FD_202365 | JGI IMG/M metagenome (GOLD analysis project Ga0307492, IMG submission 202365) | Sea-ice brine microbial communities from Beaufort Sea near Barrow, Alaska, United States - SI3L | ecosystem: Environmental > Aquatic > Marine > Coastal | place: USA: Alaska | collected 2017-05-06 | reverse complement strand
GCCGGCTTCGCATCATCGAAATGATGTGGGAGCTTGTCTTTGCCGATGGCCATGTCACCGAATTCGAGGACAATATTGTCTGGCGCGCCGCCGATTTGCTCGGCATTTCCTCGCGCGATCGTCTTAATCTCAAGCGCCGTGTCGCCGACAGCCGGCTTACGCCCGACGAAGCGACATAGCATTTGTTCTTCGCACGATTTTTCTTCGCACACCGCCCTCGTTAAACTCGAGACAACTGAATGCATTTCATGGTTAAACGCGTCACGTTGATCACGGGTGCCTCGTCGGGCATCGGCGCAGAGCTGGCGCGCATCTTCGCGTTGAGCGGCTACAACACCGTGCTGGTCGCGCGCCGCGACGATCGTCTCAAGCTGCTTGCCGACGAAATCGCCGCGGCTGGACATCCGCGGCCGGACATCATCGCCTGCGACCTGAATGAGCCCGACGCCTGCGAGCGCATCGTCGCATCGCTCAAGGCCATGAATGTCGAGGTCGAGACCGTGGTCAACAACGCCGGCTACGGCCTGTTCGGTGAAGCTGCCGATCTCGACCGTGCGCAGCAGCTGGCGATGGTCAATCTCAATGTCTGTGTGCTGACGGATCTGACGCTGCGCTTTGCGGAGAGTCTGATCCGCCATCGCGGCGGCATTCTCAACGTTGCCTCGATCGCGTCGTTCCTGCCCGGCCCGCGCATGGCGGTCTATTACGCCACCAAGGCCTACGTCCTGTCTTTCACGGAGGCGATGCGCGGCGAGCTCGGACCGAAGGGCGTCCGGGTCACGGCATTGTGTCCGGGAACGGTGCCGACCGAATTTCAGGGTGTGGCCGGCTTCAAGCCGGGTCTGGATTCCGCAGTTCTGAACCTGTCGGCAGCGGCGGTGGCGCGGGCGGGCTACCGAGGGCTGATGTCGAACAAGCGGCTGGTGCTGCCTGGCGTCGGGGTCCGCATGATCCCGTTTATGCTCCGTTTCGCGCCTCGCAGCCTGGTGCTGGCCTCGGTCGCCCGGGTGCAGCAGAAGCGCTAAGGGACGCCTCATCCAAGGCTAATTCCCTGTGCAGGGCACATCCGCGAAATCCCGGCTCGACGGGGCCGCGGCAACACAATATTTTCAATTTCGGCGTTCAATAGAGACGCTTGTCCCCCGCCGGGGATTGAAAAGACTGAATCGATGCTGCGGCCTGATGGTGATCGACCAAGCGATTTCGGCCTGACGACTTGCGGCCGGTTCACTGCGCTTCCGGTGCTCATCATTCTGCACGGGCCTATGTCCACCCCGGGCCGTGTCGGCAACGCGCTGCGCGCGATGGGCCATCCCCTCGACGTCCGCCGCCCGGTGTTCGGCGATGCACTGCCCGAAACCCTCGACCGCTACGCCGGCGCGATCATGTTCGGTGGGCCGATGAGTGCCAACGACACCGAGGATTTCATCCGCCGCGAGATCGACTGGCTTGCGGTGCCGCTGAAAGAAAAACGTCCGTATCTCGGAATTTGCCTCGGCGCACAGATCCTCGCCAAGCATCTTGGCGCGAAGGTCGCGCCGCATCCCGAAGGCCGGGCCGAGGTTGGTTATTATCCGATCCGTCCGACCGAAGCGGGCCGGAAGATATGCTCGCATTGGCCCGACCACGTCTATCAATGGCATCGCGAAGGCTTTGAGCTTCCCGTGGGCACCGAGCTGCTGGCCGAGGGCGATGATTTTCCGGTGCAGGCATTCCGCACCGGGCGATGTTTCGGCATCCAGTTTCATCCCGACGTGACCCACGCGATGCTGCATCGCTGGACCACGCGCGGGCACGATCGCATGTCGCTTCCGGGAGCGCGGTCGCGCGCCGAGCATTTCACCGGGCGCATGGTTCATGATCTTGCGGAGCGTGCCTGGCTGACGGCCTTTCTTGATGGCTGGCTGCACCGCCCGCCGCCAGCGCAATCGCCGATCGCTTCGCTCGCGGCCGAGTGACATGGATCAGCCGAGCTTCGCACGCCTGCTCAACGACTTCACGCTGTCAGCGGAATCCGGCGACGGTGCGCGTTTCGCGGCGCATTTCACCGAAGACGCCATCTACTACGACTACATTTACGGCGCGCACAAAGGCCGCGCCGAGATCGCACACATGATGGAGCATCTGTTTCATCGCGATGCGGGCAACGACTATCGCTGGGAAATGTTCGATCCGGTCTGCCACGGCGACATGGGCTATGCATGGTCGCTGTCGAGCTTCACCTCAACGGTGCCGCAGTTCGCCGGCCAGTTCGTGGTGATCGACGGCATGAGCCGGTTCATCGTGCGTGACGGGCTGATCACGGAATATCGCGAGTCGGTGAACGGCGGGGTCGCGATGGCCCAGCTCGGTGTCGCGCCGGAGCGGATGGTGAAAATCCTCAAACGCTGGTCCGGCTGGCTCAGAGACCGGCCGGAAACCGTCGATTATCTGTCGCGTTCGCGGCGCGCCAAGGTACCTAGTCCTTTGCCGTCGTCACGATCTTGATCTCTGACGTCAGCGTCCGATGCACCGGGCATTTGTCCGCGATCTCCATCAGCTTCTTGCGTTGCTCGGCATCGAGATTGCCCTCGATGGTGATCTCGCGGTCGATCTTGCTGATCATGCCTTCCTTGGTCTCGCAGTCCTCGCAGTCTTTTGCGTAGACGCGTCCGTGCTTCAGCGCGACGGTGATGCGATCGAGCGGTATCGATTTGCGCTCGGCATAAAGCCGCATCGTCATCGATGTGCAGGCGCCAAGGCTCGCAAGCAGGAAGTCATATGGTGCAGGCCCCGTATCATGGCCGCCGACCGATTCCGGTTCGTCGGCGATCATGCGGTGCTTGCCCGCGGAAATCAGTTGCTGGAGATGGCTGGTCCCGGTTTCCTGGACCACGACGCCGTCCGCCATCTCCGGAATGGTGCCTGTCTCCGCCGCCGGGGCTGCATCAAGATAGCGCATCGCCCAGGCTGCAATCATGTCGGCGACATAGACCGCATCGCGCTTCTGCGTCAGCAGGTGATCCGCGCCGGTCAGCGAAATGAAGCTCTTGGGATGTTTCGCTGCGATGAACAGGTGCGTCGCGTTGTCGATGCCGACCGTGTCGTCGGTGGGCGAGTGGAAGAGCAGCAGCGGCTTGTGAAATTTCGAGACGGTCTCCGTGAGCTTGTGCTCGGCGATATCATCCAGAAACTCCCGCTTGATGCGGAACGGCCGGCCCGCCAGTGACACCTCGAGTTCGCCTTCTTCGCGGATCTCCGGAATCTGATCCTTGAACCAATGCGTGACATGCGAGGGGTCCGACGGCGCGGCGACAGTGGCGACGCATTTCGCCTCGGGGATCATCGAAGTCGCGGCCAGAATGGCCGCGCCGCCGAGGCTGTGGCCGATCAGGATCGACGGCGCGCGCCGGGTTTTGCGCAGATGATCTGCCGCCAGCACCAGATCGCCGATGTTCGATGAAAATGTCGTGTTGGCGAATTCACCCTCGCTGGCGCCGATGCCGGTGAAATCGAACCGGAGCGTGGCGATGCCGTGTTTCGCCAGCCCTTCCGCGATCCGTTTGGCGGCCAGCACATTCTGGCCGCAGGTGAAGCAATGCGCGAAAAGGGCGTAGACGACAGGCGTCCCCTCCGGCAGATCCAGCGATGCGGCCAGCAATTGCCCGTCCGAGCCGGGAAACTGAAATTTTTCGGTTTTCATGACTGGTCCCTTCGCTGCGCGCGTGATCAGGAACGCGCCTCATCTGAGGCGCAGTCTAGCCCATTGGACAACAGGTTTGGGACAGCGGCTTTGGAATAACGGCTTGGGGAAGTTGGTGGAGCCAGGCGGGATCGAACCGCCGACCTCGTCATTGCGAACGACGCGCTCTCCCAGCTGAGCTATGGCCCCTTGATCGGCCGGGCCTGTGATGGCGGCGGCGGACAAGAGCGGCCATTTACAATCCCGATCATGGCCAAGTCAAGAACGGCGGAAAGTGCTGTTTTCACGGGCTTTGGACCGGAAACCTCCCTTGTTTGCGCCGCCGCAAACCGGTATTGAGGCGGCAGTCCACGGAAGCGAGCCAGCACCCCTATGCGCGCCATTCTCGACATCATCAACATCGTTTTGGATCTGTATGTCTGGCTGCTGATCGCCTCGGCGATCCTGTCCTGGCTGATCGCCTTCAACGTGGTGAACACCCGCAACGGGTTCGTCGCGTCGGTGGCCGAGTTCCTCTACAAGATCACCGAGCCGGTGTTGCGACCGATCCGGAACATCATGCCGAATTTCGGCGGTCTCGATATTTCGCCGATCATCGTCATTCTGATCATCATGTTCATCCAGCGCGTGATTGCCTATTACATCTATCCGAACGTGATCTGACCGCGAGGCCGCCCCGTTCCTTAGACTCTCGCATGAGCCGTCCTTGAGTCTCCCTTGGCGCTTTTCCGTTCAAGGCATCAGCATCGCATTGCGCGTCACTCCGCGCGGCGGGCAGGACGCGATCGACGGCATTGAAACACTGGCCAATGGCCGCAGTGTTGTGAAAGTCCGGGTGCGCGCTATCGCCGAGGGCGGCGAAGCCAATCGCGCGGTGACCGAACTGCTTGCCAAGGCGCTTCATGTGCCGAAAAGCCATGTGCGTGTGCTGTCCGGCGTGACCTCGCGTCTCAAGCAGATCGCGGTCGACGGCGATCCAAAGAAACTGGGCGACGCCCTGCAAGTTCTGACGAAAACAACCGACTCCTGACGAAAGACATCTGATGCCGGCCAAGATTATCGACGGAAAAGTCATCGCCGCAGATCTGCGCGCCCGTGTTGCGGATGAAGTGGCGCGCGTCAAACGCGATCATGGCCTCACACCGGGGCTCGCGGTCGTGCTGGTCGGCAACGATCCTGCCTCCGAGGTCTATGTCCGCAACAAGGCCAAGCAGACCGAGGCCGCCGGTATGGCGTCGTTCGAGCACAAATTGCCTGCGGATACGCCGCAGAAGGATCTGCTGGCGCTGATCGCGAAGCTCAACGCCGACCCAACGGTTCACGGCATTCTGGTGCAGCTTCCGCTGCCGAAGGGCCTCGATACGCAGACGGTGATCAACGCCATCGATCCGGCAAAAGACGTCGACGGCCTGCACCCGATCAATGCCGGGCGGCTGGCCAATGGTCTGCCCGCGCTGACGCCGTGCACGCCGCTCGGCTGCATCATTCTCGCCAGGACCGTTCATGCGTCGCTGCAAGGCATGAACGCCGTGATCATCGGGCGCTCGAATCTGGTGGGACGTCCGCTGGTGCAACTGCTGCTCAATGAAAACGCCACGGTGACCATCGCGCATTCGCGCACGCGCGATCTCGCCGATATCTGCAAGCGCGCCGATCTGCTGCTTGCCGCTGTCGGTCAGCCGGAAATGGTCAAAGGCAACTGGATCAAGCCGGGCGCAACGGTGATCGATGTCGGCATCAATCGCATTCCGGGCGCCGACGGAAAAAACAAGCTGGTCGGCGACGTCGCCTATCAGGAAGCACTCGGCGTTGCCGGCGCCATCACGCCGGTGCCGGGCGGTGTCGGCCAGATGACGGTGGCGTGCCTGCTGGTGAATACGCTGCGCGCGGCCAGTGCGATCAAGGGACTCAAGCCGCCGATCGTGTAAGCGAATTCGCCGCTACGCGCGAACGCTTGCTTAAGTAGCTACCACCACATGCATATGCGATAGCCGAGGCGATCCCTCGTCCGCCAGCCGCGATACGGAATATGGACGCCGTGGTTGGCTTTGGCGCACTTGCCGGCTTTTGAGATGGGCTCGCGCGGCATTCCGCTCATGGAGTCCAACGCAAACACGGGCGTCGAGCCCAAACCAGTAATGAAAACGGCAGCGACAATCGCTCGCAGGTTATTCTTCACGGTAATTTCCCCGGCTTGGGTGGAAATGCGAAGCAACTCCTCAGCGGTATCAGGATAAAATTACCCGAATCCGTTGCGGCGTCAACGCGTGCCGGGGGCCGGCGGGAGAATTAAGGGCTCGTCGTATTTTGCATCAGCCGCCGATAAAATCGGATCATGTCCGCGTAGTTTGCCACGCTGAGCCGCTCGTTGGTGCCGTGAAAGCGTGAGAGGTCTTCGGCATTGGCGCGTACCGGCGAGAAGCGGAAGATGCTGTCGGTGACGTCGAGGTAGTTGCGCGAATCCGTCGCCGCGACCATCAGGCCGGGCACGACCATCGCATCGGGAAAAATCTCCCGGATCGTGCGGTTCACCATCTGATAGCTCTGGCTGGCGGTGGACGTGACTGGCGGCGGGTTGGTATTGCCGGGCTTCGGCGTCACCTTGACGCGATCGTCCGCGATGATGGATTTGACCCGCGCGATCACGCTCTCCTCGGTCTCGCCCGGCAGCAGGCGGAAATTCACTGTCGCTTCGGCGCGTCCCGGCAGCACGTTTTCCTTGTTTCCGGCGTTGAAGATCGTCAGCGCCGTCGTGGTGCGAATGGCGGATGCGGTCTGCGCGGTCTTTTCCAACTGACGGCGCACGAGCGGTTCAAGCAGCCACAGATTCGACAGCGCGACACGGCTGCCGAAATCCATCTCGGGTGCGGCGGTTTGCAATGTCTCGCGCATCACGCTCTTGATGGCGGCCGGAAACGGATTGGCTTCGAGCCGCGCGAGCGCCGCGCTCAGCGTGCCGATCGCGGTGGTGCGCGGCGGCAATGACGAGTGGCCCGGCGTTGCCGTGGTGGAAAGATCGAGCGTGACATACCCCTTTTCGGCGACGCCGATCAGCGCCACTGGCTTGTCGACGCCCTTGAGAATTCCCTCGGTAATCAGCAGGCCTTCGTCGAAAACGAAATCGAGGCGCACGCCGCGCGACTGCAGCAGCTTCGACATCGCCATTGCGCCGCGCTTGCCGGAGACTTCCTCGTCGTGCCCGAATGCGAGATAGACCGTTCGCTTCGGGCGAAAATTTTCTTTCACCAGTTGCTCGACCGCTTCGAGCATCGAAAACAGGTTGCCCTTGTCGTCCCACGACCCGCGGCCCCAGATGAAGCCGTCCTTGACCGCTCCGCTGAACGGCGGCACCTGCCAGTCGCCTTCGGTGCCCGGTGCGATCGGCACCACGTCCTGATGCGCGAGCAGCGCAATCGGCGCGGCCTTCGGATCGCTGCCTTCCCATGTGTAGAGCAGGCTGTAATTGGCGACGAACTCGCGTTTGGCCGCGGCATGAAATGCAGGAAAGCTTGCGGCGATCAGGTCATGCAGCGCGCGGAAAGCGTCCGCGGTCTGGTCGGCATCGGTGGCGCTGGCGATGGTTTGCAGCCGCACCGCGGCGCCGAGCCGCTGCGCGGCCGCCTGCTCGTCGATGGTCACGGGCGCAACCGGGGCGACCGCGATCTGCTGCGAGGATTTTCGCCAGGCGTTCGCAACCAGAACGGCCGCGAGAATGACGATCGCCGCGATCAGGAGGAGGATGATGTTGCGGAGGATTCTGATTGCACGGCGCATCGTTTGAATCCTTCGCTACAGGGCGCTTACTTTTTCTTGGCGCGCTCGATGCCTTCGATGATCAGCTTGCGGGCATCTTCCGCATTGCCCCAGCGCAGCACCTTGACCCACTTGTTGGGTTCGAGATCCTTGTAGTGCTCAAAGAAATGCTGAATTTGTTGCAGCGTGATGTCAGGCAGATCGCTGTAGTTCTGCACCTTGTCGTAGCGCTGGGTCAGCTTCGACGTCGGCACCGCAATGATCTTCTCGTCGCCGCCAGCCTCATCTTCCATGAACAGCACGCCGACCGGGCGCACCGCGATCACCGCGCCCGGCACGATGGCGCGGGTGTTGGCGACCAGCACGTCGCACGGATCGCCGTCGTCGGAGAGGGTGTGCGGGATGAAGCCGTAATTCCCCGGATAACGCATCGCCGTGTAAAGGAAGCGGTCGACGACCAGCGTGCCGGCCTCCTTGTCCATCTCGTACTTGATCGGCTCGCCGCCGACCGGCACTTCGATGATGACGTTCACTTCATGAGGAGGATTTTTTCCGAGGGAAATCGCGTCGATACGCATGACAAGCCTTGTGGTTGTTCGGTCGAATGCGGACTGGTGTCCGGTATCCGACGTTCGCTTCACTCCGTTGCGCCTTCCGAGCGAACGTCGGATACGAACGGACACCAGCAAACGACTATTCCAGTGATCCTTTGGTTCTGACATTCGTAAAGGTGCCCGCGAAGGACATGATACGAATGTCAGAACCGGATCACTGGTTAGCGAATCGGACGCGGGGCTGGAAGCCCGAAAAGACTAGCCAAAGGGATAAAAAGGCAAGGAAAAGGCTTGGCCTCAGGCCGTCCAGGCGAACGCGACCTTGTCGAGCGACTTGCCGCCGAATCGCTCCGAGGAGCGCGCGACCATGCGGCCGCCGAGGGTGCGGTAGAATTCGACCGCCGGCTCGTTGTCCGAAAGCGCCCAGATCACCATGCTTTTCAGCCCGCTCTGGATCAGATCGCGCTTGGCGGCGGTGAACAGGCGGCGGCCGAAGCCGAGGCCCTGAAACTCTGGCCGCAGATAAAGCTCGTAAATCTCGCCTTCGAAATGCAGGCTGCGGGCGCGGTTGCGGCCATAATTGGCATAGCCGGCGACCTTGTCGCCGAAGCACAAGACGCTGACGCGGCTGCCTTTTCGGATCGCGGAATCCCACCATTGCGGGCCGCGGCGGTTGATCAGCTTTTCGAGTTCGGCGCCGGGGATGATGCCCTGGTAGGCCGCGCGCCACGCCTCATCGTGCGTCGCAGCGACTGCTGACGCATCGGAGGCCTTGGCTGGCCGCACTTCGATAAGGATCGTGCTCATGGTGTAATCAAAGCAACTCGCGGCCTCGCCTTCAAGGTCCATCGTTAATTATCGGTTAATATGTGAGCTTTTTGCATCAGGTCCAAGGCGGGTTGTGCCGAAAGAGGACAGTCAAACGGGTTATGGCGCTTGGCTCGGCGATGCGACGCAGGCAATGATCGCCGCAGATGACAAAAAGCGCATTGTTCAAGGTGGCCACCCTGCTTCTTGCGGTTGGTCTTTTGCCGCAAACACCCGTCTGGGGCGAGAATCAGTTGGGCGCGCGCGGCGGCGAGGGAGCGCCGAATCGGCGTCAGGAATGGCTCGTGCCGACGCAGGATCAGATCACACCTTCGCGAGCCGTTCTGTTCCGCCCCGCCGGCAAAGGTCCGTTCCGTCTCGCCGTCATCGCCCATGCCTCGACGCAGAACCGGCTGGCGCGCGCGCAGATGCCGCAGCCGGAATATCCGGCGCTCGCCGCGGCGCTGGTCGCGCGCGGTTTTGCGGTGCTGGTGCCGCAGCGTCCGGGCCACGGCAAAACCGGCGGGCCGTATCTCGAGGACCAGGACGGTTGCGACAACGCCGAATACGCGATGTCCGCGCGCTCCACCGGCGAGGCGATCATGGCGGCGCTCAATTTCATGCGCACCCAGCCGTTCATCCGCAAGGACGCTTCGGTGATCGTGGGGCATTCGGCGGGAGGCTGGGGCGCGCTGGCGCTGGCGGATCAAAGCCCGAAAAGCATTTCCGCGATCATCGTGTTCGCGCCGGGGCGCGGCGGACGCGCCAACGATCGCGCGGGCAACATCTGCGCGCCGGATCGGCTCATCTCGGCAGTGAAGGAATTCGGCGAAGACGCCAAAATTCCGATGACATGGCTGGTGGCGGAAAACGATTCATACTTCCCGCCGGAGTTCTCGAAAAAAATGGCCGATGCCTTCATCGAGGCCGGTGACGGCAAGGTGGATTTTCAGGTGCTGCCGCCGTTCGGCAAGGAAGGCCACTGGCTGGCGGAAGCGGGGGAGGCGAGCGCTATGGAATCGATTCTTGCCAATGTTGCGGGACTGAACGTTCAGGCGCCGGTGGTGCAGGGTGCGAGTGCGAAGAAGAAGCAGTGATCGACGGGACAAGCTAACTTGCGTATTGAGTATTACTTTCTGCATCAATTCCGTTGGGGCCGATCTGGTCGATAGTTCATGGCAAAAGTAGTTTTTACCACCAAGGTGACGCCAAGCTACGACGATCTACCGGAGGTCCGGTATCACTTTCCGAAGACATACCTCAACTACGCCACACAAGCAGTCGGCGATCATGTTGTTTACTACGAGCCGCGTCGATCAAGCGCAGATCTGTCGAGTGCTGGCGGACGCCAGTCGTACTTCGGCGTCGCACGCGTAAAATCAATTGTTGAGGACGAAAAGCAGCCAGATCATTATTATGCGCTTGTAGGCGATTACTTAGACTTCGACAGGCCGGTGCCGTTTTCCGAAAGCTCAGTCTATTATGAAAGTGCTTTGCAGAAGGCAGATGGCAGCACCAATAAAGGGGCATTTGGACGCGCGGTACGCCTCGTCCCCGACGAAGAGTTTGATCGCATCCTGAAAGCGGGTTTCGCGCCAATCTTGGCAGAACAAACAGTTGCTTCAGAAAATCCTGCACAAGGTTTCTCCGAGCCACCCGAGCCATTTCTTAGGCCGATTGTTGAAATGACTGTCTCTCGTCCATTTCGAGAGAGGTCATTTATGCACAATGTCCGCGCGGCTTATGCAAATCGGTGTGCGATCACTGGTCTGCGATTGATAAACGGAGGCGGTCGGCCTGAAGTTCAGGCTGCTCACATCCAGCCTGTCGCATCAAATGGACCAGACTCTGTAAGGAATGGATTGGCTCTGTCCGGCACGGTTCATTGGATGTTTGACCGAGGACTAGTATCGATTGGTGACGACTATCGTATTCTCATCGCCAAAAACCATGTTCCAGACGATGCGCTGCGCCTGATAAATCGAGATTGCACGCTAAATCTTCCGAACGATCAAACTCTGCAGCCGAATACGCATTTTTTGAAATTTCACCGAGATAACATCTTCAAAGGCGCATAAATTTTTTGCGTAGAGATCGTACTTCGTTCCGAACCATTCGAAGGTCTGTCAAACAGTCTTCTCGCCCATCGCTTGCCCCGCTGCCCGCACGCCCGTCTCCTGCGCGCCGTGGGCCGTGGTGAAGAAGTTCGGCGAGGTCGCTTCGCCTGCAAAGAACAACCGGTCATCGACGGGGGCGGCAAGAACCGCGCGATCGTCGGCGTGGCCCGGCAGCGCGTACGAGTATGATCCGCGCGCGAACGGATCGTGCGCCCAGCGGGTTTCCGCAAGCGGCCTTAGCTTGCGGCGAAAGTCAGATCCCAGCAGCATGACCAGTTCGTCGATGGCTTGCGCCGCCAGCGCGCCATCTCCCGCGTTCTCAAGCTCGCGCGCGAACGCGCCGCCGAAAAATCCCGAGATGCAGGACTGGCCCATCGGACGCAGGTGATAGCTGCCGGTGCCGACGCGATCGAGCGCGCCATAAAGATGCCCGTCGCTCGGCAGGGCTTCGGGATCATCCAGCGCCAGCATCACCTTGTCCGCAAGGCCGAGCGGCAGGCCCGTGGCGGCGTTCACCTTGTCCGGCAGTATGGGGTGAAAGCGGATCGACTCATTGGCGATCAGGTCGGTCGGGGCGGTGACGATCACCCTGCGCGCGGAGATCGTCCCCTGAGACGTTTCGATCCTGACGCGCGCGCCGGAATGATCGATCAGCGAGACTTTCGTGTTCAGCGCCACCGGACATGGCGCGCCATAGGCCGCGATCAGCGCGCCATAGCCGCGCCGCACCCGCCAGTTGATGCCGGTGTCTTCATACGCATCGAAGTCATAGGTCGAGACGCGATCCAGCTCGACGCCGTTGATGTAGGTGCTGATCGCATCGATCTGCGCATTCCAGCGATTGCCCGGTTCGAGCCACTTGGCGGCGGGCATGTCCTGCGGCAGTTCGGACGCGGTTTCGACGCGGGTGTCGAAGGCGTCCATCGCTGCGAGGAATTCCTCGCGGGCCTGTGCCGGGAAACCGGCATTGAGACTTTGCTCGCGCCAGCGCGGGCGTGTCTCGTTGATCTCGAAGCCGAGATCGCGCGCGATCGTCACGAACGAATTTCTGTCAGCGGAATGCAGCCACTCGCAGCCGACATCGAACACGATATCGCCGGGCAGGATCAAAGTCTGGCTGCGTCCGCCGATGCGCTCGCGGGCTTCCAGAATCAGAACCGAGAGGTTCGAGCCTTCAAGCGTCCGCGCGGCAGCCAGACCAGCCGCGCCGGCGCCGATGATCGCGACGTCGATTTCAGAGGGAAGGGTCATCTCGGAGGCTCGGGTCCCCAATCGTTATGGCAGGATGGTTCCGGCCATTCGTATCCTCAGTTTACCCGACCTATAAGACGACAATGCCCGGCACAAGGCCGGGCATCATCAAGATTTTGGAAGAGCCCGGGCGGACTTATCCGACCAGCGCGACCTTGCTCTTTTCGGCGCGCTTGCGCTCGTTCGGATCGAGATGGCGCTTGCGCAGCCGGATCGACTTCGGCGTGATTTCGACCAGCTCGTCGTCCTCGATATAGGCCAGCGCCTTTTCGAGCGTCATGCGGATCGGCGGCGTCAGACGCACCGCTTCGTCCTTCGAGGTGGTGCGGATGTTGGTGAGCTGCTTGCCCTTGAGAACGTTGATCTCGAGATCGTTCTCGCGGGTGTGCTCGCCGACGATCATGCCCTTGTAGACCTTCCAGCCCGGCTCGATCATCATCGGGCCGCGGTCTTCCAGTTTGAACATCGCGTAGGCGACGGCTTCGCCCTGTTCGTTGGAAATCAGCACGCCATTGCGGCGGCCCTGAATTTCACCCTTGTAAGGCAGGTAATCGTGGAACAGGCGGTTCATGATCGCCGTTCCGCGCGTGTCGGTCATCAGCTCACCCTGATAGCCGATCAGCCCGCGGGTCGGCGCGTAGAACACCAGACGCAGGCGATTGCCGCCGGACGGGCGCATCTCGATCATCTCGGCCTTGCGCTCGCTCATCTTCTGCACGACGACGCCGGAGAATTCCTCGTCGACGTCGATCACGACTTCCTCGACCGGCTCCAGAATCTTGCCCTCGTCATCCTTGGTCAGAACGACGCGCGGACGCGACACGGAGAGTTCAAAGCCTTCGCGGCGCATGTTCTCGATCAGGATCGCGAGCTGCAATTCGCCGCGGCCCGACACTTCCATCGAATCCTTGTCGGCGGCTTCGACCACGCGCAGCGCGACGTTGCCTTCGGCTTCGCGCAGCAGGCGGTCGCGGATCAGGCGGCTGGTGACCTTGTCGCCTTCGGTGCCGGCGAGCGGCGAGTTGTTGACGATGAACGACATCGACACGGTCGGCGGATCGATCGGCTGCGCCTGGATCGGCGTCTCGACGGTGGGATCGCAGAAGGTGTCGGCGACGGTGCCCTTGGTGAGGCCCGCGATGGCGACGATGTCGCCGGCTTCGGCGAGTTCGACCGGCTGGCGCTCGAGACCGCGGAACGCGAGGATCTTGGTGATACGTCCGGTTTCAACCGTCTTGCCGTCACGCGACAGCACCTTCACCGCCTGGTTCGGCTTCGCCGAACCGGAGGCGATACGGCCGGTGATGATGCGGCCGAGATAGGGGTTGGCTTCGAGAATGGTGCCAAGCAGGCGAAACGGACCTTCTTCCACCACTGGCGGAGCGACATGCTTGATGACGAGGTCGAACAGCGGCTTCATGCCCTTGTCGTTCTCGGTTTCGCTGCTGCCCATCCAGCCGTTCTTGCCGGAGCCGTAGAGAATCGGGAAGTCGAGCTGGTCGTCGGTGGCATCGAGCGCAGCGAACAGGTCGAACACTTCGTTGACGACTTCGGTGACGCGCGCGTCGGGACGGTCGACCTTGTTGATCGCGACGATCGGCTTGAGGCCGAGCTTGAGCGCCTTGCCGACCACGAACTTGGTCTGCGGCATCGGGCCTTCGGCGGCGTCGACGAGGACGATCACGCCGTCGACCATCGACAGGATGCGCTCGACCTCACCGCCGAAGTCGGCGTGGCCAGGCGTATCGACGATGTTGATGCGTGTGTCTTCCCACTCGACCGAGGTGCACTTGGCGAGAATGGTGATGCCGCGCTCGCGCTCGATATCGTTGGAGTCCATCGCGCGCTCGACCTGTCGCTGGTTCTCGCGATAGGTGCCGGATTGCTGGAGCAGCTTGTCGACGAGCGTGGTCTTGCCGTGGTCGACGTGGGCGATGATGGCGATGTTTCGCAAATTCATGTGTATCTCAAGTCTTCCAGCTATGGGGCGCGGCGCCGCAAAGGCGGCTGAGTGCATGTCCGATGTCGTCATGCGCGCAAGGCCCAAAAAACGCGGTGCCCGGTCCAAAAGAACCGGGCACACGGGCACTCATTGCGGCGCAATATAGTCAGAATTCGCCGAAAAACAACGGCTCGAACGGCATTTTATCAGTCCATTTTGGGGTCAAAGGTGATTGCCAAAGGGGCCGTATCGGCCCGATCCCGTAATGTTACAGCGCGATGACGGGCTGCATCGCGCGATCAGGTCGCGTTGGTCTCGTCCGGATAGACCCCGCGCAGAACTTCGTCGAAATGAGCTTTGACGGCGTCGTTGCAAAGGCACGACCGGGCCGCCAGGGCGTCCTGGTTGCGGATCAGGATGGCTCCGCGGCGGGTTTCCAGAATGCCTTCCGCCTTGAAGGTCTGGATGACGCGGCTGGTATAGCTGCGTCCCACACCGAGCATGGTCGACAACTGCTCGTGGGTGAGTGGAACGAGATCGTCGCCGGTTCGCTCCCGCGCCGACAGAATCCACTTCGCGGTGCGCTGCTCGATGGAATGGATCGCATTGCAGGCGGTCGACTGAAAGATCTGCGCTAGCATGCAATCGGCATAGCGCGCGAAAAGGTAGCGCAGCGTTGGCGACTTTGCCTTGGCGGCATCGAGCTTTGCGACGCGCAGCCGCACAAAGGGACCGGCGACTTTCACCGTGATGCGCGTATAGGCGGGCAGATAGCCCTGGCTGACGATGCCGCCGACCGCGCCTTCGCGGCCGACAAGAATAGTCTCGACATCGCGGCCGTCCTCGTTCGCCACGAGAAAGGAGGCGAGGCTTGGTCCGCACGGAAAGTGAACCGTCTCGACATTGTCGCCGGGGTTGTAGAGAAGCTCGTCCGCTTTCGCGTCCACCCTCTCGAGGGAGGGTTCGACGAGCGCGAAATCCGCATCGTTGAACCGGCGGAGCAGATTGTTGAAAGGGCGGCTATCATTGGCCGCCGTCGCCGGCTGTCGCGTCATTGATTCCTCGCTGCTGGGCAGCAACGTAACGCAGGTTCCAGTCGACTTGTGTTCAAAAGTGCACAGACGAAACGATGAAATCTGTGATGGGTTCCAGCCGGGAACCGGTGTCGCGGCTTTAGCGCGATGCCCGGGGTCCCGGTGGACGTCTCTCAACCATTCATCCGGACGCGACCCATGAACTCGATCGACCCCAACGGGCCGGCGGCTCCAAGCCCTGCTGATCTGCCAGGCGATGTCCTGCTGGTCGAAGACGATCCGTTGATCGCAATGGACTCGGCTGAAATCATCACCGGCTTTGGCGTGACGTCGGTTCGAACCGCCCGTTCCGTCGCCGGTGCGTTGAAACTGATTGCCGAACGTGCGCCGGATTTTGCGCTGCTCGATGTCGGGCTGATCCGGGAAAAAAGCTTCGCCGTCGCAGAACAACTCAAGCAACAGAAGATTCCGTTCGCATTCGTCACGGGATATTCCGGACCTGCCAGCGTGCAGCCGGCGTTCAAGCATTCTCCGGTGCTGAGAAAACCCTATCTGCGCGAAGAGCTGCTGGAGACCTTGCGCCAGTGGCGCAATCAGACCTGAGACGCGCTCAGGCCACGTGGCTGCGCGCGGGGCGCGGGTCCTTCGACGACATGTCGAGCAGGAACGTCTTGCGATCCGCCACCGCGTTGTGGAATTGCTCGAGCGCGATACTGAATGCCGTCAGCGAGCCTTCCTCGATCGCTCCATCCTCGAAACAATGCAGCGTCTCGCGCATGATCTCGTCGGCTTCCGCCTGCATGGCGTCGAGTTCGTCGATGGACGTGGTTTTGCGCGACGTCGTCAGCATTTCCAGCAAACGCTCACGCAAGTTGGAATTGGTGACGCGCTCGTCCTTGCGCCAGTAGCTCGCGAACCACGCACCGGCGGAGCCGAGCGCGGACAGCGCCATCAGGCTGCCCCAGATGTAATCGCTGTACCTGTCGAGGAAGGTTTTTTCTTCGCCGTCGACATAGGCGGCCGCTCCAGGATGCGCGGGAATCGCCGCGTCCTTGTCGGTGTCAGGCGTTTCCAGCTTTGCCGTCTGCGGGAATTCGCTCTGGATGGTCTGGCGGATCGAGAACAACTGGCGGGTCAGCGCGCCGGCGGTGGTTTCCGACAGCGACTTTCGCGCCACAATGTGATGCGCAAAGGTGATGGTGTCGATCTTGTCATCGGGCCGGGCCGGCTTCGCGCCGAACGATCCGGCGGGAATTTCGCCCGATTCATAGGCCGGATATTTCTGCGCGATCGCGTCCGCCGTATCGAGCGACAGGAATGTCGGCTCCTTGCCGCCGCGCGTGGTCGCTGCGACGGCGTCGGCTGTGATCTTGCTGTTGAGCGGGCCGACGGCGAGGAACGCGTCGAGTTTTTCGTTCTTGATCGCGTCGGCGAAGCCGGTGGTTGTGAACTGGACGACCTGGACCTTGTCGGCATCCACGCCAGACTGCGTGAGAATGATTTTCAGCAGATTGACGTTGGCCTGGGTGCGGCCGATGACGCCGATGCGCTTGCCGGCAAGCTGTTCGATCTTCTTGATGGCGCCCTTCTTGCTGCTTCCGTTCAGCGCCCACAGCACCGCGTAATTCTTGCGGATGCTGGCGATCGCCTGTGCGTCTTTCGGCAGTTCAATGTCGCCGCGGATGACGGCAAGATCGGTGGTGCCCGCGTTCAGGCTTGCGGCACTCGAGGACGTGCCATCGGTGATGATCGGGCGCAGCCGGATATACTTCCGGTCCCGCGAAAAGGTCTGCGCGATCGACTGGATGACCTTGACGTCATCGCTGTAGGGAGGCCCGACTGCGATCCGAAGATGAATGGGGCGATTCAGGTAATAGGTCACGGCGCCGACAGCGGCGACGGTGGCCAGCACCGCGGCGAGCACGACCAGCACAGCCTTCATCTTGTGCGGCCGGGGCGCAGAAGAGCCCGGCGGGCGAGGTGCCTCCGAGGCCATCGATCGTGTAAACATGTCTCTGAAGCCCATGGGTTACCGCGCCTCCCGGCGTCTGCCCGCATCATACCAGATCGTGGGCATATTCGCAGGTTCCAAGTTCAGCATGGTTAGCGGCCCGAGAGCGGCTTTTCCGTGACCGGACGGGGCCCGTTCCGCAGGTATATGTTGGGAAGGCTCGGTCAGGTGCTTAAAGAACTGTAATATTCGGGGAGTGGGAGGATCGCATGATTGAACGACTATCTGCGGACCAGCGGCGCGCGGGACTGGCGAAGCTCAAGGGCTGGTCGGAGGTCTCCGGCCGCGACGCCATTGCGAAGACTTTCACATTCAAGGATTTCAACGAGGCCTTCGGCTTCATGACCCGCGCCGCGCTGGTGGCTGAAAAGAGCGATCATCACCCGGAATGGCGCAACGTCTACAGGACGGTGGAGGTGGTGCTCTCGACCCACGATGCGGGTGGAGTGACTGCGCGCGACATCGCGCTGGCGGAAGCGATGGACAAGATTGCGGGCTGAGATCACCGTCATCCTGAGGTGCGAGCCGTCTTCGGCGAGCCTCGAAGGATGAGGACTTTTGTCGGTCATCCTTCGAGGCGCGCAAGAGCGCGCACCTCAGGATGACGGAGCGCTCCTCGCAGTGACGTCTTGTGGCAGAGGAGGCGGTCCCTAAATAACGCGTGTGGCGCATGAGCGTGCCGCCTGAGGGAATTGACCATGGCCTCCGACAACACGGCGCATTTTGAACGGGTTGAAAAACTCGCGAAAGATCCCGAGCGCGTGCGCCGGAATTTCTGGATCAAATTCAAGCGCGTTGCGGCGAAGCTTCCATTCGCCGAGGAGCTGCTTGCGGCCTATTACTGCGCATTCGACCGCGAGACGCCGCGCCATGTGCAGGCGGCGCTTCTGGCAGCGATCGCCTATTTCGTGCTGCCGTTCGATTTCGTGCCCGACATGCTCCCGGTGCTCGGCTTCACCGACGATGCCGCGGTGCTGGCGACCACGATTCGCATGGTGGCGAGCCACATCACGCCGGAGCACCGCGAGGCGGCGCACGCGGCGCTGACGCGGGGATTGGAAGACCAGGACGTGTGATTGAATCACAAGCTGTCATTGCCGGGCTTGACCCGGCAATCCATTTTCAGAAAAGCCTTTTCACGAAGAATGATGGATGCGCGGGTCAAGCCCGCGCATGACACATCTTTACCTTTAACTCACGGATGCAGGATCACCTTGCCCATGGCCTTGCGCTCGGCGAGCACCTTGAGCGCATCGGTGGTCTTTTCCAGCGGGAAGGTGCTGTCGACATGGGATGAAATCTTTCCCTCGGCCGCCCACTTCATCAGCTTCTCAAGAGCGGCGCGGCCCTGCTTCGGCTCGCGCTTCATGTGCGCGCCCCAGAACACGCCGCGGATGTCGCAGCCCTTGAGCAGCGCGAGATTGAGCGGGATCTTCGGAATGTCACCGGCGGCAAAACCGATCACGAGGAAGCGTCCCTTCCACCCGAGCGAGCGCACGCCGATTTCCGCGTAGCTGCCGCCGACCGGATCGAACACGATGTCGATGCCTTTCTCGCCACCAACCCGCTTGAGCGCTTCCTTCAGGTCTTCCTTGGCGTAGTTGATGGTCAGCTCCGCGCCGTGCTTCTTGGCAAATTCAAGCTTCTCGTCGCTTGAAGCGCAGGCGATCACCTTCAGTCCCAGCACCTTCCCGAGTTCGCAGGCCGCGAGGCCGACGCCGCCGGCCGCGCCGAACACCACGAGAGTCTCGCCGGGCTTCGGATCGGCGCGATCTTCCAGCGCATGGAGTGCGGTGCCGTAAATCACGATCACGCCTGCGGCGCGGTCGAAGTCGAGATTGTCCGGAATCTTCACCGCCTGCGATGCAGGGATTGCGATCTTCTGCCGCGCGCCGTTGTAGCCGCACGATGCCGCAACGCGATCACCCGGCTTGAGATCGGTCACGCCCGCGCCGACGCTCTCGACCACGCCGGCGATTTCCGCGGCGGGAGAAAACGGAAACGGCGGCTTGATCTGGTACTTGCCCTGAATCATCAAGAGGTCGAAGAAATTCAGTGCCGCTGCCTTGATCGCAATGACGGCTTCGCCGGGTCCCGCGACCGGATCGGGAATATCGCTCAGCACGAGATCGTCGGGGCCGCAGTATTCCGAACAGAGAATGGCTTTCATCGAGACACCTGAAGAGTTCGTGTGAAGAGTATGAGGAGGACAGGTGGACTTCTTGCCGGATTTGGCGCGGCCCTACAATCGCAATTGCGGACTGGCGATGATGCTTGCGGGATGTAACTATGTTTGAAACACTGCGCTTTCGGAAAGACACCTGCGCGGTCTGCCGCCATCCCGGCTGTGGCTCACATAGTCCAGGACGGATGCGGCAAAGCGCAGCGGTGGTGGGTTAACTTTCCAACAAGCGGTTTGGGGTCTATTGCACGTCCCCGCGGAAGTGCGAGCCATCTTGCAGTCACAATATTGAAGGAACCAGTTTTGGTGATGTCCTTGCAGCGAGCGATGGTAATTCTGGTGGCGGTACTGCCGGTTGTCGGCTTTGCAAATGTTGCGTCCGCCCAAACTCCGCAACCCAAGTCTTCTCAGACCACGCCCGCCGCCAAGCCCGCGCCGAAAGCTGCGCCCGCCAAACCTGCAGCGAAGGGTGCCGCGCCTGCGAAACCGGCAGCGCCTGCGGCCGCCGGAAACGCCGAGCCGTCGCTGATTGGCCAATTCGGCACCTGGGGCGCCTACACCGCAACGCCGAACGGCAAGAAGGTCTGCTTCGCGCTCGCCAAGCCGTCGTCGTCGAAAACCAATCCGCCGAACCGGCCACGCGATGCGTCCTACGCATTCATCTCGACGCGGCCTGCCGAGAAGGTGACGAACGAAGTTTCGATCATGATCGGCTACTCGGTAAAGCCGGGCTCCGAGGGTTCCGTTGAAATCGGCGGCGCGCGCTTTGCGATGTACTCGCAGGGCGACGGGCTCTGGATCAAGAACGCGGCCGAGGAAGACCGGCTGGTGGATGCGCTGCGCAAGGGCTCGGACGCCATCGTCAAGGGCGTCTCCGCCAAGGGCACCGAGACCACCGACACGTTCCCGCTGAAGGGCCTCGCTCAGGCGCTGGACAAGCTGGCGCAGGAGTGCCGGCGGTAGTCCCGGCATGCCGCAAAGACGGTCGCAATTGGCCAATATTGCCTCTATATAGCGGGTCACGGGACCGTGGGTTCCGGCGCGTGCGGCCTTGTGCCGCCGCCATTTCCCCGAGACACGTATCGATATGACCATGACCGAAGCGCCAGGCGTCCTCGAAAAAACCGCGCTTGAAACCTACGTGCCGCCGGCGAAGCCCTCGCTGGTGGGGCTGTCGCGCGAGGAACTGGCGCAGTGCCTCGGTGAGGTCGGCGTCGCGGAAAAGCAGCGCAAGATGCGCGTGCAGCAACTCTGGCACTGGATGTATGTGCGCGGCGCGCAGAGTTTCGCCGACATGACCAACGTGTCGAAGGACATGCGCGCGGAGCTTGAGCAGCATTTCACCGTCGACCGGCCTGAAGTCGTCGCCGAACAAATTTCCAATGACGGCACCCGCAAATGGCTGTTGCGCCTGCCGAGCGGGCACGCCTCCGAGCGTCCGCACGAAGTCGAGTGCGTCTACATTCCCGAAACCGATCGCGGCACTCTTTGTGTGTCGTCACAGGTCGGCTGCACGCTGAACTGTTCGTTCTGTCACACCGGCACCCAGCGTCTGGTGCGCAATCTCACCGCCGGCGAAATCGCAGGCCAGGTAATGGTGGCGCGCGATCGTCTGGGCGACTGGATTGACCGCGAGACGCCGAACGGCAACCGGCTCATCACCAATGTGGTGATGATGGGCATGGGCGAGCCGCTGTACAATTTCGAGGCGGTGCGCGACGCGCTGCTGATCGTGTCGGACAACGAAGGCATCGGCATCTCCCGCCGGCGCATTACGCTCTCGACTTCCGGCGTGGTGCCGAACATCGCGCGCACCGGCGACGAGATCGGCGTCATGCTGGCGATCTCGCTGCATGCGGTGCGCGACGAGTTGCGCAACGAACTGGTGCCGCTCAACAAGAAGTATCCGATCAAGGAATTGCTGGACGCCTGCCGCGCCTATCCCGGCTCGTCCAATTCGCGCCGCATCACGTTCGAGTATGTGATGCTGAAGGGCGTCAACGACTCTCTTGATGATGCGAAGCTGCTGGTGAAGCTGCTCAAGGGCATTCCGGCCAAGATCAATCTCATTCCGTTCAATCCGTGGCCCGGCACGAAGTATGAGTGCTCGGACTGGGATCAGATCGAGAAGTTCTCCGAATATGTTTTCAACGCAGGCTATTCGTCGCCGGTGCGCACCCCGCGCGGCCGCGATATTCTCGCCGCCTGCGGGCAGCTCAAATCCGAGACCGAGAAACTGTCCGCGCGCGAACGTCAGGCACTGCGCGCCATGGCGATGACGGATTAGGTATTCAGCCGTCGCCCTTCGAGGCCGCCGCTTTTGCGGCGGCACCTCAGGGTGACGCAGCAGAGAGTGAAGCGTCATCCTGAGGTGCGAGCCGTTTCCGGCGAGCCTCGAAGGATGACAGACCAACGGAACAATCCCCCATGGCCGTAATCGGACGCCTGTTCGCGATCTTCCTCGGGTTTCTCGCCGCTTGCTTCGTGGCGGGCGCGGTGGTGATCTACGCGATCTTCTTTCCGGAAATGAACGACGTGTCGCTCGATTTCGATCAGGGCGCGATCAATCTCATTCTCGGTTTCGGCTTCATCCTTGTCAGCGGCTTCGCGCTGATGCCGGCGCTGATCATGGCGCTGGTCACCGAAGCCTTTTCGATCCGGCACATTCTCGCTTACGCTGTCGCGGGCGGCATCGCGGGCCTGTGCTGCTATCTCGCCTTCATCCCGTTCGACACCGTGAACATGACCTTCAACGGCATCATACGGCGGCATCTCGAAGTGATGGTCGGCGCGGGAATTCTCGGCGGCGTGATTTACTGGATGATCGCGGGTCGCAACGCCGGCGCGTGGCGTACATCGCCGCTGTCTCCGCCACCGTTGCCGCCCCTGCCGCGGTAGTTCGGATTTTCGTTCGTCATTGCGAGTGAAGCGAAGCAATCCAGAATCGCAAGCAAGAGCTGGATTGCTCCGTCGCTACGCTCCTCGCAATGACGCTGGAGAACGGAGCTACTTCGTCGCCCAGCGCAGCGCCTGTTCGAGGCGATCGTTGCCCCAGAACAATTCGCCGTCCTGCGTGGTGAATGTCGGCGCACCGAAGAACTCGCGCTTCTGGGCTTCCGCCGTCAGCTCGCGCAGTTCCGTCTTGATCTCGTCGGCCTGTGCGCTTGCGAATGTCGCATCCACCGGCACTTTCAGTTTTGTCAGGATATCGGCGATCACGCCCGGCTCCGAGATCACCCGGTTCTCGGCATATTCGGCGTGAAACACGGCGCGGCTGAAATCCTCGCCCCAGGTGTCCTTCAATCCCACCAGCGCGACGCGGCTCGCCAGCACCGCCGACTGCGGAAACACATCCGGCCACCGGAAGCCGACGCCGATCTCGTCCGCCGTGCGGTTCACGTCGCGGATCATGTGCCGGCCTCTTAGAGGGAACAGATTGAATGGCGAGTCTGCCATGCCTTGCGTGGCGAAAATCGGCCCGAGCAGAAACGGCCGCCACCGCACCTGGACGCCCGCGGCATCCGCCAGCGGCGCGATGCGCGTCGCGGACAGAAACGAATAGACCGAGGCGAAATCGAACCAGAAATCCAGAACGGGCTTGGACATGGTCTTGGGAGGACTCCCACGTTCAAATCTTGTTTTGCGGTGTTGTTTTGCATCCTAGCACGGATCGGGCAGGCCGCCGGAATGCGGCGTGTGGCCACTTTTATTCCCCTGCCGGCTCGGCTAAACCCCCGCCATGAACCGGACCGGACTCTATATCGCGCTCGCGATCTCGGTGGTTTTCGGATTGCTGTTCGGCCTCTATCCCGAACTCGATCTGAAGGTCGCCGCATTCTTCTATGACGCGACCACCAAAACCTTTCCGCTGAAATCGGTGACGTGGGCGATGATCGCGCGCGACGGTGCGATGTGGATCGCGTGGGGTCTGGTCATGCCCGCGCTGGTGTCGCTGGTGGTCAAGCTGATCCGTCCGGTGAAGCCGCTGATGATCTCCGGCCGCGCCATGGTGTTCCTTATTGTCACGATGCTTCTGACCGCGATCGTTCTGTCGAACATCGTGTTCAAGGGCTACTGGGGCCGTCCGCGTCCGGTGGTGGTGACGGAGTTCAACGGGCCGCTTGAGTTCAAGGCGTGGTGGGATCCGCGCGGCGCATGTCCGAAGAACTGTTCGTTCTTCTCGGGCGAAGGCGCCACCGCGTTCTGGACCTATGCGCCCGCCGCGCTGACGCCGCCGCAGTGGCGTCCGCTGGCCTATGTCGCCGCCACCGCCTTCGGCGTGTTCACCGGCGGTCTGCGCATGTCCTTCGGCGGACACTTTCTGACCGACGTGCTGTTCTCCGGCACGGTGTCGTTCCTCGTGATCTGGCTGGCTTATGCCTCCATCTACCGCTGGCCGTCGACGCGGCTGACCGACTACGGCATCGACGCCTGGCTGACGCGCTTCGCCTGGACAGGCTATCGCTGGCGGCAGAAGAGGCTCGGCCGCGATGTCGGGGATTCGCCGCGCATCAGGCCCGGCACCGACGGGCCGGCGCAGGACGCGGCGTCCGTCCTGCGGTCCTAGCGGGCAGCGAAAACGGCCATTATTGGCGGGCTTCCCATTGCCCGCCAATCTTTCTATAGAAAGCCCATCTGATCTCGGCGAGGAGGCCGGGCCGTTGCCCGGCGTGACCCAACACGCCAGCCGCCAATAAACGCGTTCCCGTCCGCGCGAGGCTTGTTCGTCGCGCATCCGAACCGCCAAACAAAATTGTCCGAATGGAAGTTTGATGAGTACGATTCTGAAGATCCTTCCCAAAGGAGAAAATGTCGGCATCGCTTTCTCGGGCGGGCTCGACACCAGCGCCGCGCTGCTTTGGATGAAGCAAAAGGGCGCGCGTGTCTTTGCCTATACCGCCAATCTCGGCCAGCCTGATGAGGCCGACTACGACGAGATTCCGCGCAAGGCCATGGAATTCGGCGCCGAGAAAGCACGCCTCGTGGATTGCCGCACGCAGCTGGTTCACGAAGGGATTGCTGCGATTCAATCGGGCGCGTTCCACGTCTCGACCGGCGGCATCGCATACTTCAATACGACGCCGCTCGGCCGCGCCGTGACCGGCACGATGCTGGTCTCCGCCATGAAGGAAGACGGCGTCAACATCTGGGGCGACGGCTCGACATACAAGGGCAATGACATCGAGCGGTTCTACCGCTACGGACTGCTGACCAATCCGGACTTGCGGATCTACAAACCCTGGCTCGACCAGCAGTTCATCGACGAACTGGGCGGCCGCGCGGAAATGTCAGCCTTCATGAAGGCGGCCGGCTTCGCCTACAAGATGAGTGCCGAGAAGGCGTATTCGACCGACAGCAATCTCCTTGGCGCCACCCACGAGGCCAAGGATCTCGAACACCTCGACAGCGGCATCAAGATCGTTAATCCGATCATGGGCGTTCCGTTCTGGCGTGACGACTGCGTCGTCAAGGCCGAGAAGGTTTCAGTGCGATTTTTGGAAGGTCAGCCCGTTGCACTGAACGGTCAGACCTTCGCCGATCCTGTCGCGCTGTTTCTCGAGGCCAATGCCATCGGCGGACGTCATGGCCTTGGCATGAGCGACCAGATCGAGAACCGGATCATCGAGGCGAAGAGCCGCGGCATCTACGAGGCGCCGGGCATGGCGCTGCTTCATATCGCCTATGAACGTCTCGTCACCGGCATCCACAACGAAGACACCATCGAGCAATACCGGATCAGCGGAATGCGGCTTGGCCGGTTGCTCTACCAGGGGCGATGGTTCGATTCGCAGGCTTTGATGCTGCGCGAAACGGCGCAGCGCTGGGTGGCGCGTGCGATCACCGGCGAGGTGACGCTTGAACTGCGCCGTGGCAATGACTACTCGATCCTGAACACCGAGAGTCCGAATCTGACTTATGCGCCGGAGCGGCTGAGCATGGAGAAGGTCGAGGATGCGGCGTTCACGCCGGGCGACCGCATCGGTCAGTTGACCATGCGCAACCTCGATATTTCCGATACGCGCCGCAAACTGGATCTCTACACAAAGACGGGCTTGCTGTCGGCCGGCGAGGGTTCTCACATCCCCAAACTCGACAGCGACAAGAGCTGAAACGCACTAGTGTGGTGGTTCGCAAGTCCGCATCATTCAGCAGCACCTTCTTTTGCGGACTTGCGAACCAAAACCACACTAGAATCATTATTTTCTAGTGTCCTTTTGAATCCGAAGTCCGCTCCGGAGCTTACTGCAGAATAAGGCGGACTTCGGATTCAGGACACTGGGGCGCCCCAACCGGAAACGGGATTGCACATGGGTTGGGAGTACATCGCGCCGGATGGAGAGATTTTCGCTCCTCATCGCTATCCCAACGGGCTTTACCGCGTGGCGGATCCCGCCCTGGGCGAGGTGAAGCATCATGCGAAGAATCAGCTTTCGGTTCGCGAGGATCAGATCGAAAGCTATTTGCAGCGCGGGTTTTCGCTACGCATGAAAGGCGACGTCGGCGGCAAGGTGAATCTGATTGAGCCGTCGGAGATCAGGCGGACCTGAATGATCATAATCCTCTGAGTCGTCTCCGCGAAGGCGGGGACCCATACTCCCTGTCGTTGTCATTACAGGAGATGGTTCAAATGTTCGCATCAGAACGTGAAGCCTGTGATTATCGGTCCCCGCCTTTGCGGGGACGACATCGAGGGCGAATGCGCGTCTCGCATCTGACCAAACAAAAACGGCCGGGAAAATCTCCCGGCCGTTTTCTTATTCGCGTTCTGCCTCAGCGGCGCGGCGGCGCGGTGCCCGCCGGCGGCGGAGGCAGCGAGGCCTGACCGCCGTTGAGCAGCGGCGTAATGTTGCGGACGGTGACGCGGCGGTTGCGCCGCTCCGGTCCATCCGTCGGCACCTTCAGGTACTGCTCGCCGTAGCCCTGCGAGGTGAGATTTTCCGCAGGCACGTTGAACTGCTGGGTCAGCAGCGTGGCCGCCGATTCAGCGCGGCGATCCGACAGCGACAGATTGTCGACATCGCTGCCGACCGCGTCGGTGTGTCCTTCGATCAGGAACACCGTGCGCGGATTGCGCTGGATCGCGCGGTTGATGCCGTCGGCGATGGCTTGCAACTTCGCAGCCTGATCCGGCGGAATCTCCCACGATCCGGTCTCGAAGTTGATGCTGTCGACATCAATGCTCGGCATGCGCTGACGCACCGACGGGCTGTAGCGGATTTCGTCGAGCGAGTAGGGCCGCTCAATCCGCTCGACCGGAGGCGCGATCAGCGTGTCGTAGATCAACTCCGGCGGAGCGTCTTCCGCTTCGACGATGTAGCGGTTCTCCGGAATGCGCAGAACCGGCGGCGGCAGCGAGACGAAGTAGCCGCCGATGGCGCCGGCAACCACACCGGCGGCGAGGCCGGCGCCGAAGCCGGGCCCGCGCCGGTTGTCGATGATGATCACCTCGCGGCCATAAGGGTCGCGGCGGATACGCCGGAGCAGGCCACCACGTTCATCGTTGACGGTGATGATCTGCGTGCCGTCAGGACGAACGACGACGGTGCGCGTATCCCTGCCATCACGGGTCACACGCACGTCGCGCGCGCCGTAACGGAAACGATCGACGTCGTTGTGACGGACGAAGGACTGTCCGTTCGGATCCTGAACGATGACGCGTCCCGGTTCGGTGATGACGGTGCGGCCGCCTTCCGTGCGTTCCTGACGCTGACCGCGGAAGTCATCCATCCGTCCGACCGGACGCATGCCGGGCTGCTGGACCGGGATCGGCGTGGCTTGAACGGCAGGAGCCGGTGGCAGCGGCGCGGCGATGGGAGCCGTCGTCGGAGCAGCCGGCGTACCGGCGGGGAGACCCGGAGGCGGGCCCTGACGCTGGCCGCGGCGATCACCGAAGCCCGGTTGTCCCGGAGCAGGCGGTGTTGCACCGGGCGTTAGTCCCGGCGTCGCAGGAGGCGTCGCACCCGGTTGAGCCGGCGGAGTTGTGGGAGGTGTTGCTCCCGGAGTTGCGGGAGGCGTCGTCGGAGTCGTCGCAGCGGGAGGCGTTCCCGGCGCAGTGCTCGGAGCGGCTCCCGGCTGAGCAGGCGCCGGTGCACCACCCGGTGCAGCCGGGCGCGCACCGTCAGGACGCGGCGGTGTCACGTCACGCACGCCGGGCGCTACCGGAGGCGCACCCGGCGGACGTTGTGGTGCAGGCGCCGTCGAAGGAGCGGGCGGCGGTGTTGCGGTCGATGGAGCAGGCGCAGCGCCCGGAGCTGGCGGAGGAGGCGTTGCTGGGCGCGCAGCCGGAGGAGCTGTCGGCGCAGGTGCTGTTGTCGGCGCGGGCGCGGCCTTCGGAGCTGCCGCAGGTGGCGGCGGAGGAGGTGCCTTAGGCGCAGCAGCCGGCGGTGGCGGAGGCGCAGCCTTGGGTGCAGCCGGAGGAGGCGGCGGCGGCGGTGCAGCTTTAGGAGGCGCGGGAGGCGGCGGTGGTGCAGCCTTCGGAGGCGCAGGCGGAGGAGGCGGAGGTGCAGCGCGCGGCGGTGCCGGCGGCGGAGGAGGAGCGGCCTTCGGTGGAGCGGGTGGCGGAGGCGGTGCAGCCTTCGGTGGGGCAGGCGGCGGTGCCGGTGCAGCCTTGGGAGGCGCGGGCGGAGCTGCCTTCGGCGGAGCCTTCGGTGCGTTCGGATCGGCAGGCGCGGGTGCGGCTTGTGCAATGATGGTCGACGATGTCTCGGCGTGAGCCGGTGCTTGCGAAAGCTGGATCGCAGCTATCGCCGTCGTCGTCAGCAGAATGAATCGAATGTTCTTCATGAGGCCTCTGGGGTGTGAAGAAAGTGAAGCAGCAGTGAAGCTGTCGCCCGTCGCAACGAAGTGAGTAACGATCAGTGAATAGTGGTTAGGCGGTAATGTGGCGAAGCCAGAACGCGTGGAACTATTTCACGTTGCACGGCGAATCGGTTCGCCGAGAATGAATGGACGTTAAGATACGCTCGAATCTGCCGCTGCAAAATGCGTATCTGCCAAGCACAGTTGCGGTGCACCACAAGAATAGCGCCGATCATCGCTGCGGCGTTCGGACCGGCGCTTCGTCCGGTGCGTTCGGAGGAAGTTCGCGCGGCGAATCCGGCTCCACCGGATCATGCATCGGCGGCGGTACTTCGGGGCGCGGATTGCCGGGCGGACTTTCCACCGGCGGCTCGGTGGGCGTCCCCGGCGGAATCTCCTGCGGCTCGCCGGGGATTTGAGAAAATCGTTTTGTCACATCGCGGCCTTTCGGTTTCCACCGTCCATGTCTCCGACATGAAGACGAATTTCTCGACGAGTCCTCGCTCGCGTGAATCGGAAATTTTCAAGTGGGGCAACGACCGGAGGAAAACTATGTTCCGTTGCGGACAGCGCGGACGTGGCGGGTTCCGGCTGTTGACAGCGGGACGTGAAGCCACGGAGATAGGCGGAGAAAATCTGCCGGGGGACTTCCGATGCCGCTCGCCTACTGGTGCGTCCTGATCGCCGCGCTGCTGCCGTATGTGCTGGGCAAATACGCCAAGTACGGTGTCGAGAGCGACAATCGGTATCCGCGCGAGGACTACGACAACCTTCCGCCGAAAAACCGGCGGGCCTATGCCGCGCATCAGAATGCGCTCGAAACGTTCCCGTTCTTCGCGGTCTCGGTGGTGATCGCGCTCACCATGGGCGCGCCGGTCTATACGGTGAACGTGCTCGCGGTGCTCTACATCGTGCTCCGCATCGCGCACGCGCTGCTGTACATCTTCAACAAGCCCACCGCGCGTTCGCTGGTGTTTGCCGTGGCCATGGCCGTCAGTGTCGTGATCTTCGTGCTGCCCGCGTTCAAGTAGTTACTCGGGCGTGTGGCAGACGGCCTCGATGTTGTGGCCGTCATGATCCAGCACGAACGCGCCGTAATAATTTGCGTGATAATGCGGACGTATCCCCGGCGCGCCGTTGTCCCGTGCGCCCGCCGCCATCGCGGCTTTGTAAAACGCATCCACCGCGTCGCGCGTTTTTGCAACGATCGCCACATGCAGCGGATGCGCGAGCTTGCCTTCTCCGCCGATCCAGAAATCCGGTTTGCCGTTCTCGCCGAAGCCCGCAGCGGCCGCGCCGCTGGGAGGAACGTCTGCCGGCACTTCCATGATCAGTCCATAGCCGAGCGGCGCCAGTGCTTTGGCGTAGAAAGCCTTGGCGCGCTTGTAGTCGGAGACTGCGAAACCCATGTGATCGATCATGTGCGCTCCTTCGTAAGACGTTGATGGAGTGAAAAACTACTTCCGCACCAGCAGTGTGTTGCTGCGCGTTTTGCCGGCGATGCCATAGCCGAGGCCGACCATGTCCTTGATGCAATCGTGCAGCCATGCCTTGCGCTCGAGATGCTCGATGGCGACGGCATTCGGCCACAGCGATTCCGGCGCTTCGCGGAAGAAGCCGGTGAGCACGCGGTCTTCATAACCTTCGACGTCGATCTTGAGAGCATCGACTCGCGTCACATTGGCGTCGCGCAGGATCGTCAGCAGGCGATGCGCCGGCACCTTGATGCCGCCGGTGGCGGAGATGTGACTGGCGCCGAGATTGTCGCCGTCGGTTTCGATCATCAGTTCGCCGTCGATGTCGCCCGCGGCGGCCTTGACCAGGGTGAGATTGGTCAGCTTTGAGGCGCTCGCATTGAAGGCGAGCCGCGCATTGCTCACCGGATGCGGCTCGATTGCAATGACGCGCCCGCGTTCGCCGACATGCTTTGCCAGCGCCACGGCATAAGTGCCGACATTGGCGCCGACATCGACAAAGGTGCCGCCGGAGCGCGCATGTTCGCGGAGAAAGTCCAGTTCCGGCAAATTGTAATCGGGATTGAACAGCGCGCCGCGCTCGGTGCCGCTGGCCAGATGATGCAGCCGGAACGAGGCGCCCTGATAGGTGGCGTCAATCGGGCCGGAGCCGAGCAGGTTGACGAGGCGCGACAGCCACGGCCGGAACGCGCCGCGCTTGAGACCGGAGCCATGTGCGGCGGCGATCACGGCGCGCTGCAGCGCATTGGGGGCGTAGGTGCCGAATGGCTTGTCGTCGAGGTCTTTGCTCATGCGCCAGTCATCGCGCGAGTGCGCGACGGTTTCAAGACCTCATTGCTTGCGGTTTTGCAGATACTGCTCGAACCGGCTGGCGGCCTGTCCGTCGGCCCTGATTCCGGGATCGATCGTGTACAATTCCAGCGCGTCCGATGCCGCGAAGGGCGTGACGCCCGGTCGATACGAAGTGTCCGTTTCCGGGCGCGTCAAGACCGTCGAAAAATGCCGAGGACACCAGCAGCTCGCGTTCGACGGAACGGCACATCGAGGCGATGCGGCTGACTTCGTTGACCGCCGGACCGACGACAGTGAAATCGAGCCGATCTTCGCTGCCGATATTGCCGTAAAAAACCTCGCCGACATGCAAGGCCACGTAGGCCGAGGTGGTCGGCCTGTTCTCGGATGCGCGCCGCTCGTTCAGGACCTGGATGTTCTTTCTGAACTGGTTCTCGGCGCGCAGTGCCGCGCGCCGTGCAGAGCCCATGTCGTCTTGATTGAAGATAGCAAGCACGCCGTCACCGATCAGCTTGAGAACGTCGCCGCCTTCGTCATGGATCGCGCCGATGGCGGCGTCGGCATAGTCGTTGAGAAAGGGAATGAACTCGGCGGGGTCCATGCCTTCGCCGATGCGGGTCGATCCGCGCAGGTCCGAAAACCACAACACCGCATTGATGCGGTCGGCGACGCCGCGGGAAATGCGCCCGCTCAGCACGCGCTCCGCGGCATCGCGGCCAAGATAGACATGTCCGATCGTGCGGGCGATGCGGGCGTGTGCGGCCGATTTCACCGCCAGTCTAAGAATCGGCACCAGATCGCGCATCGCGCCGAGCGCATCTTCGTTGAAGCCGTTCTCGCGGCGCATGCACCAGAGCGAATAGACGCAGTCCATTTCGCGCGGCCCTCGCCGGATGTCCTGTGGACAAATGAGTTTGTCCATCGATTGGAGTGCGACTTGATGTGACTATTGGCGTCAGATGGGTTTGGTTTGGGGCGCTTCCGTGCACTGTTCAAGAAAAAGAAAATACAATCGATTGATCGGGATCGCTGGTCGCCTTGGCATTGTGACCGCTGGTTTGATCGCCAGCGCAGCGCCGGGACAATCCGAAGAAGCTTTAGCCCGTCCCTTCGCCTATGTGCCGTCTTATTCCTGGGCTGGTGCGTACATCGGTGCGCAGGCTGGCCACGGCTGGGGACGCAGCCACTATGCTTCCACGCCTCCGTGGTCGCAAGAACCGGGGGTCCCGATGGACATGGCCGGAGGCGTAGTCGGGCCGTATGCGGGATACAATTTTCAGTCCGGCGGATTGGTGACGGGCATCGAGGCCGATTTCGCAAAGACCTGGCTGCGCAGCCAGTCCGTGCTCAATCCTTTCGATGATAGTACTGTGAAATCTGAAATCGACTGGACGGCCTCCGTTCGCGGACGCGTGGGTTATGCGTTCGGCAATGTGATGCCCTACATCGCCGGCGGCGTGACGTTCGCGGGCGTCAATTTTCCTTACGTTTTGCCCGGCAGCCCCGGCACCACACATGACAACCAGCAAACACGGATCGGATGGACCGCAGGCGCCGGGCTTGAATACGCTGTCCTTGGCAATCTGATTTTGCGTGGCGAGTACCGCTACACCGACCTCGGCGAGAAATTTGAGGTAAAGCGCGTCGGCGCGGGCATTCATTTTGCGGATACGTCCGTCACAAACCACGAATTCCGCGCAGGCGTGGCCTTGAAGTTTGGTGGCCCTCCGTCGTCGTCGGTCGACCGCGTGCTCTCGTTTTCAAACGCGCCTGCCGTCTGGAGCGGTCTCTATGCCGGTGCACTGGCTGGCTTTAACCAGAGCCAGTCAACCTACGTAGGTCTCGCCAGCCCCGGAAATTATGTTCCATTGAATCCATCTGGGACAGTGCCCTGGATTTATGCGGGCTATAATTTCCAGTTCGGCCGAACCGTGCTCGGCATTGAGGGAGATGTCCTGCTTTCGACGATGAGTGGCGGCGGAGCCCTGATCGACAATCTGGGCAGGGTCAATCCCGGATTCCAGGTGACGTCGAAGCTGGACAATGCATGGTCGGTTCGAGGGCGGCTTGGTTTCGCGTTCGGCAGCTTCCTGTCTTACGTCACCGCGGGTGTTGCTGGGACCGATTACAGTCACACCATTCATTTTTCCGGGCTTCAGAATACTTTCAACGAGCGCTTCACAAGCTGGACCGCCGGCGCGGGGCTGGAATATGCGGTGAGCGATCACCTGATTCTGAGGACCGAATACCGGTACATCCCCTACGGGCAGGCGACCGATCGTCACTCGGTGTCGAATACGGTTGATTTGACCATTGACGAGGTGCGGGTCGGCGTCGCCTTCAAGCTCTGATCCTGCGGCGCGCTGAAAGGGCGTTGCAGTCAAAAGCGGATTGATCGGTTCAATAACAAAGATGCCCGCTTCTCAAGAAGCGGGCATTTTTGATTTCCTGCGATGGCTCGGCGATCACACCTGCCGTTCGACCATCTTCAGCTTGAGGTCGGCGATGGCTTCCGAGGGGTTGAGACCCTTCGGGCAGGCCTTGGCGCAGTTCATGATGGTGTGGCAGCGATAGAGCCGGAACGGATCTTCCAGATTGTCGAGCCGCTCGCCGGTGGCCTCATCGCGGGAATCCTTCACCCAGCGGTCGGCGGCGAGCAATGCGGCCGGGCCGAGGAAGCGGTCAGAGTTCCACCAGTAGCTCGGGCATGAGGTCGAGCAGCAGGCGCACAGGATGCACTCGTAAAGACCGTCGAGCTTGGCGCGGTCTTCCGGCGACTGCTTCCATTCCTTCTGCGGCGTGGCGGTGGTGGTCTGCAGCCACGGCTCGATCGAGGCGTACTGCGCATAGAAATTGGTCAGGTCCGGCACGAGATCCTTCACCACCGGCTGATGCGGCAGCGGATTGACCTTGATCGGACCGGCCTCGACTTCGTCCATCGCACGCGTGCAGGCCAGTGTGTTCTGGCCGTCGATGTTCATGGCGCAGGAGCCGCAGACGCCTTCGCGGCAGGAGCGGCGGAAGGTCAGCGTCGGGTCGACGTTGTTCTTGATCCAGATCAGCGCGTCCAGAATCATCGGCCCGCAATCGTGGGTGTTCACGTAGTAGGTATCGATGCCGGGGTTTTTGCCGTCGTCCGGATTCCAGCGATAGACCTTGAACTCGCGCAGCTCGGTTGCGCCGGCCGGCTTCGGCCATTCCTTGCCGCCGCTGATCGTTGAATTCTTCGGCAGTGTGAACTGAACCATGGTCTCGAACCTTCGCTTGTTCGCTTAACTCTATACGGCGATCAGTAAACGCGCGCTTTCGGCGGAATGTACTGAACGTCGTTGGTCATCGTGTAATCGTGCACCGGGCGATAATCGAGCGTTGTGGCGCCCTTGTCGCTGCTCCACGACAGCGTGTGCTTCATCCATTCCTTGTCGTCGCGATTCGGGAAGTCCTCGCGGGCGTGAGCGCCGCGGCTCTCAGTGCGGTTCGCAGCCGAGTCCATCGTCACCAGGGCCTGGGAAATCAGGTTGTCGTATTCGAGGGTCTCGATCAGGTCCGAATTCCACACCAGCGAACGGTCGGTGACGGAGATGTCGTCGGTGCCGCCGTAAACCTTGTGGATCAGCTCCTGGCCTTCCTTCAGCACGTCGCCGGTGCGGAACACCGCGCAGTTGTTCTGCATCACGCGCTGCATGCTGTCGCGCAGTTTCGCGGTCGGCGTGCCGCCCGAGGCATTGCGGAAATGGTCGAGCCGGCTGAGCGCGAGATCGGCGGAATTCGCCGGCAGTTCGGGCTGCCGTGCGTTCGGCGTCAGCTTTTCGGCGCAGCGCAGCGCCGCGGCGCGGCCGAACACCACGAGGTCGATCAGAGAGTTGGAGCCGAGACGGTTGGCGCCGTGCACCGACACGCAGGCGGCTTCGCCGACCGCCATCAGGCCCGGCACGATCGCGTTGTCGTCGCCGCCCTTCTTGGTAACGACTTCGGCGTGGAAGTTGGTCGGGATGCCGCCCATGTTGTAGTGCACGGTCGGCAGCACCGGGATTGGTTCGCGCGTCACGTCGACGCCGGCGAAGATCTTCGCGGATTCGGAGATGCCGGGCAGGCGCTCATGCAGGATCGCGGGATCGAGATGATCCAGATGCAGGAACAGGTGGTCCTTGCCCTTGCCGACGCCGCGGCCTTCGCGGATTTCGATGGTCATCGCGCGCGAGACGACGTCGCGCGAGGCAAGGTCCTTGGCGGACGGCGCATAGCGCTCCATGAAGCGCTCGCCTTCCGAATTCGACAGGTAGCCGCCTTCGCCGCGTGCGCCTTCGGTAATCAGGCAGCCCGCCGGGAAGATGCCGGTCGGATGGAATTGCACGAACTCCATGTCCTGCAATGGCAGGCCGGCCCGCAGCGCCATCGCGCCGCCGTCGCCGGTGCAGGTGTGCGCCGAGGTGCAGGACAGATAGGCGCGGCCATAGCCGCCGGTCGCGAGAATGGTTGTCTGGCCGCGGAAGCGATGCAGCGTGCCGTCATCCATTTTCAGCGCGACGACGCCGCGGCAGACGCCCTGATCGTCCATGATCAGGTCGATGGCGAAGTATTCGATAAAGAACTCGGCCTGATGGCGAAGCGCCTGGCCGTACATGGTGTGCAGCATCGCGTGACCGGTGCGGTCGGATGCGGCGCAGGTGCGCTGCGCCTGGCCCTTGCCGTAGTCCAGCGTCATGCCGCCGAACGGGCGCTGATAGATCTTGCCGTCCTCGGTGCGCGAGAACGGCACGCCCCAGTGTTCGAGTTCGTAAACGGCGTCGGGCGCGTTGCGCACCATGTATTCGATGGAGTCCTGATCCCCTAACCAGTCCGACCCCTTCACGGTGTCGTACATGTGCCAGCGCCAGTCGTCGGGATGCATATTGCCGAGCGAAGCGGAGATGCCGCCCTGCGCCGCGACGGTGTGCGAGCGCGTCGGGAAAACCTTGGTGATGCAGGCGGTGCGCAGGCCCGCTTCCGAGCAGCCGACCACCGCGCGCAGACCGGCGCCGCCGGCGCCGACGACGATCACGTCATAGGTGTGATCCTCGATCGGATAGGCTTGACCGTTCGCGCCGGGCGCGCTCTTGCCGTTCGCGGCCATAATCTAGTGTCCCGAATCTGAAGTTCGCTTAACCCTGCTGCGCCTTCCGAGCGAACTTCGGATTCGAAAGGACACTAGAAAATTAAAAACTGCCGTGCGGTTACGGTTCAGACGTTCTCTTGAGAACGTGCGGCACGGACGAGAGAACGTCTGAACCACCGCACTAGACTCCAGAGGACAGTTTGAAAATAGCGTAGATCGAGGCGAGGCCGACCGCGATGCAGAAGAACGTGTTGGCGATGATCGCAGCCAGCTTGAGCTTCTCGTCGGTGACGTAATCTTCCAGCACCACCTGCATGCCGATCTTCATGTGCCAGACGCTGGCGATGATGAAGAGGATCATGATGATTGCGATCAGCGGCGAGCCGAGAATCTGCGCGGCGCCGGCCTGATTGCGGCCCAGCAGCGACATGATGACAACGATCACCGGCACGATCAGCAGCACCAGAGCAATCGCGCTCACGCGCTGCCGGATGAAGTCGGTGGTGCCGTGATGGGCGGAGCCGAGACCGCGGACGCGCTTGAGCGCGGTGCGGATCGATGAATTCGAGTGACCGTGTGCGCTCATCGTCCGCCTCCCACGAGATAGGCGATGATCCAGATCAGCACCGTCGCCGCAATGCCCGCGATCAATGCCGCCCAGGTCAGCGATTCACGCTCGGTCGGCGAGAAGCCGTAGCCGAGATCCCAGACCAGATGACGAATGCCGCTGAACAGGTGATGCATCAGCGCCCACGTGTATCCGAACACGATGACGCGTCCGATCCAGCTTGAGGTGAAGCCTTGGATATTGGCGTAGGCGCCGGGGCCGGACGCCGTGGCGATCAGCCACCACGCCATCAACAATGTTCCGACATAAAGGCCGATGCCGGTGATGCGGTGAACGATGGACATCGCCATCGTCAGCGTCCAGCGGTAGGTCAGGAAGGGTGAAAGCGGACGGTCGATCCTGGGTGCCATGCGCGACTTTAATGGTTTGCGGCAGAAGGAAGTTGCCGTCTTTTTATGCGGGACCGGGTTCTTAGAGAGCTTCTATTTACGGAGTCGACGGAACGAGCGCAACGCAGAATCGATCAAGATTTGAATCAAAAACCATTACTTGATTTGCGCTTTAGCCCTTCTGGTATACCTGTTTTTCGTATACCACAAATGAAGGTTGCCGCATCTGAAGCGTGATTCACCTCCTGTCATTAAACCGATAGAAGCGCCCTAGCATCCCTCACGCGAGATCGCTGCATGATCGCCGGCCTCAATACCTCCCAACTGGTTGAACTTGTTCTGTTGCTGGTAATGACCGGCGCGCTCGCCGGATTCCTGGCCGGAATTTTCGGCATCGGCGGCGGCGCGGTGCTGGTGCCGGTGCTGTACGAATGCTTCCGGATCGCAGGCGTGCCGCTGGATGCGCGGATGCCGCTCTGTATCGGCACGTCACTGGCCATCATCATCCCGACCTCGATCCGCTCATGGCAGGCCCACCACAAGCGCGGCAGTGTCGACATGGACATTCTGCTGAAGTGGGCGCTGCCGGTGCTGGCCGGTGTCATTCTCGGCAGCGTGATCGCGCGCTATGCGCCGGAGAAGCTGTTCAAGTATGTGTTCGTCGGCGTCGCGTGGTCCGCGGCGGCGCGGCTGCTGCTCGGCAAGGAGAACTGGCGGCTGGGTGACGAGATGCCGAAAGGCATCTTCATGCGCGCCTACGGATTCTTCATCGGCCTGCTCTCGACGCTGATGGGGATCGGCGGCGGATTGTTCTCGAATCTGCTGATGACTTTCTATGGCCGCCCGATCCATCAGGCGATCGGCACGTCGGCTGGCCTTGCGGTGCTGATCTCCATTCCCGGCGCGCTCGGCTACATCTATGCGGGCTGGCCCGCGGCGGCGCGCTTTCCGGAAGTGGCGGCGCTGCAACTGCCGTTTGCGATCGGATACATCTCGCTGATCGGCGCGTTGCTGGTGATGCCGACAAGCCTTTTGGTCGCGCCGCTCGGCGTGCGCGTGGCGCATTTCATGACCAAGCGTAAACTCGAAATCGCGTTTGGAATTTATCTGCTGGTGGTCAGCTCGCGCTTCGTGGTCAGCCTCGCGACCGGGTACTGAAGCTTCTTACCTCTCCCCGTTTACGGGGAGAGGTCGGATTGCGAAGCAATTCGGGTGAGGGGCCTTCTCCGCGATTGAAGTTGCCCCTCACCCCAACCCTCTCCCCGCAGGCGGGGAGAGGGAGTGTTCCCGCTTTCGCGGGAATGAGCGGAGAGGGACGTTACGCGCCGCGCGCGGTATCAAGCTCGCGCTTCATGTAGAACTTCCGGTCATCCTCATCGACGATGCGGAAGCCAAGCCGCTCATAAAGCTTCAGGGCGCGATTGCTTCTCACCACGGCGAGCGTCATCGGCTGGCCGTTGCGCGTGGCCTGATCGATCAGATCGGTAATCAGTCCGGTGCCGATGCCGCGTCCCCGGAACGGAGCTTCGACGAAAATCTGCTCCAGATGGAGCGTGAATTCCTGCACCGCGATCTGGATCCAGCCGACGTCGGCACCATCAAGCGTGACGATCTGCACCTGATCGGCTTCCCAGAGATGACGCAGGTTTTCCTCCTGCCGCGTCACATCCAGCTTCAAGTCCCGGATGATGTTCGCCATCGCGGACAGATAAAGTTTGACGCAAAAGGCGAAGTCCTCGTTGCAGGCCGGACGAAGGACGATCGGCATGACGGCATCAGCCTTTACGATGTGTCGTGCGGCGGCCCGGACCATGTTTTGCAGCCGCGTCATTTCTTGTAGATCCCGGCATAGGTGTCGCGCAGCACGTTCTTCTGCACCTTGCCCATGGTATTGCGCGGCAGGTCGTCGACGAAGATCACCCGCTTGGGCATCTTGAATTTCGCCAGCCGTCCGTCGAGCGCGTGCAGCACCTTGGCTTCATCGAGTGGCGTTTTCTTGTCGCCGACCACAACCGCCGTGACGCCTTCGCCGAAATCGGCATGCGGCACGCCGATCACCGCGGACTCGGTTACGCCGGGAATGGCGTCGATCTCGCTCTCGACTTCCTTCGGGTACACATTGAAACCGCCGGAAATCACCAGATCCTTGCCGCGTCCGAGAATGTGGACATAGCCGTGCGTATCGATCTTGCCGAGATCGCCGGTGATGAAGAAACCGTCGGCGCGGAATTCGGCTTTGGTCTTGTCCGGCATGCGCCAGTAGCCCTTGAACACGTTCGGGCCTTTGACCTCGATCATGCCGATCTCGTCCCGCGCGAGTTCTTCGCCGGTCTCGGGATTGGTCACGCGCACGGAGACGCCCGGTAGCGGAAAGCCCACCGCGCCCGGCACGCGCGCGCCGTCGTAGGGGTTCGACGTGTTCATGTTGGTTTCGGTCATGCCGTAGCGCTCGAGCACCGCGTGTCCGGTACGCGCCGACCATTCGCGATGAGTCTCGGCCAGCAGCGGCGCGGAGCCTGAAATGAACAGCCGCATATGCGACGTCGACTCTTTGGTCAGATTCGGGCTTTGCAGCAGCCGCGTGTAAAAAGTCGGCACGCCCATCAGCACGGTGGCGCGCTTCATGAGTTTGATAATGAGTTCGGGATCGAGCTTCGGCAGGAAGATCATCGATGCGCGCGCAAACAGCGTCACGTTGCTCGCCACGAACAATCCATGCGTATGATAGATCGGCAGTGCATGGATCAGCACATCGTCCTGCGTGAAGCGCCAGTAGCCGACGAGGCTGTGCGAGTTCGACGCCAGATTGTCATGGGTCAGCATCGCGCCCTTGGAGCGGCCGGTGGTGCCTGATGTGTAGAGAATGGCGGCGAGGTCATCGCCCGCGCGCGGCACGGTTGCAAAATCCGAAACCGCCTTCGCGGCGCCGTCGCTCAGCGATCCCTTGCCGTCGGCATCGAGTGTCTCGACCTTGGCGCCGGACTTTGCGGCAAGCTTGCCGATACCGTCGGCCTTCGACGGATCGCACACGATCAGCGACGGCTCGGCATCGCCGATGAAATATTCAAGCTCGTTGAGCGTGTAAGCGGTATTCAGCGGCAGGAACACTGCACCGGCGCGCACGGTGGCCAGATATAGCACCAGCGCCTCAACCGACTTTTCGGTTTGCGCTGCAACACGGTCGCCGGGCTTGACGCCGCGCGAGGTGATGAAGTTCGCCGTGCGTCCTGATTGCGCGATCAGATCGGCATAGCTGATACGCGTGCCATCGGCAGTTTCGATGGCAAGCCTGCTGGTGTCTGCAAGCCCGTCAAACAGGCGAGAAAACAGGTTGGCGTTCGCGGCGGCGTTCATGCAACATTTCCATCGAGATCGGATTTTCCGGTTTTGACTACACCAAAACCACAACTCGCAGCAACGGAGACAACCGGCATGAGCAATAACAAGAAACGTGTGGCCTGGATCACAGGAGGAGGAAGCGGCATCGGTCTCGCGGGTGCACAAGAACTGGCCAAGGAGGGATGGACCGTTGTGATCTCCGGGCGCCGCAAGGATGTGCTCGACGAGGCTGTCGCGAGCATCGCGAAGTCCGGCGGCAAGATCGAGGCGATCGTGCTGGATGTCAGCAGCGCTGTGGATGCCGAGAAGGTGGCGAAGGAGATCGTCGCCAAACATGGCCGCATCGATCTTCTGGTCAACAGCGCCGGCGTCAACGTGCCGAAGCGAAGCTGGGACGACATCACCACCGAGGGCTGGGACAAGCTGGTCGATATCAATCTCTCCGGCGTGATGTATTGCATGCGCGCCGTGTTGCCCGCGATGCGCGCGCAGAAAGACGGCGTGATCATCAACGTCGCGTCATGGGCGGGACGTCACGTCTCGAAGATGACCGGCCCGGCCTACACCACGACCAAGCACGCGGTGCTGGCGCTGACCCATTCGTTCAACATGGACGAATTCAAGAACGGCCTGCGCGCCTGCTGTCTCTCTCCCGGTGAAGTCGCAACCCCGATCCTGAAGCTGCGTCCGGTGCCGCCGTCGGCCGAAGACATGGCGAAGATGCTGCAGCCGGAAGATCTCGGCCGCACCATCGCGTTCGTCGCGAGCATGCCTGCGCATGCGTGCATCAATGAGATCCTGATCTCGCCGACGCACAATCGCAGCTTTGTGACGCCGACGATGCTGTAAGAGGTGCGGCAAAAAGTCGGGGCGACGGGTCTCGCGTCGTCCCGGCGAAGGCCGGGACCCATCACCCCTGTCATCTTGATTGAATGCGGAACCATCACCGGCCTAATCTATCCGCATGTACCACGTTTACATGCTCGCCAGCGATCGCCATGGAACGCTCTATGTGGGCGTCACCAATTCGATGCGCAATAGGCTTGACCAACATCGCTCCGGTAGCGGCTCGGCATTTGTAGCAAAGTATAAGGTTCATCGGTTGGTTTATCTGGAAAGCTACGAGAATCCCGAGGATGCCATCCGACGTGAGAAGCAATTCAAGAACTGGAAGCGCGAGTGGAAAATCAGTTTGATTGAAGAAGACAATCCGGAATGGACCGATCTCAGTCATCTGATAGTTGAAAGCTAAAACTCGCTTTCCATTTTCGCTGCCATCTCGCTTCAATTGCGACGACAGGGGTGATGGGTCCCGGCCTTCGCCGGGACGACGCAGAGATAGACCTGTCGCCCCACGTGCCCCATCCGAAAAAGTTTCAAATTCCCGAAAATTTATTTCCTGAAACGCGCCGCGAAAGCCCCCGTAGCTCGGCCAACGACGGCGCAATGATCTGCAATCCCTGACGATCAGCTCTGTCGTTCGTTCCGCCGGATGGCCGGAGGAACTTTCCAATTCATCGGGAGACGACACATGCTCAAGATCAACTCAACCCGCATCGCCCTCTTGTCCGCCGCCGCAATTGGCGCGCTGACCCTGACTGCTGTGACTGCACCTGTTCAGGCGCAGGACAAGATGATGAAGAGCGAAATGTCCGGCGAGAAGACCGTGATGGTCGGCGGCGCCGCGATGTTCCCCTCGAAGAACATCGTTCAGAACGCAGTCAACTCCAAGGATCACACCACGCTGGTCGCCGCAGTGAAGGCCGCGGGTCTGGTCGATACGCTCTCCAGCAAGGGCCCGTTCACCGTGTTCGCGCCGACCAACGCCGCATTCGGCAAGCTGCCGGCCGGCACCGTCGAGACGCTGGTGAAGCCTGAAAGCAAGGCGACGCTGACCAAGATCCTCACCTACCATGTGGTTCCCGGCAAGCTGAACGCCGCCGACCTGACCGACGGCAAGAAGCTGACCACGGTGGAAGGCGAAACGCTCACCGTGAAGCTCGACGGCAAGAAGGTCTGGCTGATCGATGCCAAGGGTGGCAAATCGGCCGTCACCATCGCCGACGTCAACCAGTCCAACGGCGTGATCCACGTTGTCGACACCGTGCTGATGCCGGCGTCGTAAGGGCGGCTTCACCTCTCCCCGTTCACGGGGAGAGGTCGGATCGCGCAGCGATCCGGGTGAGGGGTTTTTTCATCGGATGAGCAATTGCCCCACACCCCCCCCCCCACCCCCCCAGCGGGGGGGGGGTGTTGCGAGAGAAAGATGGAAGTATTCCGTTAGTG
>Ga0307492_10000091_pt1 | contig 42927 bp, 33 predicted proteins | sample SI3LmetaG_FD_202365 | JGI IMG/M metagenome (GOLD analysis project Ga0307492, IMG submission 202365) | Sea-ice brine microbial communities from Beaufort Sea near Barrow, Alaska, United States - SI3L | ecosystem: Environmental > Aquatic > Marine > Coastal | place: USA: Alaska | collected 2017-05-06 | reverse complement strand
GCTGAATAACTGCGTAATTTATCCGTGACTATCTTGATTGGCGAGGCTTTCTGGCCTTTGAGTAACTTTTTGAAGAATCGTTTCGCCGCTTTCTTATCTTTGCGTTTCTGAACGAGAATGTCAATTTCGTCACCATCTTGGTCGATGGCTCGCCAAAGATAATGCAGGACTCCGTTGATCTTGATAAATACCTCATCGAGATACCAGGTATCACCTAACTTCCCTCGGTTCTTTTTGATTTGAGCACAAAATATTTGCCCAAATTTATGACACCAATTTCTGATGGTTTCATAACTGACGGAAATGCCTCTTGCTGCGAGAAGTTCTTCAATGTCACGAAAACTCAGAGTGAATCGATGATAAAACCAAACTGCGTGGCTAATAATTTGAGATGGATAGCGATATCTGGCATAGATATGAGGATTTTTCATTGTCATATTATCTCATATTTCTATGTCAGCACGTTAACTTGACAGTACCGTCACTACACCTTTTTTGATCAGCGTTGATTATGTTTACTCATCGTAAGGTCGATTTTATCTTTCGGGGAAAAATCCAAACAGAGCACGATAATTTTTGTGGCCATTTGACAACAATATTTCCTCATGAAGATTCCGTGAGGAAAGTTATCTATTTAGCAGGCATCCAAAAAATGGACTATGCTGATAAGATATTGAAAAAAGACCTTTAATCGACTTATGATTGTGACCTTACCCCTTACAAGGCGAGGGTCAGTGGTTCGAGTCCACTATTCATTTTTGGGTTTCGTCCAATCGTCTAAATTCAAAAAGTGCGCTACGTTATAAAAGGACTTATCATTGGAGATTAAGACGGCAGCGACACTAACAGAGTGTGCAGCAATAAGCATATCCATTGCCCCAAGCGATTTCCCTTCAGTTTCACATTTCGTTCTAAGTATCGCATAAGCCTTTGCAGCATTTGAGTCCCAAGGCAAGATATCAACTCTGAGTAAAAATTCTTTTACAGCTAAATGTAATCGCTTTGCTTCTGGTTTTCTTGCGACCCCCCGAAGAAGTTCTGCCTCAGTAATTGCTGAGACACAAATTTTTGCCATAGGTACACTTTGCAAATAATCTCTTACAATGGATGGTTGGCCTTTAATAATATAGCTGGCTGTATTCGTATCAAGCATATAAAAAAGGTTAGCCACTAAAACAAATCTCGCTCTAATAAAGGCTCGTTATCCCTATCAAGCATAAAATCATCAGGCACGTTAATTGCCTCCATTAATTCAAAAAAAGTATCCCAAGAGCCGGGCTTTTTAGATATTACTACGTCTCCAGTTTCAGGATCTTTACGAATATATACTTCTTCGCAATCGAACCGAAAATTAACAGGAAGTCTTACCGCTTGGCTCCGACCATTCATAAACAGTTTTGCAGTGTTCATTTTGTACTCGCTAGATTTTAGTTCTATAGAATAATTTTAATTATACCTATCCACGGTAATATATCAAGATATATTACAATCTATTTATAAAGTATACCCTAAACTAACAGTTGGTATTTCCCGATTTTGTGTCAGTTTAGAGTCGCAAAACGTTTTAATTGACGATCGTTAACTGAACTCATAGACTCTACTCTGACACTTTAAGGAGAATACAATGAAAGGACAACGAATTGGTTATATAAGAGTGAGTGCATTCGATCAAAATCCAGAAAGACAGCTTGAGGGTATTCAAGTTGATCGAACCTATATTGATAAAGCATCTGGAAAAGATACTAACCGTGAGCAACTAGAGGAAATGATCAGTTTTTTTCGAGGGTGTAAAAATAAGTTTGTAAATCCTCATTGTCTATAATCTTAAAAAGGATTAAATAAAAAGCATCTTCGTATTCTATTCTTTCGACTCGTGGCATAGTTTAAGCGTACCATACCTCCATTATTTATCTAGCGAACCGACACCTTATCGTGTTACTGATCGAAGATAAACGTCGCCGGATCGTTGCAGGCTCATCGATTATACCCAGTAATTGATATAATCGATGAGAGTTTCTATTGACGTGGGAAGCGCCTGTCTCGGTTCTGACTGTTCCTGAGAAAAACCGTCACGGGACTGGCACCAGTTAAAATAATGCTGCCAATCCTGGCGTTAGGCTTTTGCATCTAAAGCGGCTTTACTAACTCCATCCACGGCATAATGTTCAGCAGGTATTTCATTTATTACAACTCTAACTTGCTCCGGTTTAACTTGAAAATTCTCGACAGCTACAGCGTTTAGCCCCCCTTAAAAAAAGCTTCTTTTTGCTTTTCAGTCCGCCCCTTTATAATGCTAGTTTGAATTAAAGGCATTGATATCTCAAGTTTTTAAGAAAACCTCATACTAACAGTACCAAGATCTTGATACCGAACACATACGCTATCGCCCTTGTTGACAGTTACCGCTGCGGTAATTCCACCTGTCATGATAAAGGTACCAGCGGCAATTTTTTCGCCCCGCTCAGCAAGCATATTAGCAAGCATGGCAACACTGGCTGCCGGATGTCCTAGAACTGATGCTCCAGCGCCTGTAGCGACAACTTCTCCATTGATTTCCATTACGACGCCTAAAGTTTTAAGATCGACTTGATCAATACGTTTTAAATTACCGCCGGTAACAAAGCGAGATGAAGAGGCATTATCAGCAACCACGCTTTTCAGATCAAAACGAAAATTCTCATAACGTGAATCTATCACTTCTACCGCAGGAACAACCGAACCAATAGCATCTAAAACGTGCGCTACTGTACAACCTGGACCACTTAGTTCTTTATTTGTAATCACTGCTATTTCAGCTTCTACTTTTGGATGTATTAATTTATCAATCTTAATAGTCGCCGCGTCTAACACATTAAAATAGTCAGCTAAGAACGCATAGATAGGTGTATCAACTCCCATTTGACTCATTTTGGCGTAAGATGTTAATCCCATTTTGAGTCCGACGATTCTAGTGCCTCTAGCCTCTTTACGCCGTCTAATTTCCCATTGAATATCATAAGCGTCTTCCCAATCCATATCGGGATAATCGTCAGTGATTTTTTTCACATCATAAGCTTTTAGCTCTGCATTTTCTAAATGTTCCGCTAATTCGTCAATTATTTTTTTATCTAATGTGCTCATTATTAACCTCCTGCTCTTTTTAGTTCTAATGCAACGTCTTCAATCATATCTTCTTGACCACCAACTGTTTTTCTACGTCCTAATTCAAGTAAAATATCACGTGATGGTACACCGTGTTTTTTTTCTGCTCGTTTAGCATGCAACAAAAAGGATGAGTATACACCTGCATAACCTAAAGTTAATGCATCTCTACTTACTCTTGGAAGATTACTACCCATAATTGGGGTCGCAATATCTTCTGCCGCATCCATCAACGCATTCAAATCAACATTTGTCTGAATCCCTTTCATGTCACAAACCGCAGCAAAAACTTCAAGTGGTGTATTTCCGGCACCGGCACCAAAACCTGCAACGGAACCATCAATACGATCTGCCCCAGCTTCAACAGCTGCGATTGAATTAGCGACTCCCATACCTAAGTTATGGTGACCGTGAAAACCTATTTCCAAATCAGGAAAAGTTTGTCGCATAAGACCAATCTTTTGTTTTACATCTTCTGGCAGCATATGCCCTGAAGAATCAGTTACATATAAACAATTAGCACCATATCCAGCCATAAAGCGTGCTTGCTCTACTATTTTTTCTGCACTTAACATATGACTCATCATTAAAAAACCAACAGTATCAAACCCCCTTTCTACGGCATAACTAATGTGTTGCTCTGATACATCGGCTTCACTGCAATGAGTTGCAATACGAACGGTTTTCACGCCGACATCTTCTACCATTTTAAGATCTTCAACAGTTCCAATGCCTGGAATTAATAATACAGAAACTTCGGCTTGTTTAAGGTTTGGAATAACAGCTTGCAAATATTCTTTATCCGAGTGCAATGCAAAACCATAATTTACTGAATCACCAGCGAGTCCATCTCCATGAGTTATTTCAATCATTGGGACATTGGCGTTATCGAGTGCTTTTGATAGATCGAGCATATTTTTTAGAGTAAATTGATGTGCAATAGAATGCATTCCATCTCTTAACGACATGTCGTGAAGTTTAATTATTTTAGACATAATATATTGCTCCTAAGATTGTTCAAGCATTTGCTTAGCAAACATTTCTGCGGTTTTCGCGGCGGCGGCAGTCATAATATCTAAGTTTCCCGCATAATCTGGTAAATAATCACCTTTGCCTTTAACCTCTAAATAAATAGATACTCTATTTCCATCAAAGACAGGTCCTTCTTTAACACGGTACCCAGGAACATAAGCTTGTACAGATTTTTCCATTTCTTTTACTGATTTTCGTATAGCATCTTGATCAGGTTCACCTTTAGTTAAACAGTGAACGGTGTCTCTCATCATTAGTGGCGGCTCCGCAGGGTTTAGTATAATGATAGCTTTACCTTTTTTTACACCGCCTATTTTTTCAATGGCACTTGATGTCGTTACAGTGAATTCATCAATGTTTTTTCGAGTCCCAGGACCAGCTGATTTAGATGCGATAGTAGCTATGATTTCTCCGTATTCTGTTTCCTGAACACGACTTACAGCGTAAACCATTGGAATAGTTGCTTGACCACCACAAGTCACCATATTGACATTTTGTTCACCTGTATTGAGATGTTCTTCAAGATTAACTGGCGGTACACAAAATGGGCCAATTGCAGCGGGCGTTAAGTCTATTACCTTTACACCTAACTCTGTTAATTTCCGAGATGTCTCTGGATGTACATATGCAGAAGTTGCATCAAAGGCTATTTTAATACCATCACTTTCGATAAATGGCAATAACCCATCAACACCTTCATGAGTTGTTTTTAGCCCCTTCTCTTTTGCTCGAACCAAACCATCAGAAGCAGGATCAATTCCAACCATCCATACAGGTTCAATCACTTCACTTCTAAGTAATTTATAAAGTAAATCGGTACCAATGTTACCGGGTCCAATTAATGCGCAACGTATTTTCATTTTAATTTACCATTTTTAATGATTTTTCACGAAAAGCGGACACTAGTGCGACCTAACCCACCAATGCTCACACTCATATAGTCACCTGGTTTAACATCTTGCAATGGTACCAGTGAGCCAGAAAGAATGACTTCGCCAGCTTTCAAACTAACACCAAACTTTCCAAGAGTATTTGCTAGCCAAACAACACAACTAACAGGAGAGGTTCCAAGTGCCGCAGCCCCTGCGCCCGTAGAAATGACTTCACCATTTAATTCAACCACCATGCCACAAGTTGACAAATCGACACTACTAGGATCAACACCTTTATTACCCAATATAAAATATCCACATGAAGCATTATCAGCCACTGTGTCTTGAATTTTTATTTTCCAGTCTTTTACACGTGAATCAACAATTTCAAAACAAGGAACAACAAAATCTGTTGCCCGAATTACATCACTAGCAGTAATCCCGGGACCTACAAGATCTTCTTTTAACACAAATGCAATCTCGCCTTCTGCTTTTGGTTGAATCATTTTTTCAGTTAAAGATAAGACTTCGCTCTCATCAATGACCATAGCATCGGTTAAATACCCAAAATCTGGTTGATGCACGCCAAGCATATTTTGTACTGTACGACTTGTAACACCAATTTTTTTACCTATTAATTTTTCGCCATCAATTTCAATTCGTTTTTGCAGTAAGATAGATGAAATAGTATAAGCATCTTCAATCGTTATTTCAGGCTCACGGTCAGTTAAAGGCTCAATCATTTTTTGATTTCTTAAAGCCTCATGCAATTCGGCTGCAAAACTTTCTAATTTATCTTGGTTTAACATTAGTATTCCTCAATTTTTTTCTTGTGACTGTTACAGCTTAATACAAATATTTTTTAATTCAGTATAAAAACTCAAGAGAGTGTACCCCACCTTCCCTTCCAATACCTGAATGTTTTGAACCACCAAATGAAGTTATTAAGTCTCGTAAAAACCAAGAATTAACCCAAACAATGCCCACATCAACAATGCCTGCTTCAACCTTGCCAGCAACTCTATGGGCTTTGGAGTTGTTTTCGATCCAAACCGATGCAGCCAAACCATATTTAGTATCATTTGCCATTGAGATGACTTCTTCTTCTGTATCAAATGATTGGAGTTGACACTCCAAATCGATAGTAGCAACTATATGTTTGACAAACAATTTTTATACACACAAGTGCGAAATGTAATAAGGATACCGTCAAGTTAATGAAATTTGGAGCATATATTCGTATAAATGTATTTGTAAGTTTTTGATCTATGCTTCTGATTGGCCCGAATATCAGAGATATTTACGCTTAACTAGGTGCTTAACTTGACTCTTAACCAGACAGTACCTTCTTCAATTATTTGCAATACTTTAGATAAACATTTGAATTTTTAATAGTTTCATATATTGGATTAAAATTAAATTGAATGCATAGTATTTTATCGCGCCCTACCTTCTTGGCGAAAACTAAAACCTCTTTCAGTATCGGTTGTTTGGTTGCTATAGCTAAGCGTTCAAATAACAAGGTACGATCACTACCCGAGAGCGTTGACCAGTTTTGTAATAAAACTTGTAGTATTCCGAGATTGACGTAATCAATATAAGGGCCAGTTTTGATCGCTTGTTCAATATAATATCGAGTCTCTAGGTTATATCCTTGTCGTTGATTATTCAACTTGGCTAAATCAACTCAGGGATCCGGCCAACGAGTTCTTAGTTAGGTGGCTTTCAGGTACCAAGCCTTAACTTCTTCAATTCGTTCCTCAGGCTCATAATTGTTGAGCACCCCCCAATGCAAAATACGCCCAAAAATATGATTGTAATGTGGGTGTGATTGATCGGCTTGATAGGCATTGGAAATCGCCTTTAGCGTATCATCATAATCGAGTTTACTGCTGTTCGCATTGTTATTAGCCCACTCATTCAAACTAAAGTCCGCTTTGTAATACCAAGCATTAGCGTTGCCTCGATTAAACGAAGCATACAGACCGTAGCAACAAATCAAGAGAAGCAATACGAGGGAAATGTGAAATTTAGAATTTAATAACATATTGTTCATTTTAAAATGTTAAAAGACTTAAATGACTTTTTGTCAGCTAGATAGTTTAAATTAAGTAGCGCGAATTAAGCTAATTTTAAAAGACTAAAACCTAAAGAAGATTGCCGCACTTGGGTCGCAATGACAACATCTCGGTACTGGTCTTGTTCATCAATTCGTGTAATTAGCTGACGATCTTTTCTTTAGGTTTTTTTTACTATTCTCTTCCGTAACTATCTTCAAACCTTACTATGTCGTCTTCACCTAAGTAGGAGCCGGATTGGACTTCTATTAATTCTAATTCTACTTTTCCAGGGTTTTCTAAGGCATGTATGGTTCCTATCGGGATATAGGTTGATTGGTTTTCGGTTAGTAATATGGTTTCATCGCCATTGGTTACTTTAGCTGTACCAGATACCACAATCCAATACTCTGCTCTATGATGATGCATTTGAACGGATAACTTTGCGCCGGGTTTTACCGTAATTCTTTTTACATGAAAACGCTCGCCATTATCCACGGAATCATATTTTCCCCATGGGCGATAGACTTCACGGTGAAAAGTGACTTCGGGTCTATTATCGGATTTTAGTTGATTAACAATGCTTTGAACTTCCTGGGCTTTGTATTTGTGCGCAACTAAGATGGTATCTTTGGTATTAACAATCACTAAATCATCAACGCCAACGGTAGCAATTAATTTATCATCACTCATGATCAAACAGTTGCGAGTATCAACGGTTTTAACATCCCCACAAATAGCATTATTATTTTTATCTTTATCAGATATTTCCCATAAAGCCTTAAACCCGCCAATATCATTCCAACCCGCATTAAGTGTCACAACCACCACATCTTGGTTGTTTTTATCAGCACAAAGAGGTTCCATCACTGCGTAATCTATCGAGTCACTAGGGCAATCCATAAAGGCTTGCTTGTCTAATCTAACAAAATCCATATCTTCATTTTGAACTTGCATGGCTTTTTTGCAAGCGCTGACAATGTCAGGATTAAACTGTTTTAACACCTCTAAATAGCGACTAGCTTTAAACATAAACATGCCACTGTTCCAATAGTATTTACCAGAATCGACATATTCAGTTGCCGTTACTAAGTCAGGTTTTTCAACAAAACAATCAACGAAAAAGGCATCCATCTTTTCACTTTCTACTTTCTCCTTGCTACTTCCTACTATAGGCGCTCCCCTCCGTATATACCCATATCCCGTTTCTGGAGTATTTGCGACAATACCAAAAGTCACTAATTTATCTTGCTTAGCGAGTATTGCTGCTTGCTTTACTGCGGTTTGAAATGCTTCAACATTTTCAATCACATGGTCAGCGGCGAGAACTAATAATAAAGGTTCATCCTTTGAAATAACGCCCGCATTATTTTCAGGGTGCTGTTTAGTGTTAGATTCAACTTCAAGCGCATGAATAGCAGCAAGTGCAATCGCTGGCGCGGTATTTCTACCAACAGGTTCTAAAAATATACCGCCATATTCAACGCCTATTTGACGCATTTGCTCTGCAGCGATAAATCGGTGTTCTTCATTGCAGATGAGCATTGGTGGTTTAATTTTTAGCCCAATTAAGCGGCTGATAGTTTGTTGTAATAAAGACCGCTCTCCATTATAAGCAAGAAATTGCTTAGGGCAGTTTTGACGGGATAACGGCCACAGTCTAGTACCTGTACCGCCGGCCATAATTACAGGTAAAATCATAGTTATTGCTTTTTAAACTTCTCTTTTAAAATTAAGCAAGTGAATTTTGAGTTAGTCACTAAATACCGCTTCCACATAAAATATTCCGCACACTTATGGAGCCACACTATTTAAAAATAGTAAGACGGCAAATAAATACCTTCCCTCATTCTTTTGCATTTAAAAAATTTCGTCTCTTGCTCAAGTTATCAGACATCCTGCAATTTAATCGAAAAGTGAATAAATAAAGCCTTGACCAACAAAATTATATATTAAAGAGCTAGGGATCTTTTTATTTAGTTTTTAAATACTTTATAATTTCCAAAATATCATTTTAAGGAAGTGGTGACATGAATTTTATAGTCCCGGGCACAACATCTTATTGATTAGTTAAAAATTTAACAATTGCTAACCTGATCAAACAAAATTTACTTTTCTCATGCCGTTGTCGTAATTTTTATTTTCACTAGACATAAATTTATCTATTAATAATTAACTCAAACAGAGTCTAAGAAATACTGTTCTCTAATATATTCACCATATTTGAAAGTAGTATCCTGTAATCATCTGAGTTTTTAAAACACCACCACTGCATATTGGATGATTTCTGGTGGGAACCGATAACGCTTATAAATATTCATCCTTTTATTCTACTTTATTAAAAGTTAACTTGTCAGTATCATTGTAACCACCTTATTTGTGAAATAGACATTGCCGTTCAGATAATTGACTAAGAGCTAATTTGTCATGATTTGAACCGTCAAGGTCGGAATGTCCGTGTTAGGAACTTGGCAAAAGAGACATACTGGTCGCATGATCGAGGTTGTTAATGTCTAGATTGTACTATATATTACTATTCATTTAGTATTATTCGATAACTATAAAAATGGAAGGCACAATGGAGTCTGACTATTGCGAAAAATTAAATATTTCAACATCAAAATCAGGTTTTTATAAAGGGTTTAACAAAAAAATAACCGTTACATCAAAGGTTATTATTGCAGCATTAGTTGTTTGGGCTGCTGTATTTCCTGACCAAGCAAGTGCAATTCTTGAAGAAATTAAAGTTTGGTCATTTGCTCGATTTGGTGCTTGGTATATTTATTCTGTGGCTTTCTTCGTTTTGACCTGCGCGGCAGTTGCAATTATTCCTGCCACTGGAAAAATCAAACTCGGCGGCATCAACTCAGAACCAGAATTTTCAACTTTCTCATGGATATCCATGATGTTTGGTGCTGGTATCGGTATCGGTATGCTCACTTTTTCTACCGTGGAGCCTGTCTCTCATTTCGTCAGTAACCCTGATACAATAAAAGGATTGGTAGAAGGTAAAACCGCTGAAAATGTGTTGAACGCCTATAAATGGTCTTATCTACATTGGGGCTATGCAGCTTGGGGATGTTATGCACTGATTGGCTTATCTTTGGCTTATTTTAGCTATAACCGAAATCAGCCTTTAACCATTCGCTCTGCTCTTACTCCTTTATTTGGTAGTCGATTGGAAGGAAACTGGGGGCATGCCATTGATATTTCTGCGGTCATAGCGACTATTTTAGGTGCGGCCGTCACCATTGGTTTTGGTGTCAGTCAATTCTCCCAAGGACTATATGAAGTCTTCGGCTTTGATTGGTTAATAAACAAGGATGATTCACCAAGCGACAGTGGTTTAATCCTTGCACTATTATTTGTTATGTTGGCATCTACTATGTCAGCTATTTCGGGAGTTGGTAAAGGCATTAAATGGCTTTCAAATATCAACATGCTACTCTCATTTACATTAATTTTATTTTTCATTATTTGGGGAGCAACAGCACTTGGTTTCGAAATGCTTACTGCCGGAGTCTGGGAATTTACTAAAGAATTCCCGACATTAATAATGTCTTATTGGTCACCAAGTGAAGTGGAACCAGATGCAACACTTTATAAATGGCAATCGCTTTGGTGGACTGTTTTTTACTGGGCATGGTGGATCGCATTTGCTCCATTTGTTGGTTTATTTCTCGCTCGAATTTCTAAAGGACGTAGTATTAGGCAATTTATTGTTGGTACCGTAATTGTTCCATCATTTATTTGTTTTGTTTGGTTTGCCTTTGTCGGAGGTTCAGCTATTGACTTAGAGTTAAATGGCCAGGCAAATAATGCAATAATCTCAGCAGGTTCAGAATCTCAACTTTACGCTACAATAAAGCTAATGGTGAGTGACTCAATATTTGTTGTTATAGCCTCACTGGTAGTATTATTACTTTTAACTTTTTTAGTGACTTCGGCAGATTCAGCGATTCTAATCGTAAACACCATCAACTCTGGTGGAAGTGCCAGGCAAAAAGGCAATGTCCATATTGGTATTTGGGGTACGGCATTAGCGCTTGTTATCGCAATGCTGATAATGGCAGGTGGACTCGAAGCGCTTAAAGCTTCAATGTTTATAGGCGCCCTTCCTTTTTCTGTGGTGATGGTTTTAATGGGGATCTCGTTGATAAAAGCATTGTTTGAAGATGTTAGATCTTCAAATTTTGAAGAATAAAATCGAGATTAAAGAACACTTATCAACGAGCTACTCTTCTTCGGTTTCTATAGACTCTTCAGCTTCTTGTGCGATGGCTTCCATTACAACACCAGTAAATCTCGCTGGTACAACCTGGTAATGGCCCTGCTCTTCGTCTATAACTGCATCACGCTTAAAGATATAATATATCATGCTTGCTGTAATTATTGAGTGTGTTACACCGATATGAATTAAATACCCTATAGTATTAAACGTCGATAATAAATATCCAGATATAGTTGGACCTAAAATCGAACCAATACCCAAAACAAGTACAAGAGTACTGCTTGCTCCGGCCATTTGTTCAGGTTTAAGGCGATCATTGGTATGTGCAATAGCAATGGAATACATCGGTAGCGACACCGCTCCAAGCATTGCAAAAAGTACATGAAATTGCCAGTTTGTGGCTTCAATCAGCGATAAGGCGAGACACAATCCTGTAGCAGCAATTCCAGATCCCATTAATACTAACCGACGATCTATTTGGTCCGAAATCCATCCTAATGGCCACTGCGCTAAAGCCCCAAGCGCAATAAATGAGCTCATAAATAAAGCAATTTCAGAAACCTCTAACCCAACTTCAATCGCATAAACCGCTCCCATGCCAAACATCGCCCCGTGGGCTATTGCCGCAACAAAAAGCCCACACACACCAGCAGGTGCGATTTTATATAGCTCTTTAATTGTTATTTTAGATTGAGTATCAACTTCAGGTACATCTATTTTTCGAATTAGTATAGGCACTAAAGCTAACGATAATAAAATTGAAGCTAATACGAAAAGGCTAAAGCCTGATGGTGGAGCAAGATTTATAAGCCACTGACCTCCCGCCATGCTTCCGTAGGAAACTAACATATAAAAAGAAAGCATTTGGCCTCGACTATTATTATCAGCGGCTGCATTCAACCAACTTTCAACAACTACATAAGTTCCCGCAAAACAAAAACCTGTTATGACTCGCATAAAAAACCAATTCTCTGGCGTTATAAATAGGATTTGTAGGAGAACTGCTGTTGACGCCAATGAAGCGAGTGCCGCAAAAACACGAATGTAGCCAACTTCACTTACCATTTTAGGTGTGTATACGGATCCGGCAAGAAAGCCGGCGTAATATCCTGTCATTATTAAACCGGTCGTGCTGGCGGAAAAACCTTCATAAGTTGCTCTCCAGCTGATTAGCGTTCCTTGAAGCCCATTGCCTAACATTAAAAAAGCTAATCCAAGAAAAAGAGGCCAAGTGTTTTTTAAGAATGTTGCGAGCATGGAATCGACCAATTAGAAATCTAAATTTAGCGAATTAAATTGATTTAAGGCCTTTATCTCTGACTAACACCGCTAGCCTTTCGTCAGTAAATACAGTTTCTAATTTTTTGGCCGCGTCATCAACTTCTTTTTGTAAATCTTTAGAACATTTAGTTGTTTCTCGTCTCCATTGCTCTAAGTAAGCATCACCTCCCGCCATATCTGCTCGCATAGCGGCTTTATCAATAGCTATTGCAAAACGATCGGTCAAAAGAATTTTTGCTTTTTCTCTTCGTTCCGATGCAACGACTTGTGCGGGGATATCTCGCCAATAAGTTGTAATTAATTTTGCCATTTAAAACAATCCTTCAATATTACCCTCTTCATTAACGTATATATCTTCCGCTGCCGGACGTCTTGGCAAACCGGGCATGGTCATAATACTGCCACAGATAACGACTATAAACCTTGCTCCGTGAGAAAGACGTAAATTCATGATTGGAATAACATGTCCCGATGGTGCACCTTTTAATAAAGGATCGGTGCTAAAGGATAATGGTGTTTTCGCAATACATATTGGTAAATCACCATATTTCTTTTGTAACTCTGCAAATTGCTTACGAACATTGGTATCTGCAATAATATTCTCAGCGCCATAAAGTTCATGTGCGATTGTATGAGTCTTTTCCCAAAGTGATAGTTGAGAGTTGTATAAAAACTCAAAATTAGCGGGTTGTTCGTCAATCATTTTCACTACAGACTTAGCCAAGTTTTCGCTACCAGCACTGCCGTCTTCCCAATGACTAGACTCAACAATTTCTATACCTGATTTTTCACAAAGTGTGATAAGACAATCTCTTTCAGCATCTGTATCTGCGACAAAACTATTGATTGCAACTATCACTGGAATACCAAATTTACGCGTGTTCATTACATGACGTTTTAGATTTGAGAATCCACTTTCTAACGCTTCAATATTTTCATTGGATAAATCGTCTTGCTCAACACCTCCATGCATTTTAAGCGCTCTAATGGTAGCAACAATTACCGCCATATCTGGTTTTAAGCCTGACTGCCTCATCTTAATATTAAAGAATTTTTCAGCACCTAAATCTGCGCCAAAACCGGCTTCTGTAACTACGTAGTCAGCATGTTGCAAGGCAGTTCTGGTCGCTATCACTGAATTACAACCGTGAGCAATATTCGCAAAGGGTCCGCCATGGATAAAACAAGGTGTTCCTTCCATAGTTTGCACCAGATTGGGCTGGATCGCGTCTTTTAATAAAGCCGTCATAGCTCCCACGGCGTTAATGTCGCGAGCATAAATGTCTTTACCGTCTAATGACTCAGCAATAATAATTTCACCAAGTCGATTTTGAAGGTCTTTTAGGTCGTTGGCTAGACAAAAAATTGCCATTACCTCAGAAGCAACCGTAATGTCAAAATGATCGGTACGCGGAAAACCGTTAAAAACACCCCCTAAGCCAGCGGTTGTTTGTCTAAGTGCTCGGTCATTCATATCAATCACTCGACCCCAAACGATCTTTCTAGCATCTATTCTTAACGAATTGCCCCAATAGATATGATTATCGATCATCGCTGATAGTAGATTATGTGCAGCGCCTATCGCGTGAAAATCACCATTAAAATGAAGATTGATTTCTTCCATGGGAACAACTTGAGACTGCCCTCCACCTGCAGCACCACCTTTCATACCAAAACATGGACCTAGTGAGGGTTCTCGAAGACATATTGCCACTTTTTTGCCTATTTTATTCAGGCCATCACCAAGCCCAACAGAAGTAGTTGTTTTACCTTCACCGGCTTTGGTAGGCGTAATGCCTGCTACTAAAATTAACTTACCATGTTTTGAAGCTTTCTTAGTTTCTAAATAGCCTCTTTCAATTTTTGCTCTGTGTTTTCCGAAATGGATAATATGTTCAGCAGGTATGTCCAGCTTATCAGCAATATCTTGAATAGGCTGCATTTTTGCAGCTCGCGCAATTTCAATATCGGAAAGGTAAGTTTTTTTTTCATCCGTCATAAATTAACTCCTAAATATGTTATTTTTATCTTTGTAAGGCCTAGTCTAAAGTGATTTTTTGAAATATATGGCAATATTCAAGGATCGGAACATTAACTGATATGGGGATCCTCTATTTAAAGTGAAGCGACCTAGACAGTCTTAAAGACGTCACAGAAAGTATACATTGACCTCATATTTCTCCACCTAAAACCACTTTTAATGGTTCTAGATTAGATTCAAAATTTTTCCAATGTTGAATCGCATTTTTATAAATAGGTTGCCTTACTTGCTCTGAGCTTGGTGTTTTGATATTACGTTTTGTTTTATAAAATTCTAAACAAGAAGGTTCGAACTGAAGACCACAGAAATCTAAAATACGCCTCACCTGTTTTTCTAGATCATCTACGACATCCTCATGTTGAACGCGTAATACAAAGCCTGGTAAAACATCATCCCAATGATTCATCAGTTTGAGGTAGGAATTATAATAACTTCCGATTTCTTGCAAACCATAAGTAAAATCTTGTCCTGCTCCAAACAACTGTTTAAACCCACTAAAACAACAAGCCATAGGTGCTCTTCTCGCATCAATGATTTTCGCATTTGGTAAAATTAGTTTAATCAGACCAATATGTAAAAAGTTGTTTGGCATTTTATCAATAAACAAAGGTGCGTCAGCTCTATAAACTTGCGTTTCTTTAATAAATTGTTCACCAAACCGCTTAAAATAACTTTCATCAATTTCAGATAGGTTTTTAGGATATTTTGTATCTTCAGCAGATTTAGTGGTTACTACACGACCTCTAAGCTTCATTGCAAGACCGAGAATATTGTGCAACTCCATGGTGCCGTCAACTTGTGAATGAGAAGCAAGTATCTGTTCGAGCAGCGTGGAACCTGCTCTCGGTAATCCAACAATAAAAATTGGTGCAGGATCTTTTAATCCTAAATTTGCCTTATTTTTAAATAGATCAGTTGTACAGTATTTTATCTGTTGTTCTACCTGTGTATCAGTGAACTCAGCTTTATAACCGGTTAATTTCTTTTTAATTTCATTCCCTCTTTTATAATAGCTGAAGGCATCATTATATTGTTTACGGTCTTCTAATGCCTTGCCAATAGCAAAACATAAATGTGATTGATCATCATCTGAAAGTTTGTCATCGGTTAATAAGCGCCTAATATCGTCTATTTCAACATGACTAAATTCGTAAGTTTTGGTATTTGCCAGACTCCAATAAGCTTCGCCGTAGCCGGGTTTAAGTTGATACGCTCTTTGATACGATTTAACCGCTTGAGAAAAATCTCCCTTTGTTTTAAATGCATGACCTAATTCAAGGTAGACACCCGATCGGTTTGAGTCTTTTGAAAGTACATTTTTAAATAGTGAAATACCTTCTTCAATTTGTCCAAGCCCAATTAAAACACTACCTCTTGCTACTAAAAATCGGAAGTTATTTGGCTGTTTTTTGAGCAGAAAGTTCACCTGTTCTTTTGCCTTGCGATATTTACCTAATGTAATCAGTAAACTCAGATACTGAGCTCTTGCCATAATGTTCTCTGGTGCTATTTCTACACAACTTTCTAGTAAAAATTCTGCATCATCGTAAATTTTGAGTTCAATACCAATTTCAGCAAGCATACGCATAGCGTCTATGTGGTGTTTATTATTTTGTAAAAAATGTCGGCATAAATTTTCTGCTTTTAGCAGTTGCCCATCATGCAGCATTTCACTAACGGCCAATAATTCTTGCGGTAGTTGCTGTAAATACTCCACTTGTGCGTTTACGTTTAGATTCTCATGTTTCTTTTTCTTATTCTTATTCTTATTCAATTTTGTTGTGGCATGCAATTTTTGCAAGTTTTGCCAACTGGAAAGTAGCGCAGGGTTAATTTTTACGGCTTCCGAAAAATTAATTAATGCGTGTTCTTGCTGTCCCTTAGCAAGATAGTTATAGCCTCTTTCTTGTCTCACTCTTGCATGATTAGGTGCAATGTCTATTAAAATTTGTGTTGTTTCAATTGCTTGATCAAATTTTTGCTGAAAGCGATAGGCGACTGCCATGAGATATAAGATCTCTGATTTTTGTTGATCATCAAGAGATTCATTTAATTTGAGTTTACAATCATTGACTGCTTCAGCAAATCTTGACTCTTGTATTTTTTTTTGTATTATTTTCAATTGACTCGATTCTTCTTGATTGTTGACAGATTAATTTTAAACTGCAGGATAGCAAAACCGCAACGAAATTCATGTTTTTTTGCGGAATAAGACCTACATAGAGCTAGTTTCTTGGATCTAGTTTCTTGGATCTAGTTTCTTGGATCTAGTTTCTTGGATCTAGTTTCTTGGATCTAGTTTCTTGGATCTAGGAAGTGCTGTAATTATTTGGAACATGTTATGCCCGTCCATCCTTGAACATAAAAAGCCAGTCTAAATAGACTGGCTTTTTACTTATCTAACAATATGTAATAACTATTTTACTTTTAGAAATCCCAAGATACTTTAACACCCACCTGACGAGGTCGATTAGTAACCACCGTAGGTGTGACATACTGTGTATCAATGAAAAGTGCTGCATGCTCATCGAATAGGTTCCGAATAAATAATTCAGCAGTCCAACCTTGGTCATCATTATCGATACCGAATGCAATATTAGTAATCATATAAGCATCTTGCACATAACGACCACCCGCAAATACCTCACCATTTCTGTCGAGGTAAGTGGCACCAGCATATGTATCTGACTCATGCTGTATACTTAACCCAGTACCTACGCCATTAACCAAATTTGTGACATCTTCTGAGACATAAGCATCCATACTCATTCCGGATAATCTATCACCTGTATAGCTAAAGCCGCCACGAATATAACCGCTTAACTCGCCGTCCATTTCGTAGTAGTACTCTGCTTGTAAATTACCTGAAAATTCAGCGGAGAAAGGCAGTCGACTTCCCTCTGGAGGTGCTATACCTTGGATTTCCGGGTTAATATTAAGCAGCTGTGTATCAAGTAAACTAAAGGCTCCACTTAGCGTGAAACTGTCTGACACCTGCCAAATAAAGTCACCATCAAGACCTGTAATTTCTGCATCACCAACATTATCAGTAAATACCAAGAAGCTTACATTGGTTGGGTCAAATCGAGATGTTTGCAGGTCAGTAATTTTTGAATGGTAAAGGGTAGCATTAAATCGCACTGTATTATCAAGCCAGCTTGATTTCATTCCTAATTCATAATTAGTCAACTTATCTGAAAGCGAGTATGCAGGTATTCTAAAGTTAGCAAACGCACCAGTGGTATTAGACGCGGCACCAGCACCAACACGATTGGTTACCGGTGGTCTGAAACCTTCTGACCATGTTGTGTAAAACATAACATCATCACTGGCATGCCAATCGAGAGTCGCTCTAAATATTGTATCGTCAACATTTAGAACACCATTATCATCTATTAGGGAAGTATCTAAGTCACCTGCAGCAATAGCTGCTTCAATAGCCGCGGCTTCTGCAGCGCCAAAGAAGTCGATCAATGCTTGACCGCCTTGTCCCAAAGCACTTAAACGACCACTAACATCAACAGTGGTTGTAGCCCCCTTAAACTCGTCTTCTATATCGTAGTAACGCGCGCCTAAACTTGCAGTAACAGTATCGGTTAGGTCATATTCAACTTGTCCAAATACTGCAACTTGACTAATGGTATGGTTGATATCATTAGCAAAACTAATATCTGGACCAAAAGGACCACCATTTGTGTTAATTCCCACAGTACCCGCTAGTGTTCTACCTAGGTTTTGGAAGTAAGGTAAATCTGTATTACCTAATTGGAACTGCCCAACCGTGGATACATGTTGTTCATCAATAAACACGCCAGTGGTTAATCGTAAAGCATTCTCTACATCAGTCAGAATCCGAAATTCGTGGGTGTCACGGCTAGTATTTGTTTGTTCAATATAAAATTCTGTTGGATCCACACAAAATGTATCAGCATCGGCTATAGAGCCTCCGTAGTTACAGTTATAATATGCAGAAAATATACCTGCATTGGTATATTTTGTATAATCAACCGTTGTTTGAATCTTTCGGTCAAGATAACCACCCGTGTAAACAAAATCCAATTGAGCAAAACGACCATTTAATGTCCACGTCGTTAATCCAAAACTATCATCATTCGCTTCAGGGACAAATCGGTTAGTTGATGACTCACCCTGCAAGTTAGCATCATAGGAAAAAACACCTTCGGTGGTTAAAGTCTGCTCTGTGTGTTGGAGGAGTAAATTCCAATCTTCGTTGAACTCATAAAGAAGCCCTAATCGAGCTCCTGCATAAGTTGCTTGGTTTTGGTTGCTTCCTGCTATCAGTGCATTATTGGGTGCTTCTATTGCGAGATCACTTAATGCTGTGCCGCCACTTAATGAACCAGAGATTGCACCATTGGATATTCGGTCAATCACTTGAACACTACCACCATAACCACCGTTGCTAGGATCATTGACTATATTATCAATCCAACCACCGGCAAAATCATTATAGACGGTCATTCTTACAGCTAGACCGTCTGTAGGCGAAATGTTAACAAACGCCTGAGTGGCGTAACTCATATCACCGCCTTTAGTTGTATAAGCAGTAGTGTCAAATCCTGCTTCGAATACATCAAGTTCGGGCTTGTTGGTAATCATGCGTATCGTACCCGCTTGAGAGCTCGCACCAAATAATGTTCCCTGTGGTCCTGGCAGTACTTCAATGCGGTCAATATCTGCAGCGTAAACATCTAAGTTTCTACCCTGCATTGATACTGGTTGTTCGTCGAGATAAAAAGCGACTGAAGGTTGTAGCGCTTGTACCGAGGATACCGCTATCTGTGTTTGTGTTGTTGCCGCACCACGAATGTAGACTTCATTGGTACCAGGGCCAACGCCTTGGAAAACCACGTTAGGTAAAAATTCAACATATTCTTCAAAGTTATCTATCCCCATTTTTTGCATTGATTCACCAGAGATAGCAGTTGCTGATACAGGAATGCTTTGAATAGATTCAGCACGTTTGGTGGCGGTTATGATCATGGTTTGTATGCCGCGTTCTTCTTCAACCGCCTCCTTTTCTGCTGCTTGCACATTGGCACTAGTCGCTAGTGCAGCCAATATGGCTAAATTTAACTTGCTTCGTTTCATGTTGTAGACTCCTGTTAGTAGTTCAGTTTTTTATAGTTAATAATATTTTTAAGTTGTTGTTGTTATCCATTGATTTAAATGATTTTTTTAACTTACAAAATAATTTGTAAGTGACTTGAGTTTATATTGAAATAAGCTTGAAAATAGATTGAAGGAAAAGTAAAAAAGTGATACAGAGAGAAGTGCGGATCTTTGTAATGCTATAAATTGCCGTTTAGGACTTAGAGAGAACATAAAAATGATAATAAATTTGATTTTAGTTACCTTTTTTTAGTTAAAATTAACAATGCTTACTGGACTTTGATTTTTTCTTGTATCTATACTTCATGCAGTGTAACAATGCTCATGGTAGTGCTTAATTTTGGTCGAATTTGTTCACTTATCATTGTTCCAAAAAAGATTTATCACTAAATATTCACCGTAGATAAATAATCATAATCGAAACCATTTGCACAATTAATATACAGGTTCTAGCATCTGTTTCGACGTTTCATGAACGACAGTAAATGTGCTCTATACGACATAAATATTCTAGGTTATTTTTGATGGGATTACAATAAATAATACCTCTTATTATTTATTGTTTATAATCTTATTGACACCCATCAGAGTGGTCTGTAGGTTGATTAAACCATAGCTTTTATTTGGGTTTAATTATAGCTCAAACAATAATAGCGCTTCAAATGAAGCGACATTATTGTTGTTGGTTAACTTTTATGCTCATGAAATGACAAATTGTCATCAAATTATGAGTGAGTCTTAATATTCTCCGGATCGTACATCGCGCCATAACCAACAGACTCAAGCTTCATAGTATAAATCTCATCCATATAGTCCATATTAAATTCGCGACCTACTTCGCAATATTCGTGCGGAATAAAAGCCAAGGCGATGTTCTTACCAATGCTTGGACCGTATTCGATACTGGTAGTGTATGAGCGTCGACCTATAGAATCTATTAGCACTTCATTTGTTTCTTGGTCAATGATCGGGCAGTTACCCAAAGGATAGCGTTTTACCCCGTTGGCATCTGTGTTATCAACCATACTTAAAGTACACAAATAAGCGGGTTGATGTTCACGCTCACGAATCTCTAGGTAAGCTTCTTTACCATAGAAATCAGCTGCTTTAACAAGTTTACGAGCAAGATCTACTTCTAATAGATTGTACTCCGTAAGTATGTCAGTGTTTTGAATTCGCAAACTCTTTTCTACACGACGGCTACTAGCGTAAGTTTCAATTCCTACTGGTAGTACGCCTTCGGCATATAATGCATCCCAAACGGCAAGACCATCAGCATGTTCAAAGTGAAGCTCCCAACCTTGTTCGCCCACATATGAAATACGGAAAGCAGAAATTGTTTTGCCTGCTACTTCTATGTCTTTTACAGCGACAAACGGGAAGTTTTCATTGCTCAGTTGGTCTGGGTTTGGCACCAGTTTTTCTAATATGGTTCGTGCATTCGGACCCCAGAGACCAATACAACCAAAGTCTGCTGAAAGATCAACGATGCTAATCTTAGTGTAACCGTTATCTGCTGATAATCGCTTCATCCATACGAAGTCGCGATTACCGTTGTAGCCACCATCTATCACGCGGTAATGATTTTCATCCATCCGCAATACGGTTAAGTCCGCCCTGACACCACCTGTATGATCTAAAAAATGTGTGTAGATGCCTTTGCCTATTGGCGTATTACCAGCGACCTTGGCAACACAGAGGAATTCCATAAAGTCAGAAGCTTGTTCACCAGTCACATCATAAACAGCGAAGTGGCAAAGATTGATCATGCCGACATTTTCAGACATTTCTAAATGCTCAGCGTTAGAAACGCGCCAGAAATGACGATTTTCCCATTCAATATTACGTACTGGCACTTTTTCTCCCCACTTTTCCAGTAAGTGATCGTTAGAGGCATAGCCATGTGCTCGCTCCCAACCAGCAGCTTCCATGAAGTGGCCACCAAGTTCTTTTTCGCGCTCCCAGAATGGACTACGACGAAGATCGCGCGCCGCAGTATAAGGTTCGCGGTTATGCACCGGTGGGTTATAAATTTTGAAAGCAGTTTCGTAACAACGGTCTTCAATATATTGTTCTTCACATTGGAAAGGATAATAACGTGCAACATCAATGCTAGAATGATCAAACTCAGTGACACCATCTGTCATCCAATCAGCAACAACTTTACCTGTGCCTGGACCGTCTTTAATCCAAACAGATTCTACGTACCAAAGACCACGTACGTTTTCTGACTCACCGATTGAAGGTCCACCATCAGCGGTTACTTGAAGTAAGCCATTGAAAGAATATTTTTCGTCGTAGCCTAATTCCGCTAGTATCGGTGTGAGTTCCATAGCGCGTTCTAATGGCTCTATAACATCTTCTAAGTCTAGGTCACGTTGTGATGGAGAAAGACGAGCTTCTTCCTTTTCTAAAATATCGCGCGGGTGACACATACGAGGTGCTTTTTCTTCATAATAGCCCCACTCTATTTGTCCACCTTCTGCTGTTTTCGGATCACCGGTGTCGCGTAAATAAGCCGAGTTACCTTGATCTCTAAGTAACGGATAGCCTATGTCTTTACCAGTATCAGCAAACTCATCAAAGCCGCCAAAGAAAGCCAGAGGGTGATCTACAGGCATTATCGGCAAGTCTTCTCCAGCCATTTCGGCTATCAAACGCCCCCATAAACCCGCACAACAGACAACATATTCGGTTTCAATATAACCTCTAGTGGTTTCAACACCTTTAATATGTCCATCTTCTATTTTTAAACCAGTACATGATGTATTTGCAAACGCTTGTAGCTTTCCCGTTTCTACACCCATCTCAACTAATTCACCCGCAACGGTTTGTGAGCGTGGTACAACTAAACCAGCATCAGGATCCCATAATGCGCCCTGAATCACATCTTCTTCGAGGTGAGGGAATTTCTCTTTTGCTTCTGCAGCACTGATCATCTCAACACGGTTACCGAAAGCTTTGCCCGATGTTACGCGGCGTTTTAATTCGACCATGCGTTCATCATCACCCACACGGGCGACTTCAATACCACCAATTCTCTTATAACGACCCATTTTTTCGAAAAAGTCGATGCTATATTTAGTGGTATGCATGGTCATTTGGTCGTGCATTGTGTTAAAGCAAAAGTCAGAGGCATGTGCCGTAGAGCCTATATCAGTAGGGATTGCTGACTTGTCGATACCGACAATATCATCCCAGCCACGTTCAATAAGATGATGAGCTACGGATGAACCAGTAATACCACCAAGACCGATGATGACTACTTTTGCTTTTTCAGGAAATTTTGCCATATTAGAACTCTCCAGACCGACACCTATGATGTAAGTGCTCTCGTGTTAATAATAGTTACGACCAATGTCCAACAGACAAATGCTATTAACACTAGCTATCAATAGATGGATTTTGCGCTAAAATAAATAACACTATTGGCGATTAACATAGATCTATACTCAAACTCTATATGCAAAAACACAAATAGATGTATAGAATTTTCTCACAGACGATTTTACACAACCTAGCCAAGTGCTCGATAGAGCTAACGACAGCGAGTGTTTCTATTACGCCATGGTTTTAACTCTAGGAACATGACGCTTAAATATCGAATAAGGTCGTTTCCAGTGCGTCATTGTTAACACCCATAATCAATAATAAGGCTTATTTTTTAGCTCGTTTTATATGTGGAGTAAATTGAATGCCTAGCACTCGTAGAAACCGTCGTTCGAATCGTAAACCCAAAAATGCGGATGAACCTGTTATACAAGCTCCCGCCTATATCACGCGTAAAATACCAGAGTATGAAATTCTGGACGAAGAAGGCTTAACAATTATAGAAGCTAACGCAGAAACAATTTTAGAAGAAATTGGGATTAATTTTAGTGGTTATCCATCAGCCCTAGAACTCTGGCGAAAAGCAGGCGCTATGGTTGATGGTGAGAGGGTAAGATTTCCTAAAGGACTGTGCCGTAAATTGGTAACAGAAAATGCCCCTAAACAATTTACTCAACATGCTAGAAATCCTCTTAAGAGTGTTGAAATTGGTGGTAAAAACACCGTTTTAGTTCCTGCCTATGGTAGCCCATTTGTGCGTGATTTAGATGGTGGCAGACGATACGCTACTATTGAAGATTTTAGAAACTTCGTCAAGTTAGCCTATATGACTCCTCACTTACATCATTCAGGCGGCACAGTCTGCGAGCCTGTCGATATACCCGTCAATAAACGCCATTTTGATATGGTTTATAGCCACATTAAATATTCAGACAAACCCTTTATGGGTTCGGTAACTGCACCAGAGCGTGCTCAGGATACCGTCGATATGTGTAAAATATTATTTGGTGAAGGTTATCTTGATGAAGAGACAGGCAGACCAAAAACAGTACTCACGAGCCTAATTAACGCGAATTCACCGATGACTTTTGATGGTACTATGCTCGGTGCATTAACGGTTTATGCAACCAATAATCAAGCGACTATTGTTTCTCCTTTTATTCTTGCCGGTGCTATGTCACCTGTTTCCATTGCAGGTACCGCTACCCAAGCATTAGCCGAAGCTTTGGCGGGTATGGCATACGCACAGCTAGTTAATCCCGGTGCACCGGTTATATTCGGCACCTTTGCTAGTTCGCTTTCAATGTCAACAGGAGCACCTACTTTTGGAACCCCAGAGCCGGCCTTAGTATTGTATGTAATGGCTGCTTTAGCGCGAAGAGTTGGCGTCCCGTTCAGGTCAGGAGGTGGATTTAACAACGCTAAGATCACTGATGCGCATGCAGGCTATGAATCAGCCAATTCGCTGATGCCTGCGATTAACGCAGGTGTAAATTTCATGTTGCATACCGCAGGATGGCTCGAAGGTGGTTTGGTTATGAGTTATGAGAAATTTGTGATGGATTGCGACCAAGCTGGAATGTTAGCCGTTTTTGCAAAAGGTGTTGATACGTCTGAAAATGGTCAAGCGTTAAGTGCTATTAGAGAGGTCGGTCCGGGTAGTCACTATCTAGGATGCCAACATACTCAAGATAATTTCCGAAACGCTTTTTATATGTCCCCTATCGTAGATAACAATAACTTTGAACAATGGGAGGAGGACGGAGAACATGACTTAACACAATTAGCCAATAAATACTTTAAAAAACAGCTTCAGGAATATCAACCACCAGAACTTGATCCAGCTATTGATGAAGCATTGTTGGAATTTATTAAAATGCGTAAGGAGTCTTTCCCAGATTCAAACGTTTCTTAAATAACTAAACCCGCTCTTTACTAATGACTAGATTTATTTTTTAGGTTAAATTGTGAGTAATACTAAGTCTGAAGTGGATTTACAGGACAACGGTTAGACTTGTGTCTTAGACTCAGGATGAAGATCCTACTTCAACTATTTTTGGCTTAGGGATAATTGTCCTACATTTTTCGACCTTACTACTCGTGAACGTATATTCGATGTCTTTTCACTCTCCAGCCCTCCTACAGCAGAGACAGCTGTAGGCAATCAATTTTTATTGAATCCAAAATGGAAACATTTTTCAGAAATCTGCACGAGTGATTTATTATTACTATATGCCGACGATCCAGCACCAACATTAGAAGATGAACAATCAATCGTAGATAAAAGCGCTTGGTGTATTCAAGGGTCTGTCCATAAAATCAATCCAAAAGCTCGTATTGTTCTACATTTACACCCTCCTTATGCAACTGCTTTGGCCAGTTTGCAAGATCCAACGCTTTACCCTATCGATCTGAATACAGCACGATTCTTCGGTATGGAAGTTGACAATGCCTTTGCTGGAATGGCCGACTTATCAAAAACGTCAGCTTGACGCCATAGACAATACTTATAAAAATTAGCAAGTTGAATCTCTTAAGGATTTATCGTGCTGATATTAGCAACGCAAAGTAACAACTATATAAGTTGCTATCAAGACTCTTCATGAACAAAATCGAACCTAATTTATTCAACGCTCTAATCGTTTGTGTTTTCAGTAAATTCTTATAGACAATAGCCCCATTTAAGACTAAGCTCTGTTCGAAATAGCAAACCAATTTTTGCATTCTGGAGAGCCTAAGTCTTTGAAACAAAAAGAAATACCGACCATCAATAAACTTGACATTGATAGTCATACAACGTTGAATTTTAAGTTCCTGGTGTTACCTGGATTTTCACTTGTACCCTATGCCACGGCTATCGATATATTACGTTTAGCAAATCGTAACTCTGGCAAAACACTTTATTCATGGCAAACAATTTCTCCGACCAAAGATATTGTTTATTCGAGTAGCAATCTAGCGATCTATCCAGAATATATATTTACAGGTAACGAAGAGTGTGATTTATTTTTTGTTTGTGGAGGCACTAAAATAGCCTCTCGATGGGAGGATTCTATTGGTACAAAACTTCGCTCTATTGACGCAAAAGGAATTGATATTGGTGCTGTTTGTACTGGAACTTTTATCTTAGCAATGGCTGGATTATTAGATAATTACCGATGTACAATTCATTGGCAAAACCTTAGCGCTACTCGTGAAAAATTTCCACTATTAAATCTAACTGATGACGTCTTTGAAGTTGATAGAAATAGGTACACCTGTGCTGGCGGAATAACCTCAATTGATTTAATGTTTCGAATTTTAGTTCTTCAACAGAATCAAGAACTAGCCGCATCAGTCATCGAGACAATTTTGGTTGAGCGAGTTCGTAGTATGAGTGATACACAAGTTATTCCGCTACGTCAAAAATTAGGCACTAATCAACCTAAATTAGAAAGTGCAGTCAAACTGATGGAAACCAACATTGAAGAGCCGTTAAACCCAAGCGATATTGCAAGACTTGTGAATATTTCTAGGCGCCAATTAGAGCGACTGTTTAATAGCCACTTAAACAGTACACCTACTCGATATTACCTTGAACTTCGTTTAAAGAATGCTCGCAGATTGCTGTTACAAACAGGATTGCCTATTATAGAAATTTCATTGGTTTGCGGTTTTTCCTCAGCACCGCATTTTAGCAAATGTTATCGTGACTTATTCGAACGGTCTCCTAGTGAAGAGCGACGTCTATTTCTTGAACCTCTAGAACCCCTAGAGCCTACATTAGCACCACAAATGCTTTGACTTGGAATCTTAATAAGCTTTTCTAGATTTGTGAAACTATCGACTTTATGTGGAATAGCCATCGCATTAACAAAATATTCTTGGAAATTTGGTTCAGTAGCCGTTTCAATTTTTTCCAACTTTAAAACTTCTGATTCAATTTCACGGCGTGCATTGGTACAAGAAAGTGCAATTTGAGCACCCGTTCCCGCAGAGTTACCAACAGAAGTAACCGCATCTAAAGGACAGTCAGGGATCATACCTAATAACATCGCATAAAGCGGATCAATATGGGCGCCAAAGGCTCCAGCAAAGCAAATCCGATCGATTGTTTTGACGTTGATTTTAACCATCAATAATTTGATACTAGCATATAGAGTCGCTTTAGCTAACTGAATAGCACGAACATCATTTTGAGTAATCAAAACGCTAGCATTGTGCCCATACCGATCATCAACTAACCGGTATGCCCAAGTTTTACCGTTTTTCACGACCCTATCTGAATGAGCCGATTTTTCACCATCAATAAGGCCATCAGGCATGATCACTCCTGCTAAAAACATACAAGCAATGGCCTCAATAATTCCAGAACCACAAATACCAGTGATAGGTGTTTTTGCAATCCCGGCTTCAAACCCTTCTTCATCAGACCAACTATCTACACCAATAATAGTTATTTTAGGTTCTAAAGTAATGGGGTCAATTCTTACTCTGTCGATTGCTCCCGGTGCGGCCCGTTGGCCATTTTCGATCTGAGCGCCTTCAAAAGCAGGGCCAGTTGGAGAGGATGCCGCTACCAGTTTGTGTTTATTACCAAGGATTATTTCCGCATTAGTACCAACATCAATGATTAAAGTGATTTTATCTTGTTGGTACGGTGCTTCTGCTAAAACAACCGCAGCAGCATCAGCACCAACATGACCGGCGATACAGGGAGGCATGTAAATTTGTGCGCCTTCGGCTAAATTTAAACTTAGGTAACTTGCTGGTAACGAAACTGCCGATTGCGTCGCAAGAGCAAAAGGAGCACCACCTAGTTCAATTGGATCAATACCTAAAAACAAATGGTGCATGATCGGATTACCAACAAATACGGCGTCCAATAATTTATCTCTATCGACGTTGGTTTCCTTTAATAATATATCAACCATATTAGCGATCCCCTCACGAACCGCTATAGTCATTTTTTTATCACCACCAGGATTCATCATCACGTAGGAAACACGACTCATTAAGTCTTCGCCATATTTAATCTGTGGATTCATCAGTCCATGACTGGCTAACACTTTGCCGGTTATTAAGTCACATAGATGTCCAGCAATAGTCGTTGAGCCAATATCAACGGCTAAACCGTAAACTTTAGTTTGCTTACCGGGCCAAATAGCAATGATTTTTGACATCTCATAAACAGCTACAGTGACTTTCCAGTGCTCTTTTCTTAAGGTTTTTTGAAGGCTTGTAATTAGACAAGGCTCTATTGATAGACCGGATAATCCGCTGGCTAATTCAATGCTGTGTAATAAGCGCTCTAAATCACCTGTGGGGCTATCTAATAGTGGTTCTTCTACCAACACTTCGATGAGTTGAATAGATGACAATGCACTCGTCATAAATTGACTATTTAACGCTGATGCAGCTTTACGAATAACTTGATCGTGGATCTGACTTTCTACGGGTACGTCGACCACGATATTGTCTAGTATTTTAGCTCTACAGGCTAATCGGTATCCACTATCCAAGGCTGATTTAGAAAGGCGTTTTTTCTCAGTGTCAGTAAAACCAGATAGGTTTTCTTGTTTAGAAGTAATATTATGCTTTGCAAACTCACCGCTACTAATTTGAATTTTACAACGAGCACATTGACCGTTTCCGCCGCACAAAGTAGCAATATCAGCCCCTAGTTGTATAGCGGCTGTCATGATGTCTGTATTTTTTTCTACTTCACCCTGAATACCCGATGGGGTAAATACGACTTTAACTTTACTCATTGTAGTATCGCCCTTAATTTAGGTTTATTTTGATTGTATTTAAATCTTGATTGAAGGGATTTTACAATAATCACTGGCACTATCTTCAAAAATATTTTTAATGGTTTTAAGTCCGGTAGGAAGATCTAGAGTACCAGCCATTATTGAAATTTCGTTACTCTTGTTGTTTTCCCAAAATAAACTGCTACCGCATTGATTGCAAAACCCACGAAAAACATCGGGGGATGATTCAAACCAGATCAAAGTACTTTTTTTGTTAAGCTTTAAATTATTTTTGCTAACTCTGGTTGCGGCAATATAATGTCCACTTGTTTTACGACACTGCTTACAAAAGCAGTTGATTATATTACGAGCAAAACCAGTTATTTTGTACTCTATATTTCCACAAATACAACTACCTTTTAAATTGACCAACTTTCCAGATTCTGTGTCAGTTGGCCTTTCTTTATTCATACTTTGCGTCGCTTAGTACGACGTCCTGGTCGACCCCCAACACCGGCTTCGTTTGGTTCTCGATAGTTGGCTAACCAATTACTACAGTCAGGGTCATGCCCCATTATCACATCAGATGCTCTCACTGCTTGCACCACTTCCGCGTGTAAAGGATTAACAATAGCCGAAGTCATACCTGCACTTATAGCCATAGTGATAAACGCAGCATTCATACCATTACGGTTTGGGATCCCAAAACTAAAATTTGACGCTCCACAGGTTGTGTTTACTTTAAGCTCGTTACGCAAACGACTAATTAAGTGTAAAACTTGCTTGCCTGCATCATTAATGGCTCCAACAGGCATTACCAAGGGATCAACAATAACATCCTGATGACTAATTCCGTAGTCCTGTGCTCGTTCAACAATTTTCTTCGCTACCAGATAACGTTCGTTAGGATCTTGAGAGATCCCCGTTTCATCATTAGAAATTGCAACAACAGCAGCGTCATATTTTTTTACTAAGGGCAAAACTCTATCTAAGCTCTCATCTTCACCCGTTACAGAGTTGACTAATGCTCTACCCTGATAAACAGATAGCCCGGCTTCTAGTGCATCTATAATTGATGAATCTATACTAAGTGGCAAATTGCAAATGGACTGAACCAGTTGAATAGTTTCAGCCAATATTCTTGGTTCATCTGCTAGCGGTATTCCTGCATTGACATCCAGCATTTGTGCGCCAGCAGCCATTTGAGCAATAGTGTCCAATTCAACTCGACTGTAATCTCCATTTTTCATTTCTTCCGCAAGAAGTTTTCGTCCTGTTGGATTAATTCTCTCGCCGATCATGGTAAATGGTTGATCAAAACCAATAATTATATCCTTACTATGGGAGCTTAAGCGAGTTTGTGTTGTCATAGGTTGTTCTCTTTGGTTATGTTTTAGTTTTTGTTTGCTATTAACTATCTAATCACCTGGTTGCCAAGGTTTTCTATCACCTAGTACTCCAGAGCGAATAACAATATCCTTAACACTTTCTTCTTGTTTGAAAGCCATTACATGAATGCCGGATACACCTTCAATTTCCTTAAGTTGTTGCATTATTTCTACGCAAATATCCCCACCTTCTTTTTTTGGGTTATCTGCATCTTTAAGGCGTTTAATCACCCAATCTGGTATATTAATTCCTGGTATATTTTTTCTTATCCATAGTGCCGATGGTGCTGATGGCATTGTACCGACACCCGCTAAAATGAAAACTTTTTCGGCTAAACCAAGATCAACTACGCGTTTCATATATTCTCTAAAAACATCAAGATCAAAACAGTATTGTGTTTGTACAAACTGTGCTCCTGCAACAACTTTTTTAGCTAATCTATGCGCTCTATAATCGATAGGCTCGGCAAAAGGATTAGCGGCTGCACCTAGAAATACATTAGGTGCCTTAGTGATTTTTCTGCCACTCATAAATTCACTTTTATCACGCATTTTACTAATTACCTGTAGTAGCGTCATAGAGTCTAAGTCAAATACTGGCTTAGCTTCTGGATGGTCACCAGTATCAACACCGTCACCACTCAAACAAAGCATATTGGCAACATTCATTGCAGCGGCGCCAAGCACATCTCCTTGAATGGCAATTCGATTTTTATCTCTACAGGAAATCTGCATAACCATGGAATAGCCCTTTCGGGTCAACAAGGAACAAACTCCCATGCTAGACATATGACAATTTGCACCTGAGCCATCTGTCGCGTTAATCGCATCAACAGCCCCATCAAACATTGCAGCTCGGCGATAAACAGCCTCAGGGTCAGCCGAATCCGGAGGAGCTATCTCAGCGGTTACAGCAAAATCTCCTCCACGCAGTACCTGTTCTAACCGACCATTTGAATAATGCCCAGGTAAACTGGGTAAATTTTCACCTGCCATTAAGTCTTTAATATTCATAAGACCCGCTCAATTAGATTCATTTTGATTAACTTGTTTATTTTGCTTATTTTGTAAGATCTCTTTGTATTTTTTATACCAAGAGGAACGACCTTGTATTGCTTGATTAACCGGCTCAAGGATCTCTAGATCAGGGATAATCGTTGTATGAGGATCCAACTTTTTTGCCCCCCGCCACGCTTCTATCCATACGCAACGCATTTCAGGTTTAACTTCGCAATTGCCGTTATCTCTTACTCCACCACACGGACCATTTCTTATTTGCTTGGGACAATTCATTGGACAGGACATACCTGTTTTATCTAAAACACAATCGCCGCACATTTTACAATCGAACAACAAGCCTTTAATATTTTTTTCGGCAAAAGCTAAGGTTTTCTCGACTCGATGCTCACCCAATTTATTCCATACGGGTTCTAGTTTGACTAATAGTCCTTCTAATGCATGATAAATACGCTCTGCATTTTTAGCCTGAGTAACCATTAATTTACGCATGAAGTACATTTGAATAGCCTATTTTTTACGCGTAGAGTTTTGCTTGAGGTTGAAAAGAAATCTTATCATCTTCATCTGAAGATATAATTTGAACGATTGGGATTACACCCGTTTTAAATTGATTAAGTGTTTTTCCCAAATCTCCATAACCCGTATAAATGCGTTCAAAATTAAGATTTAATCGTTTGGCACAAGTTTCCGCAAGTTGGGTTAATTTTTCATTGTTAGTTTGGGCTAAAAATACGAGCCTTTTATAGTTAGAAAAATAGAGTTCGAGCAATTCTGGATGTTTATCAAGCCCCAAAGATTTCCACACATAACTTTCAAATTGATTGACTAGAAAATCGGTTAAGTAAAAGGAACCTATTTCTTCTTCTTGTATATCAGTAAACGCCTGCTGTCCTGCAAAAAACTGATAACAATGTGCTCCAGGTAATCGTTCGATATGATTTTCTTGTAAGAGATTATGTTTTTCTATGACCACATCTAATAAACCACCCGTACCACAATCACCATAGGCAATTAATATTTTTCCATCATTTTGGGATTTAATGAACTCTATTTTTTTGTCAACAGCGTCAGGAATCAGTTTAGGTGTATTATGATATTTTGCTGGCAAGCAGCTTATATTTATCTGTTGCCATTGATTGAGCGCTTTTAAAGCTATCAACTCTTTAGCCAGCGCGCCACAAGCTATAATATTAAATATTGGTAACTGATGAATTGTTGCTGACGAATAATTCATCTTTTTAACCCGCTCTTGCTTGCCGTAGTGAAATTTGTTCTCTGGCTGTGTCAACGGCCGAAGCGGCATCTCGACAATAAGCATCGGCTCCAACAGCCAAGCTAAATTCTTCATTTAACGGTGCACCACCAACCAACACAATGTAGTCATCACGGATACCTTTCGCTACCATTTCATCGATAACGACTTTCATGTAAGGCATGGTGGTCGTTAATAGGGCAGACATTCCGATGATATCAGGTTTATGCTCTTCAATTGCCGCAAAAAAATCTCCAACCGATTGATTAATACCAAGATCAATGACTTCAAAACCACCGCCTTCCATCATCATCTTCACTAGATTTTTTCCAATATCGTGAATATCACCTTTAACTGTTCCTATGACCATTTTTCCAGCACTGACATTATCGGTTGCGGAAAGTAATGGGCGAAGTATTTCCATCCCACCTTTCATTGCATTAGCCGACAAAAGAACCTCTGGTACAAATAAAATACCATCTCTAAAGTCGACGCCGACGATAGTCATGCCGCCAACCAGTGCATCCTTTAATATGACGGCTGGTTTCCAATTGCGTTTAAGTAGAATCTCAGTTCCTTCAATCACTTCATCACGAAGTCCATCGTAAAGATCGTCTTGCATTTGTTCCACTAACTCATCGTCAGGGAGTGCGTTTAAGTCAACTACTTCGTCATAATCGTTTTCGTCAGACATGACTACACCTCTACTTTATTGTTAATAATTCTAAGATCTAATTATAGGCTAAAGCGCAGAAAACGCCGCAACTGTGACGACTTAGACTTGTCTAATGGCGACAAATAAAGTTGTTTTTTCTAAACTAGTCTCTTTTGCCTGCGTCATTCACCCAGCGCCAAAAATAATCGCTAAAACTTCGTCTGACCACTACAGAAAAGTGTTCGCTAGAGGTTCTCCACAAGATCACTTGAGTCTTTGCAAAGACCGTAGTCACTACTTTTCCTAAACTTAAGATAGATGGATGAATATCGTAAGGTGTTGATTTTTTTAATATTGATTCTGCAGCTATTCCAGATATATCTACCACGGTTTGACCAGAAGTGACATTAACAATCGCAAAATGATTTTCATCATCGTTCATCTCGGCACGTATTAAATTTTCGACCTTAAACTCAGTATTTTCAGGACAAATAAGCAAAAACTCATCAGGCGAGATCCAATGGATTGTATAGTCTTGATTGGATACAGATTGCAAAGGTTTTTTTGGCAACTGCAATTCAGTTATGGTTGTTATTGCTTGTGAAAAAAGGTCATTGTCAGCGGTAACACGCAACACCAGCTGTCCATAATTCTTTTCGACTAGCGTGAATTCTCCATTTGAACAATGAACCTCTTGATTGACGTGATACATTGGAGTTCGTTGTTGAACATCGGAGTTGGTCGAGGTCTGATTATAATTGTTATACAGTGCTTCAGATGACATTTTGACGCTCCCCTTTTGGATCATAAAAGACTGGACTACAAATCTCAGCTTCAATAACTTCACCATTTACAAGAGGCACATATACGGTGCTTCCCATCTTACTTAACCCCCCCTTAACAACAGCCATGGCAATACTTTTATTCATATTTACACTAAAATAACTTGATGTAACATGACCAACCATCGTCATTGGAATTGATTCATGAGGATCTAGCACTAATTGCGCACCCTCCGGTATAACTTTAGCGGAATCTAGTGTTTTTAATCCAACCAGTTCTTTTCTATTACTACGAACACAGTCTTCTCTTGCCATCCCGCGCTTTCCAACAAAACTAAAGGCTTTGTTTTGTGAAACAGCCCATTGCATTCCAAGATCATTCGGTGTCATTGACCCGTCAGTATCTTGCCCAACAATAATAAAGCCTTTTTCGGCACGTAAAACATGCATTGTCTCGGTACCATAAGGTGTCAATTGATATTTTTCTCCGTGTTCAACTAACTTCTCCATGACTTCAAGTGCATAGTTGGCGGGTACATTAATTTCGTAAGACTGCTCTCCAGTAAAGGATATTCTGAATACACGTGCAGGTACGCCAGCAACATTACCTTCACGCCAATCCATAAATTTAAATTGTTCAGGACCGAGATTAATATCGGTTAATTCCCCTAACAATAGCCTTGCCTTTGGCCCTGAAATTGTCATTGTCGCCCAGTGATCGGTAACGCTATTAAAATACACATCGAGCTCTGGCCATTCTGTTTGATGCCATAATTCTAACCACTGAAATACATGAGCAGCTCCGCCAGTAGTTGTGGTCATTAAGAAATGGTTTTCGGCTAGACAGGCAGTAACACCATCATCAAAAACCATTCCATCCTCACCACACATTAGGCCATACCGACAACGTCCTACAGGAAGCTTGCTCCAAGCATTTGTGTAAATTCGATTGAGAAATTCTCTAGCATCCGCGCCTTGTATATCAATTTTTCCTAAGGTGGAAGCGTCTAAAATACCAACCCCCTTTCTTGTTGCGAGGCATTCGCGATTAACCGCCTCGTCTAATGATTCGCCATTTTTCGGATAATACCAAGGGCGTTTCCATTGTCCAACATCTTCAAATTTGGCACCGGCTTGTTCGTGCCAACGCTGTAATGCTGTATATCTTTCAACATCAAAAAACTCATTAACATTACGTCCTGCAATTGCGCCAAAAGTTACCGGTGTATAGTTAGGTCTAAATACAGTAGTTCCAGTTTCCGCTATAGTTTTATTGAGTTTATTGGCAACAATCGCCATGCCGTTAATGTTACCCATTTTCCCTTGGTCTGTACCAAAGCCTAAAGCGGTATAACGCTTAACATGCTCAATGGATTGATAACCCTCTTGAACCGCAAGCTCAATACCCGCAGCAGTAACGTCTAATTGAAAGTCAACAAACTGTTTAGGCGCTAAATGTGTTTTGCGTGTATGAGCAATATGATAAATTGCTTGAGCTGATGATTCTTCCTGCTGGTCAGAATTTGGACAAGTAATAGCCGATAATTTTTTAGACGAGCTACTTACAAATGCAGAATTTTTAACTGCCAGTAGACCCGCCTGTTCAGCGTCTTTAAATATATCATCTAAGTAATAGTTTCCGTTTACTGCACCAGTGCAAATCATATCCTTATTAAATTGATCCGCAACAAACCCACTAATTTTTTCATTCCAAATTGGACGACCACCGGTATGACAAGAAAGATGAACCACAGGATTCCAACCACCAGAAGAGGCAATAGTGTCGCAACTAATCGTTTCAACCTCGCCACTAATAGCAGAACCGTCAGAATTAATAGAGGCTATTAAGGCTGCCTTCACCCGGCAATTTAATAGACTTCGTTTTGCTTCAATGACTGCACTTTGATAAATAACTTTAATGCCAAGCGATTCAACCTTTGTATTGACGCTACTTTCTTTGTAGGGTCGAGTATCAACAACGGCACATACTTTTCTTCCAGCATTATGCCAGTCAATAGCCGCGTTATAACCACTGTCATTAGCTGTCATTATGACAATTTCACGACCAGCAACAACGCTATATCGATTGATATAAGTAGAAACAGACGAGGCTAGCATGCATCCGGGTAAATCATTATTAGCAAAAACTAATGGTCGCTCTAATGCGCCGGTCGCCAAGATAACTTGCTTAGCTCTTACATGATGCAGTCGTTGTCTTACGCAATCAGCATCGGCTTGATTGGTAAAGTGGTCGCTACAACCTTCATGAATAGTTAGAAAATTATGATCATGATAACCATTAACCGTGGCATTGCTTAACAACACCACGGTGCCTTTTAGTTGATATTCATTTAACTCTTCAACAACCTTGTTTATCCAATATTGACTGGGATTATTATCAATACAGATGTTAGAACCGAGTAGACTGCCTCCAAATTCATTTTGCTCATCCGCTAGAATGATTCTCGCACCTGTTCGAGCCGCACTTAAAGCGGACATTAAGCCCGCCGGCCCACCACCAACAACTAATAAATCTGCGTGTTGGTTTATAACCTCGTAAATATCTGCATCAGGGGTGTCAGGCGATCGCCCTAGACCAGCCCCTTTACGGATCCATTTTTCGTAAAATAACCAGAGTTTAGGTGGTGCTATAAAGATCTTATAATAAAATCCCGGAGATAAAATACGGCCAAAGAAGAACCCTATTATGCCCATAAAATGATATTCAAGGTTTGGCCAACCACTGGTGCTATGACATTCTAGTCCTTCAAAAATAAGTTGCTCAGTCGCGCGAACATTAGGCGTTTGAGTCGCCTTAGTATTACCCAATTGAAATATAGCATTGGGCTCATCAGTTCCCGATGTAACAATGCCTCTTGGTCTTCCATATTTGAAACTTCGAGCAACTAGAGATACGCCGTTGGCCAAAAGTGCTGAAGCAATCGTATCGCCTGAATATCCGTTATATTTTTTACCATTGAAATGGAAATTAATTTTTTTACTAAGATCGATTCGAGGTTCGGGAAGTTTATCATTACTCGAAGTGATATTAATTCGATTAGTTTGGCTCATACTGTACCGCCAGAATCTTTACTTTCAGTGTGACTTTGTTTGCCTGTTTCATTTTCTAATGTAGCATTTTCTAACGTATCATTTAGTGCATAAGTCTTATAAATTTCATAAGTTTCTGTATTACGTTTTATATGAAAATATTTTCGACAACCAACAGTGTGTTGCCATAATTCTCGATATACACCTCGCGGATTAGTTCTAAAAAACAAATATTCGCCCCATTCTTTATCGCTGCTCCCATTAGGATCATCAGGTCTTTTTATATGACCCTCACCTGCTGGATGAAACTCGTCTTCGCTACGATGCTCATTACAATTAGGACAGTGTATTAAAAACATTAGTGTGCAACCCCTGCCGCGCCGTGCTCATCAATAAGAGAACCATCATAAAAACGATCCATGGAAAACGGTTTAGCTAACGGGTGCATCTCACCTTTAGCCAATGAAGCTGCAAAAACATGTCCGGAACCTGGTGTTGCTTTAAAGCCTCCAGTACCCCAACCACAGTTAAAATACAGATTTTCTACAGGTGTTTTGCTAATGATGGGACAGGCATCAGGACAAGTATCAACAATCCCTCCCCATTGTCTGTTCATTCGAACACGACTAAAATTAGGGAATAATTCTAAAATAGATGCCACCGCATGTTCAATTGTTGGGTAAGATCCTCTTTGTCCATAGCCGTTATAACCATCTATACCTGCGCCAATCACAATATCGCCTTTGTCCGACTGACTAACGTAACCATGTACATGATTAGACATAACGACCGTATCAAGAACCGGTTTAATAGGCTCAGAAACGAATGCCTGCAACGGATGTGACTCAACGGGTAATTTAAAACCAGCCATAGATGCAACAACACTTGAATTACCTGCCACAACACATCCAACTTTTCCCGACTTAATGGTTCCGTGAGTTGATGTCTTCACTCCAGTCACCGCACCATCTTCCATTTCAAAACCAGTCACTTGGCATTGTTGTATTAAGTCCACACCTAATGCACTAGCACCTCGCGCATAACCCCAGGCCACTGCATCGTGTCGAGCAACTCCACCTCGTGGTTGCCATGACGCTCCAAGTACAGGATATCGTCGGTTAGCCGTACAATTCATTGTTGGTACTATTTCTTGGATCTGCTGCGGGTCAAGCACTTCACCGTCTATTCCATTTAATCGATTGGCGTTGACTCTTCTTGCAATGTCTCGCATATCTTGTAATGAATGCCCCAAGTTAAGAACACCGCGCTGAGAAAACATTACATTAAAATTAAGCTCTTGAGATAGACCTTCCCATAACTTAAGCGCATGCTCATATAAATGAGCGGATTCATCCCAAAGGTAATTTGATCTTACAATAGTGGTATTTCTGGCTGTATTACCACCGCCAAGATAGCCTTTTTCAATAACCGCGACGTTAGTCACTCCAAATTCTTTGGCCAAATAATAGGCGGTCGCTAATCCGTGTCCACCACCACCAACGATGATCACATCGTAATAAGGTTTAGGTTTAGGATTACGCCAGACTTGTTGCCAATTTTTATGGTGGCTGAGACTGTGTTTAAATAAGCTTAAAGCTGAATAAGGCTGCATAGTCTACAATATCGATTGTTTATAAAATTTTGAGCGAGATTACCACTCTTAGGTAACTTATTTTACTTGATTAAGAGATTATTTATGTGTCATCAGAACGACATTATCTTTCAGATAAAACGTTATGCTTGTTTGAGTTAAGAAAATTTATGCTCTATTGCCTGCAAAAGAGCAGATATCTATGTTTCGAAAAATAATGCTATTAATTAACAATGGGGCTAGGTACTTCTTCTGCGGACACCATTAAGTAGTGTATTATCTGGTGCATGCTAAGCATTAAAGGAAGGAGTATTGATTCATGTTTAAAACAATCTTATTATTTATTGTTGCTGTATTATTTGCTAGCCTACTCACGAGCTTGGTTTCTACTCAAATAGTCATGTCTGAATTGAACAATTTTGGAATTCAAGTCAGTTTAACAGACCGCTTATATACCACTGCAAAAGATTTACTTGGACTAGGTGGAACACTTTTCATCCTCATCGCGCCCGGTTTTTTGATCGGTTTTATTGTTGCAAAATACGCTCATCGACTTATCGGTGGCAATCGTACTCTATGGTATATAACTGCAGGGTTTACGTCTTTTCCTATCACACTATTTTTGATTAAGTATTTTATGGTGGTCACCCCGCTCGCGTCTGCACGAACGTCGATTGGAATGCTATTAATTGCTTGTTGTTGCATGTTAAGTGCATGGATGTTTGCAAATATTAGCGCCTCTATTAACTCTAAGGAAACTGATAATGAAAAATTATAAAAATATTCTAAACAGATTTGTTATTGGATTATTAATTTTTATCTCTAGCAACCTGTTGCATGCTAAAGATTATGTGACTTCAACATTGGTAGACAATTTATCATACCCTTGGTCGATTGCTTTTTTACCCAATAAAGACATGTTGATCACAGAAAAAACAGGTAGCCTTCGACTCATCAAAAATGGAAAACTTCTCGAAAAAAAGATTACCGGACTGCCTAAAATTTACGCACAAGGACAAGGGGGTTTATTAGAAGTTATTTTAGATCCAAACTTTGCCAGCAATAAAAAACTCTACTTATCTTATTCATCAGGAACTAGAAATAAAAATACACTACAAGTCATTAGCGCGAAACTAGATCAGTTATCATTAAACGAAGTGAGTGTCATCTTAACTGTTTCGCCGACAAGAGATACCCCACATCACTACGGCGGTAGAATGGCATTTTTGCCAGATGGTACATTGTTAGTCACATCAGGTGAAGGGTTTAATTTTCGCGAGCAAGCTCAACAACTTGACAGCATGTTAGGTAAAATATTACGAATTAATACCGATGGAAGTATTCCGAAAAATAATCCTTTTGTTGGATATAAAGACGTAAAAGCAGAAATTTACAGTTATGGCCATCGTAACCCTCAGGCAATACTCGTTGCTAAAGATGGCGTTGTTTGGCAACACGAACATGGCCCCAAGGGCGGTGACGAATTAAATGTTATTTCTGCTGGACTCAACTACGGATGGCCTGCGATAACTTATGGAATTGACTATTCCGGGGCAATTATTTCACCTTATACAAAAGCCGAAGGAATGCAGCAGCCAATAACCTATTGGGTTCCTTCGATAGCGCCATCAGGGATGACAGAGTATCAAGGCGATATTTTCCCACAATGGAAAGGCAATCTATTTGTTTCAGCCCTAGCGGAGCGCAGTGTTCATCGTTTAAGTCTGGAGAGTGGCAAAGTGATCGCAGAAGAAATTATACTAACTGAGCTAGATTCAAGAATACGTGACATCCGAACAGGACCAGATGGGCATCTCTATGTATTGACAGATAGTTCCCAAGGGGCGGTTATAAAATTATCACCTGCAGAATAACTTTTAGATCAAAAAAAGAATAAACAATTTATGCGCACACTCTATTTAGGCCTGGCACTGCTTGCCAGCTCGACTACCTTTGCCGAAGAAAAAACATTTAATAAAATTAGTAGTATTGATAATGGTATTGATAATAATAACACGATTGTTGTCACTGCTTCTCGAATCCCCTCAGAGACTAATTCACTCACTGGTAATATTAATAAGCTTACCACGGAAGAAGTTGAACAAGTTGCTCACATTCATATCCAAGAATTATTACAACGTATTCCTGGTGTTAATTTACAGCGAGGAAATGGACAAGAATATTTACCAGCGATTCGCTCACCATTGTTAACTGGTGCTGGTGCTTGCGGTGGATTTTTGATGGCCGAAGATAATATTCCGCTACGCGCTGCTGGTTTCTGTAACGTCAATGAACTGTTTGAAGCGCATACCGAACAGGCTGCAAATGTTGAAGTCATTCGTGGACCCGGAACAGCTTATCATGGGTCCAACGCATTGCATGGAATTGTTAATATTATTACACCCGAGGTTCCGGACTCACAGCAGTCTAAGCTAGCTATTGAAACTGGCAGTTATGGGCTTACTCGACTAAAAACCAGTATAGGTAATGGCACGATAAATTCAGGGAATGATCGCAATGGATATAATTTTGCCTTAACAGTTTCACAGGATGACGGTTACCGTGATGACTCAGGATATAGTCAACAGAAATTAACTGGTCGTTATCTTTATTCCACCCAAAATTTTAGCGTTAACACAGGAATAACTGTTACTAACTTGGACCAGCAAACGGCTGGGTTTATTGTCGGTAATAATAGTTATAAAGACGAACGACTTGTTCGCACCAACCTCAATCCGGAAGCATTTAGAAAAGCCGAATCAATCAGACTTTGGTCTCGTTTGGATTACCAACTGGCGGATGAAAATCATCTAATTGTCACACCCTATATTCGAGTGACTGATATGGCATTTAGACAACATTTTTTACCAGGAAAACCGTTAGAAAAAAATGCTCAACAAAGTATAGGGTTTCAATCAGCCTATTACAGTATGCCAACTGAAAAATTCGATATCTCAATTGGATTAGACTCTGAAATCAGCGTCGGCTTTTTAAAACAAACTCAAGAAAACCCCACTGTTGGTTCTGCATTTCTTCAGGAAACAATCCCTGTTGGTAAGCAATATGATTATAAAGTTAAAGCCTCGATGATTGCACCGTTTATTCATTTAAATTGGCAATTTTTGCCCCAATTTAAACTGAGTGCGGGAATTCGTTATGAGCATATGATTTATGATTATGATAATCAGATGCAAGCTGGGCGTAGCAGAGAAGATGGAACCGACTGTGGATTTGGGGGTTGTCGTTATAGTCGTCCAGAAAGCAGCAACAATTCATTTGATAACTGGTCTCCGAAACTTGGAGTAAGTTATTTGTTACCCAACAATGCACTGATATTTGCCAATATTGCTAACGGCTTTCGTGCACCACAAACCACGGAGCTTTATCGTTTACAAAGAGAGCAAACAGTTGCGGACCTTGATTCAGTAGAGATCAATAGTTTCGAACTAGGTTTCAGGCTAGAACATTATCAGTTTTCCTATGAATTGGTTTATTTTAATATGTATAAGGATAACGTTATTTTTAGGGATTCCAATTTTTTTAATCTGAGTAACGGTCAAACTAAACACAGCGGGTTTGAAACTAGTTTTAATTATTTAATCAACAAACATTTTAGATTATTAGCCAACATGTCGATAGCCAAACACCAATATGCAAGCGATCAACTTTTCGGTGGAATTAATATTAACGGTAATGAAATAGACACGGCACCAAAATATTTCGGTAATACACAACTGAGATGGAAACCTTCAGAAAATTTAATGCTTGAATTAGAATGGGTACATCAAGGGGCATACTTTATGGATGCCGAAAACTTACACCGCTACTCTGGCCATGATCTAGCCAATTTAAGAATTAATTGGTTCACAGACGACCGCTGGAAACTGTTTGCTCGAATTGATAATTTGTTGAATAATAAATATGCAAAGCGCGCCGATTATACTTTTTTTACTGAACAGCGATATTTTCCGGGAACCCCTTTAAGTATATTTCTAGGAGTTGAATGGAGCGGAGGCGATTGACTAACAAGAGTGTAAAAACCAGATTGAATAACAGTGTGGCTTTACATGCGGTCAATTTGTCAGCGCCTTTGCTAGGGATAAAAAGAGGGGTCCGATAAAGTCGGGGAACATCACACTTGTATCTTACCTCCAGTGTCTTTTTAAACTATAAATTGGCACTATTCAACGGCGGTTGGATGAGAGGTAGAGACATTGTAAGTACACTTGAGTGTTAGAAACTCGTGGGTCAGATTAATGCCTACCTCTCTTTATTAACGTCTTTAAATGCGAACAGTATCTTGTGCCAGCCACCACGCTAAGAGCACGAATAGTTACA
>Ga0307492_10000090_pt1 | contig 43348 bp, 35 predicted proteins | sample SI3LmetaG_FD_202365 | JGI IMG/M metagenome (GOLD analysis project Ga0307492, IMG submission 202365) | Sea-ice brine microbial communities from Beaufort Sea near Barrow, Alaska, United States - SI3L | ecosystem: Environmental > Aquatic > Marine > Coastal | place: USA: Alaska | collected 2017-05-06 | reverse complement strand
TAGTGATGACCAGTTAGATCTGAGTGATATGTTGACAGACTTTTCTGGCGATTCTGGCGATATTGCGGATTATATTACGGTAACTGCTGATGACAATGGTGATACCGTTTTGAATATAACACCAGCAGGCAATGACAGTGGTGTGACGCAACAGATTTTGTTGCAAGGTACACAAGTCACATTAGATGACTTGATTAATAATATAATTTTAACTCCTCCTGTTGATCAATAACGTTTAGTTTAGTGAGCAAATGAATAGGGCACCTTCGGGTGCCTTATTTTTTGTTGGCGTATAAAAATAATTAGTTTTAAAAATCGTTTGAGAAGCAGTGGATAGTTTTTTAAGCAGCTAATGCTACGCAATGTGGTGATGTAAATTGATAAACAGTTCACCTATGATGCAGCCCCAACTTGAACAGCTTATGCCTAGAGCCAGATTGAGACGGCGTAGAGGAACTTATTAATGAGTAGCATCTACCTGTATCAGATAAAACCCCTCGCAGCACCAGGGTAACGGAAATGCAAATGGACTGGTTTAAAGACCTAAAGTACAAGCCAAGAACACTTTTACAAGGCAGCTACTTACAAAGGGTCTTGGTCAGCCTGTCTACAACAATTCTGGAGCACCGTTTGGTGTAGTGGTCTAATAAAAGTGAAGTAATTTATAGCCTATAATTTTACAAAATTACTAGGAATCACAATGACCCGAAAAGTACGCGTTACATTTACAGCAGAACAAAAGCTTGAATATGCCAAATTGATGGTGAATGAAAGCTATACCAATAAACAAATACAAGATATTTCCGGTGCAGGCCCAACAGCGATATCACGCTGGAAAAAACAATATTTAGCTGAAGTTGATGGGCATACGCCACAAGGTAAGAAGGCATCGACGCCAGAGCAACAAAAGATCCAAGACTTGGAAAAACAGTTATGGCGAGCCAAAAGGGATAACGAGATCCTAAAAAAGGCTGCCGCCTTCTTGGCCCGAGAAAACAGCAGTCTAAACTGATTGTCGACATGAAGAAGGCTAACCCAGATTATTCGGTTTATGAACTGTGTTCACTGTTCCAACTGAGTGAAAGTACCTATTACGCTCAAGTTCGTCCAAACCGCATTAAGACTGAAGATGCAATGATAATGACTGCCATCAAAGATGTCGCCATTGAAACTGGCTCTACTTACGGCAGACGACGAATGAAGGTCGCATTAGCAATGAAAGGATTTAAGCTCGGTATCTATCGAACTGTCACCTTAATGAAGAAAGCTGCAGTAAAAGCGATTAGACCATCGAGGAAACATTATTATCCTAATGCAGGTAAGGCTCATTTGATTGCGCCTAATCTGCTTGATCGGCAGTTTAATCCTGAACAAGCTAATACCCATTGGGTGGGTGATATTACCTATATCCGCACCCATCAAGGCTGGAGTTACCTCGCTTGCGTCCTTGATCTGGCAACCAAGGAAATCGTGGGTTGGGCCATGTCAAAAAGCCCCAATGCTGAATTAGCCAAAGTAGCGTTGAGCCATGCCATCCGAAGACAACAACCCGATACGGCCAAACTAATGTTTCATTCAGATCAAGGCGTACAATATTCAGCCAAACTATTTATAAATTATTTGAACATATTGAACATCACGCAGAGCATGAGCCGCCGAGGAAATTGCTGGGATAACAGCGTGATGGAACGTTTTTTCAGAAGTTTGAAATCAGAAAGGCTAAATCACTTAACTTTTATTCATCATGTTGCAGCAGTCAGCACCGTTAAGAGCTACATTTATTTTTATAACTACAAGCGATTACATTCCACGCTTGGTTACATCACCCCTGTGCAAAAAATGGCAGAATTGAAAAAAGTGGCTTAAAGTTACTTCATTAAAACTTGACCAGTACACAATGTGGTGGATGTGGTAGGGAAGCTCTCGGTGTAGTCAATTTTGGTGGTGATTATGAATATCCAGGAAAATATAATAAGCTTCTTAGATTTACACCTGAAGCCAAAAAAAGACTAGATTTGCCTAATGCTGTTCCTAAAGGAATACAGCGTGAATTTATTGAAACTGAAAAGTGTATGGAAAAACGATTGTCTTAAAGCTGCAGTGGGTTTATTTCGCTCTGTTTTAGATAAAACAATGAGAGAAAATGGATATAAAACCAAGAAATACCAGCAGAAGATGTAGAGGCTACTCAGCACTATAGTCAGAGAATTTTAGAGGACCTATTGGTTGGTGAGTACATAGCTGTTTTACAAAAAATACAAGGTACTTAAGATCCCTCGGTTTTACGGCCGTGCCAGTTCAATTCCGTCCTAGCTGCGGGTGATATTGTGATGGTGACTACCTTTAAATGTAGAAATACCCCTATGAATGACCGACGAATATCATCATTTAATTGAATGTATGGCTCGTTCTTTTACACAACGACACCAGCATTAGCATTAACGGCACTTCAATTAAGACGCCTACAACCGTAGCTAATGCTGCACCAGAAGATAATCCGAAAATCATGACTGCAGTGGCTATAGCAACCTCAAAATGATTTGATGCACCAATCAACGCTGCCGGAGCAGCATCTTGATATGAGAGCTTTAACCATCGTGCAAAAACAAAATAACCAATCGAGAAAATAAAGACTGTTTGTATGAAAAGTGGGATAGCAATCCATAAAATAGTGAGGGGGTTATTGATGATAATCTCCCCTTTGAATGAAAACAGAAGAATTAACGTCACAAGAAGCGCCGTAATACTTATCGGGTTGAGCCATTGTAAAAATTGCTCATTGAACCATGTCATTCCCTTGTGTTTTATGACCCACTTTCTCGAGAAGTAACCTGCAATAAGGGGAAATGCAACATAGACTGAAACGGATAGAAGCATCGTTTGCCATGGAATAGGCATTGAATTCACATTAAGCAATAAACTGCCCAGTGGTCCATAAAGCGCCAACATCAGCAGTGAATTGAAAGCAATCATCACCAGGGTTAAGCCATCGTTACCCTTCGCAAGATAGCTCCACATTAGAACCATAGCTGTACACGGTGCAATGCCCAGCAGAATCGTTCCGGCAATATAGCTACGCCACAATTCCACCTCCTCACCATTTGCCAATATTTCGGTACCAGGCAACAGGTCTTTAAATAGATAGCCTAAAAAAAAGTAGGCTATTCCAAACATGGTAAATGGCTTTATGGCCCAGTTTATAAATAGTGTCATAAAAACAGGCTTAGGCGTCTTTGCTGAATTAACGACCTCAGAAAAGTCAATTTTCACCATAATGGGGTACATCATGAAAAACAAGCAAACTGCTATGGGAATGGACACTTGATAAATCGAAAAGTCATTAAGCGTTGTAGCTATAGTAGGCGCTGATTTACCTAAAAGAATACCAGCCGCAATACAAAGCAGTACCCATAAGGTTAAATAACGTTCAAAAATGGATAGTTTCTTTTCTGTCATTGCTAGCTAAACCTGCTGCTTTGTAATTGAATATCATTGTAATTGTTTATTCACGTAGGACATAGTGTTGAATATTGAAGGCTGTGAATTTCGGTTTTAGTTTGCAGTTCGATTTGGGGAGCTCATTACGCTTCTTCGGCTTAGTGCCATGCTGTACGGAATGATTACCATTCAGGTTCGATATAGGGTCGTACCGGTTCAGGTCTTGCGCTTGGCACCATAATGGAACGAGTCCAGTTATTGAGAAACTTTCTTCCTGAAATTTAATACCTAAACTGACCACTTTGGGTCGAAAGCGGCCAAATCATGTCAGAATATGTATTGATGTGCGAAAAAGCCTGAAGGTTTTAAGAGATGATGCCAACGAGATAATTTAAACAAGACATTCTTGAACACTAAAGGTCTGATCATTGTTGTTTACTTGGTTGAGTTTTTCTGGTGAGTTTATATTTTAAGCGTCGTGTAGTTGGTGCCAACTCAATTATTGTTAATAGTTAATTGTCGATATATTTTTGTTTAAAATATTAGTTAGATTGTCCTTGCCACCAAATACTAGTTTCAAGACGTACCAGAAAGAACTTAGAAGTCCGTTTTATAAAGGGTTTTCTTTGCCGTTGTTTTGTGATGTATTATCGAGAACCTTGACATGTTCCAAATGCCTTTATGGTTTGAAATTGAATTAACAAGAACAAGGAAAAACACATGCATAACGAGAATACTGAAAATTCTGTTCTGTGTCCACATTGTAGTAAGGGGGATGATTGTCCACATTTACTAGTAGATCTAGATTTAACCTTTTCTGAGTGCCTGGGGGATATGCATGTTTACATGGTCTAGGTGAGCTTGAAGGATTGATTGAGAAAGCATTTAAAAGCACGTTAAGGTAGGAAAAACACCATTAAAGGTAATAAATTATTTTTCATATTCAGCATGCATCTAAGAATACATTAGACAATCATCCACTTGTAATCTTGGGCAATAACTTGAGCGAATGACCCACGTGAAAACGGATGAGTTATTTGATTGTGCCGGGGCTGCGCGTATTGTCTTTCCTGTTAGTATACTCATTTGTGACGTAGAAAGATTTGAAGATAATGCCTTAGAGTCAATGTCAAATATAAGGTATGGGTGTTTGTTATATTACTAACTAATTTGGTAAACCATTGAGAGATGTTAGTAATTTGGAACGTAATGAAATTATCGAACAGTATTATCGCCCGTATCATCAATCCTTAACTGAAGCTGTTAAGAGTGAGTTAGCATCAACGAGCAGAGCGTAAATAATTGAGTGTCATAGTATCTCTAATCAACCATTGCCTCATGAGGATAGTCTAACTACACCTAGACTTAGACCTGGCATCTGTATTGGAATAGATAGCTTCCATACGCCAACTAAATTAGTGCAGGAAGCTGTAAACCACTTTGAAGTTTGTGGCTATAACGTTAAAGTGAATAATCTGTTTTCAGGAACGTTAACCCCAATGGATTATTATAAATTAGACAATCGTGTTCAAGGAGTTATGATTGAAGTTAATCGAAATTTGTATCGAAATTATTTTGATGTGGTTAAGGGTAATATTACTCAATGGCTAGAAACATTAAAATAAAAAGATGAAATTATAAAAAAATCCTATCATGACTTATTCAAAATGGAAGACTATGAAGACGATATTATCGTACATTACTTAGATGAATTAGCTCGCTCACCAAGTCCGCTTTTGTCTTTAAGCTGACACTTAGTATGGCTTTATTCCACTATCCCCGCCAAAAAAACACTCAATATACGTTTAACAAACGTACTAAAAAGACCTTGAAGTCCAGTTTTGTAGAGGGTTTTTCGTCGCCATCATATTGTAACGTCCCACGAACTCCTTGACATATTCCAAATAATGGGGGTAACTTATAATGTGGCTGCTACTTTAAAAAGTGAGTTAGCCCTAATGGCTTTATCAGACACTAGAGTTCAATCGCTAAAGGAAGGCCTTAAGCCTGATGGTGCTGCTACCCTCAAGATTTATGGGGTTACAGGTGAAAAAGGGATTTATATTGAAGTTACCCAACAAAAACGGTAAGCGGTGGCGTTTTAAATATCGCTTGGGTGGTAAGGAGACTCAATTAAGTTTACTAGGGTTTCATGCATACTAAAGTGGATTCAGCATAATGAAAATGGAAGTTAAAAAGACTGACCTATCAAAATCACCCACACGATCTTCAATAGCATTGCGTCAACGCGCTGAAGCAATGCTAAAAAAACAGGCTGGCCGTCACAGTGAACAAGATACCAAGAGGGTGCTACACGAGTTGCAAGTCCACCAGATTGAGCTGAAGATGCAAAATTCTGAGTTAATAGAGGCTAACCTTAGAATGAATGCCGCACGGGAAAGCTACACTGAACTCTATGACCTTGCACCAATTTCCTACCTGACGATTGGACGCAACCGCCTTATTTTAAATGCAAACTATGCGGCAGCCTCATTGTTAGGAAAAGTGCATGGCGCGCTTTACACATTGAGGTTAGGCGCCTTCGTTAGTGCTGCAGCACTTCCCACATTCAATGCGTTTTTGGATAAAGCCTTTACCAGTAGTGAGAAACAAAGTTGCGAAACTAAATTACTCGTTGATGGCAATACGCTATCGGTATTACTCCATACCAGACTTATACAGCAAGAAGGAAAATTGCTGGTAGAAATATTAGACATCACTGAACGCAAATTAGTTGAAGAAAAACTCAAACTAGCCGCCAGTGTGTTCTCCTATGCTCGAGAATCTATCACTATCACCGATGATGCAGGAATTATCATTGATGTAAATGATACATTTACCGTTATAACGGGGTATAGCCGTGAAGAGGTTATTGGGACAAATTCAAGTATTCTTCAATCTGGGCGACAATCACCCCAGTTCTACGCTGATATGTGGCAAACGCTACTAAAAGAAGGTCATTGGTATGGTGAGCTTTGGAATCGTCGTAAAAACGGTGAAGTGTATGCTGAGATGAAAACCATCAGCGCGGTACATGATGAGCACGATGTCACTACTCATTATGTTGCTTTAGGTAGTGACATAACTCCGATGAAGGAGCAGCAAGACCATCTAGAGCGTATTGCTCGTTACGACATTCTTACTAACTTACCCAATCGTTCCTTACTTAGTGACCGATTATCTCAAGCGATGTTGCAGTGCAGCCGGCACAAGCAATCACTAGCTGTCGTATTTCTAGACATAGATGGTTTTAAACACGTTAATGATACCTATGGTCATGATTGGGGTGATAAGTTACTGATTGCACTCTCACTTCGTATGAAAGGGGCATTACGTGAAGGGGATATCTTAGCCCGTATTGGTGGTGATGAGTTTGTGGCTGTATTACCAGATTTAACCACCGTTGAAGACTGTGAACCTGTATTAGAGCGGTTGTTATTATCAGTTTCTGAGCCTGTCACAATCAGTGACATTGTATTAAATATATCAGCCAGTATTGGCGTCACCCTCTATCCGCAAGATAGTGTGGATGCAGGTATACTTTTACGTCATGCCGACCAGGCAATGTATGTAGCTAAAGAATCAGGTAAGAACCGTTATCATTTATTTGATACTGTTCAAGATGATGCTGTTAGGTTGCAAAGAGAAAACCTAGAAGCCATTCGCACTGCATTAGATGAGCATCAGTTTGAGCTTTATTATCAGCCTAAAGTTAATATGCGAACTGGGTCTGTGACAGGTGTTGAGGCGCTCATTCGCTGGCAACATCCGATGCGAGGTTTATTAAGTCCACTCGAGTTTCTGTCCATCATTGAAAATCACACCATGATGATTGAAATGGGTGAATGGGTTATTGATGCCGCACTGACACAACTTAGCCAATGGCAAGCAATGGGGATTAAGCTGCTTGTTAGTGCCAGTGTCAACATTGCAGCAGTACAATTACAGCAGACTGACTTTAGGGACAGGCTAGCAGCACTACTCGCAGCCCACCCAAACGTTGAACCCCGTTATTTAGAGCTAGAGGTTCTGGAAACAAGCGCCTTAGATGATATTGCTTCTGTTTCAGCCATAATGAATTCCTGTATAGCACTCGGCGTAAACTTTGCCTTAGATGATTTTGGCACAGGCTATTCATCATTGACTTACCTTAGGCACTTACCTGTCAGCCTGATTAAAATAGACCAGACCTTTGTACGAAAGATGCTGGTTGATACTGATGATTTAGCGATTGTCGAAGGTGTCATCGCCTTAGCTAAAGCATTCAAACGGGATGTGATTGCCGAAGGTGTTGAAACCATTGAGCATGGCACTGCATTATTACAACTGGGCTGTGAATTAGCGCAAGGTTACGGTATTGGCCGACCGATGCCTGCGAGTGATATTCCTGCGTGGGTTAGTAACTGGAAGCCTGACGATGCTTGGAAAGTCTGACTAACAACTAAACCCAACACGCTAAGGAATTAACATAGTCGAATTTTTAGATATAAATCAATGTCAGCTTTGGGTTGATAAGCGACACTTAAGCCAAAGCTACAGCCTGTAATCACTGGGCGACTGCTGTCTGCCAAGAGCGGACATCTCAAGCTATCTCAATTGAAAGGGCACTTTTTAATCAACTCCCAAGCTGTCGTCTCATTCGCTAACGACCAAGGCACTTTTAGTGCTTTTTACCACTTCCATAAGGGCGGGAATCATTATAACCAGTTTCCCTTGTATACGCAGCGATTAAAGAACCCGGGTATTACCATTTCAATGGATGGAGTATAGAGTAGGTCGCACGACGGATAACATTTGTATTGAACGATTTTGGCGAGGCGCCAAGTGTGAACGGCTTTATTTGAATGAGTGCGGAGCACGGACTGGTTTAGCAAAAGACATTGATGATTATATTCATATCTATAACTATCAACGCTTTAATTAAATGCTTGAGTATAAAAACGGATGGCTGTCTATACAGAGAGTATCACCACTAGCCAGATATTAATGGATGTCGCTTAATTAATGTGATTTTAAAATAAGAAAGCTGAAAAGTTGCCCGGACTTTATGTTGCAAATAATTTTATTATGTGCTAGGGTTAAAAGCATACACATTATGTGGTCAAAAAACATATATGTATTAGGGTTAAATGACATGAGTCGATCAGATATTTGCGTTGAGAATAAAGCGCGGTTATTTAATTTTATGTGTTGAAGGTCGACCAATAAACAGGTGGTCCTTGTTTTTTTGTCAAGACTATTTGTTACTTTAAAGCTGATCTATGGATAGCTATCAGTAACAAAATGGATGGAAACGTTATTAGTCTTAACATTTAAAATAAAGGAAGCCTTATGAAAATACTTACACAAAACCGGGCACTAAATATAGGACGTGCCGCACTAGTTTCTACCGCACTGACGGTCGGCATGACGAGCAATGCGATGGCGGAAGGGACCGCGTCCGGAACCTCTATTGGCAACATAGCCACAATCAATTATTCGGTGGACGGCACAGCACAACCTGAAGTTGGTTCAACTGAAAATGGTAACACCGCAGGCCCAGGTGCGGAGACTACATTCAAGGTGGGTACAACAATCAATCTAAGTTTGGTTGAAGACAACACAACTTTTACTCCGGTTGCAGCGGGTTCACTTCTACAAGCAACCTCGTTTACTTTGACGAACTTGGGTAACGATAATCAAGGTTATAACCTGGCGGCTGCCAATAGTACCCTAACGGTTTTTGGTATGGCTGACGGTTTTGACGCAACATCCTTCGCGTACTACGTCGATGTAAATAATGACGGTTTGCTAGATGGTGCCGATACGCTGATAACTTCAGTGACTTCACTGGCTCCTGATGCCTCTATTGATTTACTGGTCACGGCAACTATTCCGGTATCTCAGGCAGACAATACCCAGGCGACCATCAGCTTGACAGCGGTGACTACAACGAATAATACGACAGACGCAGTAGTAGAAACAGTTGGTGCATATGACTCTACTGTTGTTCAAATCGTATTTTCCGATCCTACCACCGTTGCTGCTGGTACCGACCCAGGTCAGACCGGAGGTGATGCGAGCGCAGTTGCTTTGGATGCCTATCGCCTCGAAACAGCAACGTTGACTGTCAGCAAAACCACTGCGGTTTATTCTGATCCTGCTAACGGAACGACCAATCCTAAGGCTATTCCTGGCGCTACTATTACCTATACGATAAGCATCGTAAATAATGGTAGCGGAACCGCTACAGGTATCAGCATTGCCGATATCGTGGATGAGATAACTGCAGGTATTGTGGCATTCAATACGCTGTACAACGATGGCACGACTACCTGTGCTGCCACTCAGGGCATCGCAGTTAAAGATGGTGGTGAAGGCGCTGCTATTTGCAAAACCAACCTAGCTGATGCAGACAGTGCTGATTTCACTGTTGGTACAGACACCGTGGCGGCCGCTGGTCTAACTCTTGATGCAGGCGAAACTGCAACCCTGTCGTTTCAGGTCACCATCCTGTAGTTGGATTCGACCTTAGCCTAAGTTATTTAATAGCTTAAGGCGTCTGTTGCCTTGGTTTGCCGAGGCAACACTTTTTTTCATTATAGATGTCTCCTAATCCACCGCTCAGAATTAAAAACGGAGGTTCAGAGAGTTGTATTGATGATCACTAAGAGGCTATCACCCCCTGCATTGGCTAGAACAATACTTTTGAAGAGAAATATTAGGATCTCATATTCTTGTTAAAAATTGAACGTATTCATCCATAGTCGTTCCGTTACGTGTAGCCACGATGGCATTAAATCCTTAATTAGGAGGGCTTTAATTATGCTACGACTCTTCACCCTATCCGTAAGCCTTGCCTTATTGGTGATGTTACAAGCCGCCGAGGCGTCTGGCACAGCGTCCGGCACGATCATCACCAATGTCGCCACCATTAGCTATAGCATCGGCCAGGTTGAGCAAAACCCTATCTCTTCAGCCGCAGCGACGCTTCTGGTTGATAACATGGTTAACCTCACCGTCGCCGAAACCAGCGGAACATTCACCACAGTTGGTGTAGCTAGCAGCACTGTTGATGTGATTACCACCTTCACTGTCACCAATAACGGCAACACCTTGCAGGATTACGTACTGACAGTCGGTCAAGGCGAAAACGGCCTGATTTTGTTTAGCAAAACTGACAACTTCGATGTCACCGGCTGCAATAGCGTTGTTGAAAACGACGTCAACCAGGGTCACCAGCCATTGCAGGACACTGCTAATTTTATTGACGAACTGGCGCCCGACATGACTAAAACAGTCTATGTGATTTGTAGCATGCCCAGCAATCAGGTTAACGGCGACGTATCTGTGATCAGCCTGCTGGCCACGACTCACACTGGCAGTTTAATAGGAATGGGCCCGTTGACAGTTGCAGACATGGGAGCCGACGTTTCAGATGTAGTGCAGGTCGTGTTTATTGATGCCAGCGCGGGTGATCCTCAGGGCGACAATATCGCCAGAAACGGCCAGCATTCATCACGAGATGGCTACTTGATTGACAGCCAGGCTACCTGTAACAACTTGAATGCGCTAGCGGTAACGCTGAACCTAACACCCAGTATTGCTATTTCTTCAGGACCTGAAAATAATACTCCAGCTATCCTTATAGCTATTTCCGGATGGCTCGGGACAGCTACCGAAACTTACAAAGATGATGAGGGTGGTAGTGAAAGCGGTTCAGCTAAGGGATGGTATTCGACCACCTACAATCAAGATTTATCGGGTGCAGAAATTGTATGGGACGCAGCAATCAATGCTTATATTACTGAACCAAGCTACCTTTTGGTAAAGGGTGGTAAACAAGAACCAGCCTGGTATCTGTTTGATATTTCCAGCTGGGATGGCATGGCAACCATTTCGCTTTCTGGATTTTGGCCGGGCAAAGGCTCAATTTCTCATATAGCAATTTACAATGGTCAAGCCTGCAATGGCTTCCTGCCGCGCAGTATAAAATACGATTGGGCCGACCCTGCCAACAACCCGGCGACGTTCTCCGAGGCCTACGCCAACGACGGCAGCATCCATTTTGTTTCGACGCTGACTATTAGCAACGACACTTTCACGGGCGCTAATGGCAAAGCCTTGTCTGGCGGGGTGGTAAACAACGCCCCACCCGGACTCAAGGCAGCGCTGATCAAAACCGGCGATACCACAGCGACACTAAGCTTAACTGGAAACGCAACGGCGCATGCCAACGCCAACGATATAGCAAACCTGACGGTAAGCTTGAGCGATGCCACTTTCACTCTAGGCAACGCGGCCAGTGTGACCGGTGCGTTCAAGAACGATATTGTGGTGGACTTTATAGATTGGCCTGTCCTCGACTTAACCCCAACGGTCATCCACATTCAGTACCCCTCCAGTTGTGGCAAAGGTCGAAATAAAAAAGACTGCGAGCTCATCCCTGGATCCATCCTTACCTACCAAATCGAGATGCCCGTTACCGACGATATAGAAGGCCTCATCATTACTAACCCCATTGCCACCAATATGACCTACGTATCCGACAGCATATTGGTGAACGGCGTGGCCAAGAGCGATGACGCTGATAGCGACAGCGCCGAGTTCAGCAACAATACCATCATCGTTACAGCGGGGATCATTACCGCCACGACGACCTTTAGTTTCACCTTTCAGACGACCATTAATTAATTCATTGGAGAGCACTATGTTCAAGCACACTATATATAAACACTATTTTATCAGCGCCCTTTGCACTGCTGCCTTACTAACAGGGTCTGCACTGCCCGCCCACGCTGCCGATCCCGGATCGATAAAACTCACCAGTTTTGCCGAAATAGAAATCACCGTTGTTGATAAAGAGGGTAAGACGCAGATCCAGCGTACTCCGGTAGATACTGCCGTTCCGGGGGATGAGATCATCTACACCACTACTTTCGAAAACATTAGCAATAAACCGGCAGGTAATGTTGTTATCACCAACCCCATACCCAATGCTACAACGTATCGGAGCGCCAGCGGTGCCAACACAGAAATCACCTTTTCAATTGACGGCGGCAATCAATATTCCGCGTCCGACAAACTCATCGTTACCACCAGTGAAGGCAATACGCGTCCCGCGATGCCCGCAGATTATACTCACCTGCGTTGGGTCTATAAGGGCGAACTCGGTGCTGGCAAAACCAGTAAAGTCTCTTTTCGCACGGTCATCAAGTAAGACCATGCCACTACTACATCCAGCTAGGTAATAACATTGCTATGATGCGCTCAAGACTAGCTCATTTTGCTCATATTACATGGCTCGCCAAGTGGGATGATTAGTCTTGGCTGGCCTAAAAGAAATGTGGCGCGCTAACAAAAATGTGTGCGCGGCTCTAATGTTTTTTTTTGTATCCTCTACTGCAGGGGCCGCCACGATGCCAGGAACCACGCTCACCAATACGGCGATGGCGACCTACTTGATAGCCGGTGCTGACTATACCCAAACAGCGGCGATCGTAGTGGTTACTGATGCGATGCTCCAGTTCATGGTAGCTAAGTCGGGTGGGACTATCACACCGGTGGGAGCATCGATGTGTGAGTCGTCTGCTACCAGCAGCGAGCCGTTAGAGTTGTCTGCAGGATTCGCCGCCCAAGATGTGGCACTCGAACCTACAAAGGTTTACCACAGTGGGCAAACTATCTATGCACAAACCAGCAACCACTCATTAAATAAGAATCCGGCGCTAGCCGAAACAGTGTGGGTGATGATCACTAGCGGCACCGCGACTGTTGCCAACGACCATGAAACCATGCTGCTAACCGAAACGGGGGCGGACACCAGTGTGTTCGCGGGTACGATTGAAACCACCTCTGCTTCTGCAGCCGATTTCGACTGTATGCTTTCGGTTGATATAAACAGCGTGCTCAATGCCGTCTATCGATATGCAGCTGACGGGGACTCGGAAAAGAATGTCGTCGCGGCGGCACTGGTTGATCCCTATGGTGTGGTGTTTGATGCTCTCAACGGACGGCCAGTGGATGGCGCCATAGTGACACTCATCGACGCCGATACCGCTCTGCTGGCGGAGGTGATCTGCGATGATGGTATTAATACCTCACCCAACCCGATAGTCACAGGTTCGAGCTTTGCGGCCTGTGGTGGTGTAGTTCTGCCGCTGGGGATGTATCGTTTTCCGTTGATTTATCCTGGTACCTATGTGTTGCGAGTAACCCCTCCTAGCGGTTACAAATTTCCCTCTGTTGTGCCATCTGAGAGCTTGCCCGCGGGCTTTAACATAGAGGGTTCGCCCGGCGCAGGGGCCTCTTTCGACACGAAGTTCCAGATCTTCCCGGAGGACCCAGCGCGCAATATAGATATTCCGATCGATCCGCTAGGCGGTGATCTGAATATCACCAAGGTCGCCGCAAAGTCAGTGGTAGGCGAAGGGGAATACGTCCCCTATACACTCACTATTACCAACAATGACACCGTCAACGCGACACTGAATGTTCAAATTGCTGACCACCTGCCGCTCGGGTTCCGTTACCAAGCTGGTTCGGCTCGTCTGAATGGCGAGCGGCACCCACCGCCGGTGATTCGCGCAGATGGCCGCAGGCTCACCTTTGCGCTCGGCGATCTTCCGGCGGCGGACTCGGTAACACTTAACTATGTAGCCCAGGTAACTGCCGGCGCGAAAACCGGCAAAGCCGAAAATATCGCTATCTCTATCGGTGCGCAAACATCCAACACCGCCCGCGCTAGCGTGATCGTGCGCGAAGATCTGATGCGCAGCCGAGCCATACTCGTGGGGCGCGTCATCATCGGCTCGTGCGACGATAGCGTCACCAACGATAAAGACGGTCTGCAAAACGCGCGAATCGTACTAGAAGACGGTACGACTATCCTCACTGACAAAGATGGCCGCTGGCACGCCGACAACATCCTCCCTGGCACGCATGTAGTGCAACTGGACTTGGATTCACTACCTGCTAATTATGAAGTGGAGACCTGCGAGGATAATACACGCTTTGCCGGACGTAATTACTCGCAGTTCGTCAACGTCCGTGGTGGGACCCTTTGGCGTGCAGATTTCCACGTGCAGAAAAAAGCGCCTAAAGAGTTGCGTTTCACCCAGCGTCTAACAGCCCAGCATGACGGTGACAGCGTGCAGGTTACACTCCAATTACAAGGTACAGGCGATGTGGGGAGCTCCTCGTCTACGCTGCTGCTGCCAGACGGCGTCAAGCTTGTGCCCGGTAGCGCGCAACTCGATGGCAAGGCGAGCGAAGCGCTGAGCAGTAGCGATGGTTTTCTGACATTACGTTTGCCTCAACAGCAGGGCTTATGGGCCAACACCCTTACCCTAAACCTGAAGCCCACAGAGCAAACACCGCTCAAACTGGTGTTGATGACGCGCTTCGTAGCGCCCACCACCAGCAAGAATATGTCTCTACCGCGCACTGCAGTGCAGCTGACTGTGGATGCCGAACCTGTCACGGTTGAAAATTTCGCCATCATCCCGCGGATTGAAACCCCTGAAAACGAGACTACTGAGAATGCAGTGGGCGCCGAAAACCTCAGTCTCGTCGAGCAACTCCCCTACGACGCACAATGGTTAGCGAGCGCCCAGCCCAAGGCCGAATGGCTGCACCCTCAGGAAAATTTTCTACCTGCCTTACCCGCTATCAAGGCTGCAGTGAAACTCGAGGCCGGCCAGCAAGCCACGTTGATATTGAACGGAGAGGAAGTCAATCCGCTCTATTACGACGGCGCGATATTCAATGCTACGCGCAGCATCATACTGGCCACTTGGAGTGGCATTCACATCAAGACCAGCGACAACCTGATGGAGCTGATCGTTAAAGATACTTCCGGCAAAGAGGTGTTACGTCAAAGCCGCAAAATCCACTATACGCTAAGGCCGGACAGCTTCGAATTTGTTCCCGAGCAATCGCACTTAATAGCCGATGGTAAAACACGCCCGATTATCGCAATTCGCTTTTTAGATAAGGACGGCTACAAAATGCGGCGTGGCGCCAGCGGCGAATTCCAGTTGAACCCTCCCTACCAATCTGCTGAGCGGTTAGATGCCATCGAACGTGATCCACTCGGCGGCGGCAGCTACGAAAAGCCGCGTTTTAAAGTTGGAGACGAGGGTATAGCCCTTATCGAACTTGCGCCCACCACACAATCCGGCGAAGCCAAGCTAAATTTTGAATTCAACAACGGTCGTGAACAGGAAATGCGGACCTGGCTGGAAGCAGGTCAGCGTGACTGGCTCCTTGTAGGATTTGCCGAAGGCACACTAGGCCACAAGCAACTTTCTGGCAACCTGTCGGCGCTGAACGAAGCTGAGGCAGAGACTCAACTGTATGACGGTGACCGACTCGCTTTTTACGCCAAAGGTACCATCAAGGGAGAGTACTTGGTGACCATCGCATATGATTCTGCCAAGGCCAGTGGGTCTGGACTTACCAACCTGAAACAGGCAATAGATCCAAACTTGTATTACACACTCTATGCAGATGCGACCCAACCTGCGTTCGACGCGGCAAGCACTAGTAAGCTTTATCTTAAAATAGAACGTAAGCAATTCTACGTGCTCTTTGGCGATTATGATACCGGTCTAACCACGACTGAATTCGCGCGTTATAACCGCACTGTCACCGGTCTGAAATCGGAATACAAAGGAGAGGCTGTTGGTTATACATCCTTCGCCACTATGACTTCACAGGCCTATGTAAAAGATGAACTTCGGGGTGATGGTACATCAGGCCTATACAAGCTGACGCGCACAAATATTCTTGATAATTCGGATAATATACGCATCGAGGTGAGGGAGCGCTTTCAGTCACAAAATATTGTTTCCACCCAGACCATGACTCGCTACCTAGATTACGATATTGATTACATCAATGGCACGCTATTTTTCAAACAGCCTGTCAACACCCTTGATGCAACATTTAACCGGGTATTCATTGTTGCCGAATATGAGTCCGGCGACCCGAGCGATGAAACACTCACCGCTGGCGGACGTATTAACATCAAACCGAGCGACACGCTGGAAATCGGCGCTACGATATTGAGCGATGGTACCAAGGGCGCAAGAGGCAATCTGCAAGGACTAGACGCCACCTGGATGTTCAACGATTCAACCAAAATAGAGGCCGAGTTCGCACGCAGTGACAGTAATGTGTCCAATCTCGAGCTTAATGGTAACGCCTGGAAGGTGGTACTTATTCATCCGGACACTAAGCTGTATATTCGGCAGCAGGAAGGCGACTTCGGCATCGGCCAACAGGCAGTCAACGAGGTTAATACGCGTAAAACTGGCGCTGAACATCGGGTAAAAATTACCGATACACTCCAAGTGCAAGCAGAAGTATACCGTCAAGAAAACTTAGGTGTTGTTGTGTCCCGTCGCGATGTTTTTGAAGGGCGTTTCAATCACAATCTGAGCAACATGACAGCATATTACGGTGCCCGTTTGACTTACGATGATGACGGCCTAGGCGTCACGCGTGATAGCGAGCAGGCAATCGCGGGTGGCGCCTATACATTCGTTGAGCAGAAAATAACCTTGCGCGCCGATTCCGAAATGAACGTAGGAAATGCGCAGAGTTGGGATTTCCCCGACCGCATAAAGGCAGGCGCGGATTACAATATTTCTGCACAAACCAAACTGTTTGTTGAACATGAAATATCACGCGGCGAAGAGATCAATAGCGACACTACTCTTGCTGGTATGCGCACCCCACTATGGAATGGCGCTGAAATGGCGACTTCGATGGGCACCCATAACTCACTCGACAGCGGTCGTCTCTATAGCAATCTTGGTATAGTGCAGAAGTGGCAGATAAATAAATTCTGGAACGCCGATTTTGGCATTGACCATGTCAATACTCTTAGCAGCACCGCTCCAGTAGAGCTGAATTCCACTCTCCCGCGTGCATCCGACGCGGCAATCGGTGACTACACCGCGGTTAAGCTTGGTGCCAACTACAACGACCTTGTTTGGGGCGCCAATAGCAACCTCGAATTTCGCACCTCCGAAACTGACGAAAAAATCAATTTTCGCATCGGTTTCCGACGTAACCTTGATGCGGGGCGCATCCTGGCATCTAGTGTCATTTATACGGGAACCCGTTCCGCTATTAGTCAGTCGAGCAAAGCCAACGTGCGTTTATCCTATGCCCACCGCCCATCAGATAGTACTTGGATATGGTTCGACCGCCTCGATTATATTGACGAACGCAGCAGCGGCAATTTCAGCGACAATCATAGCCGTAAGCTGGTTAACAACTTAAACATGAACTGGACTCCCAAGCGTGGCACCCAAGTGTCTCTACAATATGGCTCCAAATACATTCTCGACGACTTCAATGGTTCAAGTTACAGCGGCTATACCGATCTCACTGGTGTGGAACTGAGGCGTGACCTGAGCCCGGATTGGGATGTCGGCGTGCATGCCTCTGTGCTGCATACCTGGAAAGGTGGCGAAAAGAGCTACGGCCTTGGCGGCTCTCTTGGCTATAAGCTCATGGACAACACCTGGGTAGCCGCAGGCTATAACTTACGAGGCTTCGACGACGATAATTTCAGTGGAGCTGCCTACCGCAATCAGGGGCCTTATATTGCACTGCGCGTGAAATTCGACCAAGATACAATCAAAAAAATCAAGAACAACTGGCCGTTCGCCAGCAATCAATGAGGTTAAGGAAAGAGAATGAAGTCTGCACCTGTTTTTTGTAATATATCGGTCATCCGTTGCATGCTAATGCGTTCAGTCGCGATGCTGTCATTATTGCTGACAGCGTTCCCAGTGCTAGCGGTTGATTATATTTTTTCAGCGACTTCAAACTCTTTTCCGACGAGCTGCTCTTACGTGAGTGAGGGCAGTTACACTTGCGCAAATTTGTCACTTTTGGCGGGCGATACACTAACGATGGATCAACTCGCGCCAGTCACTCCGGCCACTATCAACGTGGTGGGAACGGTCGTCATCACTGGCGCTAGTGTCAATATCGGCGGGCTTTCCTCGAATCTAAATATAGCGGCGATTGGCACTGTATCGATCGGCACTGCCCTGTTGGCTACCAACACTCAGGTGAACGCAAATGTAAGCTCGATTGCTGCTATCAACCTATACGATAGCAGCATTATCAGAGGTAACCTCTGGGCTAACACGCCTACGGGCATCATCAGTCTAGCAACGAATATCCTAGTGGTGGGCGACGTATACACCGACGCGGGTGCCATCACCCTTGGTATCGGAAGCCTTGTTGAGGGCAGTGTTTTCAGCACGGGTGAAGGCGTGATTACCTTGGGTGCAGATGTCACAGTGGCTGGCGACGTTTACACGGCGGCAGGTGCAATATCTATAGGTATAGGTAGTCTGGTTGACGGCCAAGTTTACAGCACGGGGGCGGGCATCATCACATTGGCATCAGGCGTCGGTGTTGACGGCAGTCTTAGCTCTTTCGATGGTGCAATTTCCATAGGTATAGGTAGTTTGGTTGGCGGCGGCGTCAGTAGTTCTGGTGGAGGCGTACTCACACTAGGCGCGAACGTGACAGTGGGCTGGGATGTTATTTCGGCCGTGGGTGCCATCGCTGTGGGCAATGGTAGCTCTATTAGCGGTGATGTCCGTTCTACAGGTGCGGGAGTGGTCACACTGGGGTCAGACATAACTGTGGGAGGCGAGATCTCCACAGTCGATGGCGGTATCACTATTGGTGACAGCACCACGGTTGTCGGTGGAGTGTCCTCCTTGGGCGCTGGCGTCATTACACTGACGACCAACGTCGTTGTGGGTGGCAGCGTCACCTCGAGTATAGGCGCAGTTGACGTTGGAGGGGGTAGTACCATATGCGGTGATGCCGGAACTTTTGGCCCTGGCGTCATTACACTGACGACCAACGTGAGCGTGGGTGGTGGCGTCTTCGCCAATGCAGGGGCCATCACTATCGGCGCTGGGAGCAGGGTACAACTTAATATAAATATCACTGGCGATGGTGTCATGACGCTTACCGGTGTCGAGGTGGGTGGCGACCTGTACACCTTTGTAGGTGCCATTACTGGAACGACTTCTCGTGTACGGGGCCATATCATTATGAGTAACGTTCACAGTGATCCCACTACTTGGTCGCATCAAACTGATATGGTGGTGAGTGAGCCGGCTGGCTGTATAGCCCTTTTTCCATCACCATCACAACCCGACATTCTTGTACTTAAATCCGTGCAGGTCTATTCGGATCCGGTAAACCTGCAAGACAACCCGAAGGCGATACCAGGTTCAGTGATGGTCTATACGGTTATGCTAACCAACCGAGGCGGGGCCACCGACACCGATACGATTCTTATTACTGATCCTATGCCCGCCAATACCGAGGTTTTCGTAAACGATATCAATGGGGCTGGCTCTGGGCCGCTACTTTTCACTGACGGCACTCCGGTAAGCGGACTCAGCTACTCTATGAACAACCTCGCTAGCACAACAGACAATATTTCCTTCTCTAACGACAACGGAGCTTCATTTGTCTATACCCCGATACCGAATAATGACGGCTATGACATTGCTGTAACTGATATAAAGGTATCCTTGAGCGGACCTTTTAACGCTTCAAGCGGAGCCGATCCCCACCCAAGCTTCACCATCAGCTTCAGGGTTAGGGTGCAATAGGTATGTCAGATTAAAAGCGAGGGCAGGGTTCAGGCTAGGTCTTCGGCAGTAGCGCCCAGGGATCTACACTAGGGCTAGCCCCCAAATTATATAGTCCAGATACAAATGGTTCTGCTCTACAAATCCCTTATGAGGTCGTTACCCGAAGCTTCATTGTGTCAAGACAATCAAATGGAGGCAGAATGAATACCTTTCATGGAAGGTTGGCTCATCCTATGGCCGATGCTACAGAATGGTCTTCACAAAACACACAATTAAATCGAAAATACCATCGGTTAAACCCATGACTACTGAATTGGTGTATTAGCCTTTAAAAGCATGCTTGAGTGATGTTAGTCATCGGATGCAAACGTCAGCAGATTTTGCTACGGTTTCACCGCGAGTAGTTTTTGGATCTGTCATTGGTTCAGGTTGTGCCATTAGACCTAAGAGTTTTGATTATTGGGAAGTTAATCCAAATATCTGGGGTACTTGTATTGGTCACCCTTCTGTAATGCTGAAAACTCCCAGTATGCGAGAAGTAATGTATCTCCATGATAAATTACAGACACAATATGGAAAAGTGTTTGAGAAAGAGGAAGTGCTTCTGCTGCTGATTTTATCAGTGAAACTACGATTAAATAGATAGAGAAACAAATCAAAGTCGCAGTCACCAAAAAGGTACAACACCTTAATATAAATCAGAACAAGTCGCTTTTTTACGAGCTGAATATGCCAGTTTAAAATCAGAAGAGAGAAAATGACCTTCACGTCGATTATTTAAGACTAATTAATCTAGTATTCAAAGTCTGACCTTATTACAAAATCAAAATGAACAAGACCTATTAGTATTTAGAGATGAATTAACAGGGATATTAGTGAGATGGGATAGTGATGATCATGCCGAAGAGCGTACATATTACCTAGAAGGATGGAATTGAAAAGGCAGTTATACCGATTCAAAAATTGGTCACGGTTTAACTGATGCGAAAAATATCTGTATCAGCCTTCTAGGAGAAATAAAGCCGGATAAATTCAAGCGTTATTTGTATCAGGCAATGTAAAGGTAATAATGATGGTTTAATGCAACGTTTTCACCTTGCGGTATGACCTGACGTGCCAAACAACTGGCAACTCATTGGCACTCTAACTAATAAAGAACAAAAACAGCGTGTTTATGACTTACTCGCAACACTAGCAGATATAGATTTTATACAAGCGAGGGCAGCACAAGGCGCATATGACGATAGACCCTATTTTAAATTCAATAATGAAGCATAGACCATATTCAAGGATTGGCCGATTCATTTACAAATACTCAAAATTGAACAGGAAGAGAATCCATTGATGGTTGAACACTTTGGCCAGTTTCATTCGCTCATGCCAAGCATTGCTATGATATTTCATTGTATTGATATCGCAGATGATACTGTTAGCCTTGATTTAACGGCCAAATCAGCTCGATTGGCCGTCTCGTGGTGTGACTACCTAGAAAGTCATGCAAGGCGTATCTACACGATGGTAGATAGTCCAGAGCATGAAGCTGCTGTAAGACTAACCAAAAAATTAAAGCCAAACAGATAGCAAATCCATTTACAGCCAAGATTAATTACGACAAAGGCTGGCATGGGTTAAAAGATCGGCAAGAAGTAGAAGCTGCCTGTAATTTATTAATCCAACTTTCTTATGAAAATCCACTAAGTAACAGCCAGCTGAAAACGCTAAAACAATTTAGCTGGTGTGTACTATGCGTATTTTTAAGATAAAAACATAACATCTAAAGCATGTTTCAATATGATCTAACTGTCTACTTTGTGCCAGAAACAGTCATTCTGAATCAACGCTAGGTTTATGTTTTTGGTTTAAGCGGTCTCTACCATTTTACTTATGCCATGAGTTTTAGTTGTTTAGATAACGCAGTGACTTAACTTAGCTTTCAACGTTTAAAGATGAAATTATAAAAAAATCTTATCATGACTTATTCAAAATGGAAGACTATGAAGACGATATTATCGTACATTACTTAGATGAATTAGCTCGCTCACCAAGTCCGCTTTTGTCTTTAAGCTGGCACTTAGTATGGCTTTATTCCACTATCCCCGCCAAAAAAACACTCAATATACGTTTAACAAACGTACTAAAAAGACCTTGAAATCCAGTTTTGTAGAGGGTTTTTCGTCGCCATCATATTGTAACGTCCCACGAACTCCTTGACATATTCCAAATAATGGGGGTAACTTATAATGTGGCTGCTACTTTAAAAAGTGAGTTAGCCCTAATGGCTTTATCAGACACTAGAGTTCAATCGCTAAAGGAAGGCCTTAAGCCTGATGGTGCTGCTACCCTCAAGACTTATGGGGTTACAGGTGAAAAAGGGATTTATATTGAAGTTACCCAACAAAAACGGTAAGCGGTGGCGTTTTAAATATCGCTTGGGTGGTAAGGACAAATTACTCTCCATAGGTAGCTATCCTGAAATAATGCTCAAAGAAGCTAGAAATCGCAGAGATTCATAGTTGTTAAGTAGCATAAGGAATGGACCCTTCAGACTTAAGGAAAGTGGAGAAGCAACCAGAACAGCTTTGAAGCTAGCCCGAGAATGGCATAACAAGTTTAGTGCTACTTGGTCAGAAAGACATAATTAGCCTTACATAATTTACACCGTCAAAATAAACTTTATTAGGAGTACTAAAATGAAAAAAATTATATCTGGGTTAGCATCAGTAATGATTACAGGAGTGGTTTTTACCACCAGTACCTATGCAGGGCAAGCGATGAGTGAAGCACATGCTCATATCGAGCATGTGATGACTAGTTGGAATGATACACCATCACAGCACGGCCTCCTGCCAGTTGCAATGAAAGATGCAGGAATTGCAGCCGCTCACGCTGCTCTTGCCGCTAAATCTCCAGACGATCTAGCAACAATGAAATTGCATGCAAGACATGTTCGCCACGCGATAGACACATCATATGAAGCATCAGGACCAGGTACAGGATACGGGCTGATTAAGGCGGCCAAAGGGGGAATTGAACACGCCACACTCGCCAGTAAAAGTGAAAGTGCATCCGGAGCAGTTAAAGTCCACACAGAACACGTAGTGACATCATTAAACAATGCCATCGCTCGCAGCAGAATGGCTTTATATGAAGCACAAGCAGTGCTTATTGCAACCAGTGCTGGTCAAGCTGCGCCACATGCCACCAAAATGGCAGAACTGACGCAAGCGGCTATTAATGGTGTTGACGCGAATGGGGATGGTAGTATCAGCTGGCATGCACATGAAGGTGGTCTTAATGTTGCAAACCAACACATGGGAATCATGATGAATGCTGAGGGAATGAAACACTAAAGGTTGTCAAAACCTCTAAAGCTCATAACCTTAATACCAGACAAACCTGTTTTGGCGGGTTTTTTTTATGGACGCTATTTATGGATTACTTGGTAGGGTTTTGATGATGGATTAGCGGTGCCAGTATAGTGATTGTGAAAATATTCTCTGACCGCTATGAAATGACAGGCGCTGAGGCTATTAAGGAGAAATAGAGAATGACTGTTCACGATTCCACTACGTCACCAGTATGGCATAGCTGCAACATCGCCAGCGTATTCCAGCAAGTCTCTTCGACTGCAGACGGTCTGTCACAGTATTATGCGGAACAGCACCTCAAGAAGTACGGAGCCAATCGTCTGACACCAGCAAAAAAAAAAGGCCCGCTGACGCGCTTGCTGGCCCAGTTCCATAACGTGTTGATCTATGTGCTGCTGGCATCCGGCGGCATCACCGCACTGTTAGGTCACGGGGTAGACAGCGGCGTCATTATGTGTGTTGTCATCCTCAACGCCATAATCGGTTTCATTCAGGAAGGCAAGGCAGAAAAGGCGCTAGATGCGATTAGCAACATGCTCTCTCTTCAAGCAATCGTTAAACGAGACGGTACGTTCATCAGCCTTGCCGCCGAACAGCTGGTACCAGGTGATGTTGTATTACTCCAGTCCGGTGACAAAGTCCCCGCAGATCTACGTCTCTTCAAGACCCGAGAACTGCGTATTGATGAGGCGATGCTGACGGGTGAATCATTACCCACAGAGAAATTTACTCAACCTGTGACGGAACACGCTGCTATCGGTGATCGAAAGTGCCTAGCTTACTCGGGCACTCTGGTCACCTTTGGACAGGGACAGGGTGTTGTCATCGCTACGGCCGATCGCACTGAAATTGGCCGCATCAGCAACATGTTGAGTCAAGTGCAGGTACTCACTACTCCTCTTCTACGACAAATGGATACCTTTGCTCGATGGCTTACGCTCTCCATCGGCATCATCGCCGCAATGACCTTTACCTATGGTGTGTTGCTACAAAATTATACGGCCGGTGATATGTTCCTTACTGCTGTGGGTCTTGCGGTAGCTAGTATCCCGGAGGGGTTGCCCGCCATCATGACTATTACCTTAGCCATGGGTGTACAGCGTATGGCAAAAAAACACGCCATCATTCGCCGCCTGCCCGCAGTAGAAACCCTAGGTTCGGTCACGGTCATTTGCTCGGACAAGACAGGCACGCTCACCCGCAATGAAATGACGGTGCAGACCGTGACTACTGCCGCTGGAACCTGCGAGGTCAGCGGTGCCGGCTATGACCCACACGGTACCTTCAACCTCAATGGTAAAGATATTACAACAGAAAGCTTTCCACTTCTACAGGAGTTGGCTCAGGCAGCATTGTTATGCAATGATGCGTCCCTGTCAGAAGAAAATGGCCAGTGGTATATACAGGGCGATCCCACCGAGGGTGCACTGGTGACTCTAGCGCTAAAAGCTGGGCTAGATCACCATTATAGCCAGACCCAGTATCCACGGATCGATACCATTCCCTTTGAGTCGCAGCACCGCTTCATGGCCAGTCTGCACCACGATCATGCTGGCCATGGCTTTATCTACCTAAAAGGTGCACCGGAACAAGTGCTCGAAATGTGTCACCAACAGCGCATGCGAGGTGAGGATATACCATTAGATAATGCCTACTGGGAAGTCTGCATGAACACCATGGCTACACGTGGCCAACGGCTACTGGCAATTGCCTTCAAGCCGGCGACCGCCCAACATCAAAGTCTTGCCTTTAATGATGTGGAATACGGCCTTACCCTACTGGGTCTGGTCGGCATCATCGATCCGCCACGTAAGGAAGCAACGGCAGCGGTACTTGCCTGCCAGACAGCCGGCATCCGCGTGAAGATGATCACCGGTGACCACGCCATCACCGCCCTAGCCATCGGCACACTAATGGGCATAGGTAATGGTGCCACGGTGATCAAAGGTAGCGAGCTGGAAACTTATAACGAAGCGCAGTTAAAGGAAGCCGTACAGCGTTGTGATATTTTTGCCCGGGTATCGCCTAAACAAAAGCTGCAACTAGTGACGGCATTACAGGCTAATGGAGAAATAGTTTCCATGACCGGCGATGGGGTCAACGATGCGCCAGCACTAAAACGCGCCGACGTGGGCGTCGCCATGGGACTCAAGGGTACCGAGGTAACCAAGGAGTCGGCGGAAATGGTGCTTGCCGATGACAATTTTTCCTCTATTGCCCATGCCGTCGAAGAAGGCCGTACTGTTTACGACAATCTGAAAAAATCTATCCTATTTATATTGCCAACCAACGGTGGCGAGGCACTGATCATAATCGCGGCCATCATCATGGGCCGCATGCTGCCCATCACCCCAGTACAGATTTTATGGATCAACATGATCACGGCGGTGACCTTGGCGCTGACCCTGGCTTTCGAACCTGCTGAAGCTGATGTTATGCAACGGCCACCACGCAAATCCAAGGAACCAATTCTCTCTCGCTTCCTCATGTGGCGTATCATCTTTGTCTCACTCATCATCGTCAGCGGTACCTTTGGGCTGTTTCTATGGGAACGGGATCACGGTGCCTCAATCGAACTGGCACGTACCGTAGCCGTCAATACGGTGGTTATGTTCGAGATATTTTACCTGTTCAGTGCCCGTTATCTGCTAGCCCCTTCATTGAACTATGAGGGGGTTTTCGGCAACCGTTACGTTCTCTATGCTATCAGCCTGCTGTTGCTGATCCAGCTGAGTTTTACCTACTATGGTCCAATGCAAATGCTATTTGCCACCACGGACATGGATCTTAATGCCTGGCTGCGTGTCATTGCTGTAACATCTTCAGTTCTAATTCTGGTGGAGATAGAAAAACTATTACTACGAAAATATAGCAAATTTGGCCAGTAAATTTTGTGATGGTTTAATAAAAATGAAGTAATTCATAGCTTATAATTTGAACCGGTATTTAATATTCACACTAGCGTTATTTTTGTATACTAATATAAATGTGATTGAGAATTTAAATCAAAATGTGAGCGATCTTGTAAACATCGATAATACAAGGCAACAACACAGGAATTACCCATGCTATCGGATGAACAGAAAAACATTACGGACGGTCTATACTAGATATGGTCAATCACACGAAAACTTTATAGTACGTAATGCCCCAAAAAGAATGATGGCGACCGCCATGTCAACGCTGAGCTAGTCCGTCAGTGCATGGCATTGGTGTATAGGAAGTATACGAACGACCAGAAGCTAACAAACTTGAAGCAGAGGCTAAGAAAGCTAAACGTGGGTTATGGGCTACTGATAAGCCAATAGAGCCTTAGTTATGGCGTAAGGGTAATCGTAATCGCACAGTTGGTCACGATACTTTAATTGTTAAAGGTATGATCATCGGTAATAAGAACAGTCATATCTACGTCATATCTAACTGTCAGAGTTACTATGCAATGTCAGAGAAGAATAGCGCGCTGTTCATTAACGAAGCACTAACTAAATCTAGTGGCTATCGTAAGGCTGGAAATTGTCCTTAGATTGTAGTTGTTCAGCCATAATATGAGCTAGGTCTAATTAGACCGGTTTCGACCCAAGGCGATCATTAGAATGTTTTAAGTCTACGTATTTATTGTAAATCTTATGTTTTCAGTTAACACTAGAGAATATTTAACGAATGAGAGAGCTATATTCGATGAAAACGTCAATGAAGAAAGTCACCACAATAGAATGTAGGCACCCAAAGGAGCAGTTGCTTTACAAGTTTCTTTTGTTATGCATGGTGCTAATAGGTTATTTTTCATATCTTAGCGTTCAATACGACATGATGACAGGAGGGGTGGCATCTATCCTAACTTGGACCTTCTTTGTTCTATGTACACCTGTCGCAGATGCTGGATTTCTATTGGACTTCCCGCTACGCTTACTGTTTGGTGTTCGCATGTTAATTTCAGAAATTGCTGTTTGGGCATTAGCCATCATCATTAACATTATTTCGTTACTCTACTTCGCTGAATATTATGAAACAACCATACTAACAAGACTTTTGCATGAAATTTTAACAATGCCATATCCTTATTGGGGCGTAATTTTACTCTCCCTAGCAGGGACATTTCTTTCTATTCGATTTGCTGATGAGCTTATGGATGTACTGCATCATCGGGATAGGAATTTTTTTCATCGTCATGGTTATAAATATGAGTTGATCATGATTGTGTTTTTTATAGTAGTATTTATTGGATACTACGAACTGATAGCTTCGCTTGGTATTGACGTGAATTTCTAAAGTGAAGGAGTGGTTTAGTATCCATATATGAAAGTAATGAACATATTTGTTTAGAATGTTTCACTAATCAGCTTCAGCTTTCGACCCAAAGCAGACATTATCATCTAATAAAGCTAATAACTATATAGCAAGGCAAGTAAGCTGATGAACAGATTTCCATTGAGGTTTTGAAAATAAAAGGTAATCAGGGCAAAATAGGCATTAATGTGCCCAAGACGTTAACTATTCTAAGAGATGATACTAACGAAAGGGACTAAACCATATTCTGCTCAAACCTAAAGCCTGATACGAAAGTGTCGGGCTTTTTTGTGCGCGCCAACTATTGATTAATTGGGAGGTATTTGCTGGTGGGCTTATATTTTAAGTATCGTGTAGTGGGGGGCAACTAAAATAAAGTTATCACTGATGTTAAGTTATATAGTCGTTTTACTGGTTAATTCGATTGATCCCACCGCGGTCTACTGTAGACCATTAAAGCCCACATAAATGCAGGGTTTAATGGTTATAGTGAGGTGGGTTTCCCTATTGTAATTAACAGGTTTTAAAGCTAAAAATGCAGAGCCCCGCTTGAAGACCAATGGCATATTACCAATCAAAGATAGCCTCTCATTTTTCTACAAAGGCACGTTCTATTACATAATCACCTGGAACACCGATTCTTGCAGAAACTTCAAAGTCTAAAGAGTCTAAAATTTTTGATAAATCTTTTAACATTTCAGAGCTTCCACAAATCATTGCTTTATCATCTTTGGGATTCATTGGCGGTAGGCCAATATCTTCAAATAGTTTTCCAGAAGTTATTAAGTCCGTTATCCTGCCTTGGTTGCTAAATGGCTCTCTTGTAACGGTTGGATAATAAATTAGCTTGCTGCGAATTTCTTCCCCCAAAAACTCATTGTTTGGTAGTTCGTCTTTAATGAAATCAGCATAAGCAAGTTCTTTTACGGTACGTACGCCGTGGACAAGTATCACTTTTTCAAAATTGTCGTAGACTGCAATGTCTTGTATCAAGCTCATGAAGGGGGCTAAGCCAGTACCAGTTGACAGAAAATATAAGTTTTTTGCTGGCTTTAAATCATGTATCAATAATGTTCCGGTTGGCTTACTGCTGACCAGTAATTCATCACCTACTTTTATATGTTGTAGTTTAGACGTTAAGGGGCCATTAGGAACAATAATACTAAAAAATTCTAAATGTTCTTCATAATTTGGACTGGCTATACTGTAAGCACGCGTTAAAGGACGACCATCACTTTGTAAGCCTATCGTCACAAACTGTCCATTTTCAAAACGTAAACCAGATTCGCGTGTTGTTTTAAAACTGAACAAATTGTCGCTCCAGTGATGTACGCTCAAAACACGCTCAGTTGTGTATTTACTCACTATTAATATCCTTTATTAGATGTTTATTTAGATGAAATTGAATCGATAATTTCTGGTACGGCTTCGAATAAATCAGCTACAAGTCCATAGTCTGCCACCTGAAATATGGGCGCGTCAGGGTCTTGATTGATGGCAACAATAACTTTGCTGTCCTTCATGCCATATGTATGCTGAATCGCTCCGGAAATACCGATTGCAAAATATAAATCTGGTGCCACAACTATACCTGTTTGTCCTACTTGTATCTCGTTAGGTGCGTATCCTGCATCCACCGCTGAACGCGTAGCGCCAAGTGCGGCACCTAATTTGTCGGCAAGTGGTGACAACGTCTTTTCAAAATCATTAGCACTACCTAGCGATCGGCCTCCTGAAATGACTACTTTAGCTGAGCCAAGCGCTGGCCTTGCAGACTGACTCTGTTCTTCAGACACCCACCGGACCTTATTTGTTGCAACGGGCGCTGCTAATGAGAAAATTTCAGCAGTCGCATTCTCAGATTGCTCTGCGATTGCAAAGTTACTCGCATGCACAGTTAGTACCTGAATGTTATCTGTGCTTTGTACTGTTGTATGTAAGTTACCTGCATAAATTGAGCGCGTATAAGTATTGTCCCCTTTAATTTTCAGTACGTCAGTAACCATCGCGACATCTAATAATGCAGAGACATGAGGCAGAACATTTCGGCTAAAGGAAGAGTGAGCAGCTAAAATTACTTGGTAATCGTTAGCAATGCCAACGACAATGTTTGCTACATCTTCAGCAAGTAAATGTTTTAAATGTGCAGACTCAACAGTTAATATTCGCTGTAAACCATTAATTTTTGCAGCTTGTTTGGCGAGAGCTTCAGTCGCTTCACCAACAATTAATAAGTCAACACTTGTAGCCCAAGCTTGTGCAGCGCTGACAGCCTGATAAACGGAAGGATTGAGATCCAGTTTGTCATGCTCAGCTAAAACTAAAACAGTCACAGTGTTACTCCTTCTAGATCTTTTAATTTTTGTAATAATTCTTGGACGTTGCTTACCTTAATACCGGCTTTTCGCGCTGATGGCTCTGAAACATTAATCAGTTTTAAGCGTGGCGTTATATCTACGTTTAACTCTGTAGCGGTTATTGTTTGAATCGATTTTTTACGTGCCATCATTAAGTTTGGTAATTTAACAAAACGGGGCTCGTTTAAGCGTAGATCAGTGGTGAGTACGGCTGGTAAACCTACCGCTATGACTTCAGTTCCACCATCTATTTCACGGGTAACGATAGCCTCATCATTTTCAATATTGATGTTTGATACAAACGTACCCTGACCATACCCTAATAATGCAGCAAGTATTTGTCCTGTTTGACCAGCATCACTGTCGATAGCCTGTTTACCCAGTAAAATTAATGCTGGTTTCTCAAGCTCAACTACAGCTTTAAGCAACTTTGCTACGCCAAGTGGTTGTAATACGCTGTCGGTTTGAATCAGTATTGAACGATCAACCCCCATGGCGAGGGCATGCCTGAGTACATCCTGATTTGCTGAACTCCCTAGTGACACTGCAACGATCTCTGAAACCAGTCCTTTTTCTTTTAAGCGCAAGGCTTCTTCGATAGCGTTTTCGTCAAAAGGATTGGCGCCCATTTTGACGCCAGCGATATCTACATCTGAACCATCTTTTTTGACATGGACTTTAATGTTGTAATCTACGACACGTTTAACGGCTACTAATATTTTCATGTGTACTTCCTTTGATATTTGCAAAACATTATAGCGCTCGATATAATATTAGTGAAATTGATATTAATCATATTATATATCTGCATAATAGATATGTGGTTTGACCAAAAAGCTGATGTAAAATGAAATACACACTAAGACAACTTGAAATATTTGTAGCCATTTGTCGAACTGAAAGCGTTTCGCGTGCAGCAGAACAATTGTTTCTCTCTCAATCTGCAACCAGCACGTCATTGGGCGAGTTAGAACGTCAATTTGACTTGAAGTTATTCGATCGCGTCGGCAAGTCGCTGAGTATTAATGAAACGGGTCGGCAATTATTACCCAGAGCTGTAGAGTTATTAGATCGGGCAAATGAGATTGAAGATCATCTATCTGGGCACGAGGGGTTTGGTGAGATGCATATTGGTGCGACACTCACCGTTGGTAATTACCTTGTAACTCTTTTGGTAGCAAAGTTTTTGCACGAGCACCCTGAAAGTAGCATTCATTTACAAGTACACAACACTAAAACTATCGTCCAACAAATTGCCAAGCATGAACTCGATCTTGGATTAATAGAAGGTGACTGTAACCATCCAGATCTTGAAGTGCAACCATGGATAGCAGATGAGCTTGTCATATTTAGCGCGCCGAATCATCCCCTAGCCAAACTAAAAAACATTAGTATCAGCACTTTAATAAAAGAGACTTGGATATTGCGCGAAAAAGGTTCTGGCACACGTGAAACATTCGATCGTGCCTTTCAAAACCATCACGCGCAGCTTAATATTCGTTTAGAGCTAGAGCATACTGAGGCAATCAAACGTGCAGTGGAATCTGGATTGGGGATTGGCTGTATTTCACGCCTTGCGCTAAAAGATGCTTTTCGTCGTGGTAGTTTAGTGCCCCTAGATACGCCTGATATGAAATTGAACCGATATTTTTACTTTTTATGGCACAGGCAAAAATATCAAACAGCTGGAATGCGGCATTTTTTAGATCTCTGTAAAGAATTGACCGTTGGACTTGAACGTAGCGATCAAATTAACTTACCCCAAATAGCCTGAAAATACGATGACACAACGCGACATAATGAAGTACGACATTCTAATCGTTGGCGCTGGCCCAGCAGGGCTTTCTGCCGCTATTAAAGCAAAACAGTTAGCTATTAAAAATGGCAAAGAACTTAGTGTTTGCGTCATTGAAAAAGGTGCTGAAGTTGGTGCGAATATTATGTCTGGCGCAGTATTCGACCCAAGAGCATTAAACGAACTTATACCTGACTGGCTTGAAAAAGGGGCACCGCTTCATAGCAAAGTAACACAAGATACTTTTAGTATAATGAGTGAGAAAAAGAGCGTTGATATACCGCACTGGCTGATGCCGCCACTTATGAACAACCAAAGCAATTATATTATTAGCTTGGGCGAGTTATGCCGTTGGCTTGCCCTTCAGGCTGAAAGTCTGGGTGTAGAAATATATGCTGGCTTTAGCGGTCAAGAGCCTTTATTCAATGAGCAGCAGCAACTTATTGGCATTATTACGGGCGATATGGGCCGCAATGTAGAAGGTAAAGAAACATCACAATTTGCTGCAGGCATTGAGATCCATGCAAAATACACGTTAATTGCCGAAGGTACACGGGGCTCATTGACCAAGGTAATTGAAGATAAGCTTAATTTACGCAAACAAAGTCAACCGCAAAAATATGGCTTAGGATTTAAAGAAATTTGGCGGATCCCAGAAAATCAGCATCAACCAGGCTTGGTGCAACATAGCATGGGCTGGCCACTTAATACTGACACTGGCGGTGGATCGTTTATTTATCACTACGGAGAACAGTTACTTTCTGTTGGTTTTGTAGTGCACCTGGATTATAAAAATCCGCATCTTTCACTTTTTGATGAGTTCCAACGTTTTAAAACCCACCCAAAAATGAAGGCGCTACTTAAAGATGGTGAGCGCATTAGCTATGGTGCTCGTGCAATTAGCGAAGGAGGCATACAGTCTTGGCCAGAATTGATATTTGCAGGTGGTGTTTTTATTGGATGTAGCGCCGGTATGGTCAATGTGCCACGAATTAAAGGCATTCATAACGCGATGAAATCTGGAATGCTCGCTGCAGAAACAACATTTGACGCTCTTTTTAAATTAAAAAATAATTCTGATGACATTCTATTACATGCTTACCCTGAGGTTATTAAAAATTCTTGGTTATGGCGTGACTTAAACGCTGTTCGTAACATCAAGCCATTACTTTCTTATTTTGGTAGCGGGATAGGCATGTTACTAGCTGGACCAGAAATGTGGCTAGCCTCTTACAATATCTATTTGCCATGGACACTGAAGCATCGGTTGGCTGATCATGAAACCTTGCGTAATGCTAATGAAGCGTCAAAAATTGAATATCCAAAGCCAGATGGCATCTATAGCTTTGATATTGCTAGTTCCATTAATTTGAGCAATATTAGCCATAAAGCAGATCAGCCTTGCCACTTACAACTGAAAAATTCATTAACCCCTATTGCAATAAATTTAGAGCTGTATGACGCACCAGAACAAAGGTATTGTCCAGCAGGAGTTTATGAGATTTTGTCAGACACTGAGGGTGAAAAGCTACAAATAAATGCACAAAATTGCATACAATGTAAAACGTGTGATATCAAAGATCCAACCCAAAACATTAATTGGGTGCCGCCAGAAGGTGGCAGCGGCCCTATCTATTCAAATATGTAAAATTTTAACCGTTTGCTTTTGTGCTTTTGACACCACAATCTAAAAAAACTACAGCTATTAAAGACAGTTTTTCCTTAATGATGATGATTTTGTCCTGCCGAGCTTATACTTAGGCGCAAAACCAAAGTATATTCCTAGTCCTGCCAAAGCCCTTAATCATCTCATCAATAGATGACCTGTTGTTTTATCTAATAATTAGATTGAAGATTTGTTGCTACTGGTTTGGACTAGGTTAATTTGTGTTGGAGTGACGGAGAGTCAGAATTTGAACAATGGAAGTTTAACCAAACAATGATTATTAGAAAATCACGATACAACTCGATTCACGTTTGGAAATCAAAGTATAGACAATGTAAATACTAACCTTAATTAGCGCTAAGATAAATTTTTTAGTAGTACTAATGCTAGTTCAGTGGCGTACTGAAATATTATTTTCCCATACACATCAGTTATTTAATGTGCCAAAGCCGTTACTCCCGCCTTATATGTTTATTTGTACTTTAAGTGATTATGGGGGTGTAAGTCTTTGTTATTTACTTGAGAGACACTCCAGAATTCCTCACAGATGTCTCAAAATAACTTTTGCTGAATTTGGCCCATTAATAAACCAAATATCAGCATATTTAATAAAACACCTAAAGAAAATACAGTTACATATAAAATCCCTATGGATGGCGTTTTACTTAATTGGGAAGGTAAAAATGCCAATAATGAGCCACTACCAGCCACGCCATGAATAATACCTACCAACACAAACATTAAGCATGATTAAAAAAACTGAGCCTACTTTCTCGGCTTAATATGGAGGTGCTCTGAATATCATCAATCAGCGGCCCACGTTCTTTCACTATTATTTATGCGATAATCTGCTAATGAAAAATATCACAGTTATCACAACAGGCGGCACTATAGGTTCCGTATTTAGCGCTGAATCAGTGAGCATCGATTCTACTCAAGAAATGCTTTCATCAGAAATTAATCTAGCAAAAGACAAGCTTGGCATAACAGTTAAAATCAGCGCCCCGATTAATAAACATTCAGAAAATATGCATCCTGGAGACTGGGTGACTATTATTGATGCCATTAACAGGGCAGGAAGTGATGAGTCCTGTGATGGTATTGTTGTAACTCACGGTTCAGACACGATAGCTTATGCTGTTGCTGCAGCAAGCATACTATGCAAGCAGGAGAAACCGGTGTGCTTTACTGGCTCGTATTACGCACCTGAGCATCCTGATTCTGACGCATCAATTAATCTACTTGCCTCGCTTTCACTTGTATCCGAAGATAAAACCTTAGGTTTATTTGCCGCTTTTAGCTCAAATATTGAAAATAGTGAAGCCAGCATTCTGCATGGGCATCATCTAAAGCCAATGGCCTTTGACGATCTGTTTTTAAGCTCAGCATTTAACGAAATTGCTGGTACTTACAGCCTAGGTTCGGGTTTATCGCGACTGTCACTAGCAAGTACTACTTTGCCTAAACTGTTCGCCATACCGTCGGTTGATAATGCTCAGCAAGCAAGTAAACGTGTTGGGATGATAATGCTTTATCCCGGGGTGGATAAGGCTTTCCTTAAAGCAGCTTCAAAAGATTTGGATATCCTTGTTATTCAGGGCTACCATTGTGGCACTGGCCCCTATGAACTGATTCAGTTTATAAAAGAGGCGTCACCCTTTATCAAGGTATTAATAGCTACCCTTCCTAGTCAGCATATAACAACACCCTATAAGAGCACGCTTAACCTAAAGGAGGCGGGCGCTTATATTTATCGCGATATACAGGCACATTATCTGTATGTTTTGTCAGTTTTAGCATTGGGTATATCTATGACGAGTTCAGACATTATTGAAGACTTAAGTGATTATATGGTTTGAAGAACTTGCGGGGCTTCCACATGACTCGGATAGCAAGGTAGTGGGGTCAACAAAATAGTGGGAGCAGGTCTTGTAATCACGTATTTTTAGATTTACCGCTAGACCACTAATGATTGAATATTTTGGAGTATTTTTTCATGTGATTTCATGGGGGTATCGATGAGAAAATATCTTTCTAGATGACAACGATCAGTTACTCTGACTAACGCTGTTTTATCAAGTGTGTTTACGTTTTAATTGGCATTGTCACGCGTGGTGTTTTACCTAAAAATCAAATACAAAAGCATCAACGTGTCGGATATTTATTTCAAGGCCTGTATCAAGCTATTTTGGTACAAAAAGAGAGTTACTTACTCGAACTCAGCCGTTATGTTGTACTTATTCCTGTTCGAACACAGATGATTTTAGACATGTTAGATTAGCGATGGAGTAGTTATGCTGCGATGATTGGTGAAGTGAGGCATCGCAGCGGTTGGAGACAGCTTGTTTGTTAAGCAATTTAAAATTTAAAGAGGTCAGCTTGAACTCAATAATCAAGTGCAACACATAGAATTCACGCATCTAGCTCATTCTCTGCGTAGTTTTGAAATTAAATCGTTTTCTTGGTCGCGTATTGAGTAACCAAACTCCTCTTGGCTATAGAATCGATAAATCATGTTCTTTAGGTAAAAACGGTCGGATCAAGCCATTCGTATTTTAATTACTTCCTCGTTAGGCTGGTTTATCTCACGAGTATTGACTTTCAAGTTGAGTCTAAGCTGACCCTTTTAAATCCTGTCTGGCGAAAGACCAGCACCGCTTAAGAACTAATCAATCGAGTCTAGCCCCATAGATTTTGTGGAGTGCGTATCTAGCTATTTAACTCAGCGGGTTGTTGCTATATCATATCGTGATTGAACTATAAGAATAAGTGCTGAGAATAATTGTGGAGGTGGCCTGAAAGAGCCGCACATAAACTGAGACTTTGTTAAAACTAAAATACTACCGTGCATAATCTGGAAATTTAAGCATGTGTTATCAATTATATGAAATAGTTTGTACAAAATTTAGCAAGTCAGTTTTATTTTAAGAACTATGCTTCAAAGTAAGATGATTTTAAATAACTACAGTCTATTTTTTTCGGAGTTTGTTGTGACTAAAAGTCTCGTTATATGTTTTGTAATTTTGTTAGGTACAGTCAATAACGTAATTGCTGATGTAATTACGGTTGCCTTTTCGAGTAAAAAACCGCCTTATTCGTTTAAAAGTAAGATGAAGATGGATATAGGTATTGAGGTGGAATTAGTACGTGCAGTGCTTGCAGAAATGGGACATAGCTTAGAAATTGTCATAATGCCTACGCGACGTCTCAAATGGTCCGTTCAAAATGGATTGTCTCAGGCGTCTACTTCAGTTAAAGCCGATTCAAGCGATGGCCTATATTATTCAGACGATTTTATTAAGTATTCCAATGTTGCTATAAGTAAAAAAAAATTAAAATTGGAAATTAAAAACATTGCTGATCTTGAAAAGTACAATTTTATTATTTGGAAAAATGGATGGGCTGACTTAGGTAAAGAGTTTTATGATACTTATAAGCCTAATGAACCTGGTGAATTTATGCCAAACTACAAAGAAGCACCTAACCAATATAGTCAAAACATAATATTCTGGCGTGACCGTCTAGAGGTCATTATCATCGATAAATTTATATTTGAATACTACCGTGAAACACTAGCTAAAGAGCTACAACTGAACACTGACAATGAAGTGACTATTCATAATATATTTAAGTCAGAAAAAACGGTGTTTGCTATTGCGTTTCAAAACGAAAAATTACGAGATGAATTCAACATTAAATTAGCAAAAATTCAACAGGAAGGGACCTATGCAAGAATAGTGGCTGGTTTTATGGGGTCTGATAAAAGTTGGCAGCTTGAGAGTATGAATAAGACTAAACCTGATGTGATCAAACAAAAGTAAAATCATGTTCAGCTATTGTAATTACATCTATGAGATCCGGTAATCCCTCCGAAAAATAATTGAAGTTAAAAGTGGAATATTCTCTTATGCCTAACAGCAGGAGAATATTCATGAAAGAAGCACATTTTAGCGACAGCCAAATATTAGCCATAAACTCGCGGCTTGGGCAAAAAGAACGACATTGAATTATGTTTTATTCAGCCAGGTAAATCACAACAAAATACCTATATTGAGCGGTTTAATCGAATGGTAATGTATGACTGGCTAAGCCAGTATATTTATCAAGATATTGAAGAATTACAAAACAGAGCGACACACTGGTTGTGGACTTACAATAACGAATGACCTAACATGCGAATGGGTGGTATCACACCTATTCAGAAATTAAAATTAACACAAAAACAAAGTTCTACTATTGAGTTCCATTAGTAATCGGGGGGCATCATAGCTTCTATTGTTATTACAAGACCTAAGCTATTTTTCTGAATTAACATCTCGATTATTTTGGTGTATATACTTTCATCCCTTTGAAGAAGTACATCACGCTGAGAGCAATGAACACTATTCCTATAATGAACGCGTTTTTAGAGTTATCCAAGAAGATATTGGCAAGACCGACTGCTAACATACAAAAACACATCAAAAAGTATAAGACACAAGTTTTATTCATTGTCATTTCCCTGGTAAATGGGGTGAGGAGGAGTAGGTCTTGTAATTACACATTTCCAGCTTTTTTATTGCCCGACCCACGGATGAGTAGTGTACGCCAAAATAGTCAGCTATTTCTTTCTTACTGTGAGCACCCTTGCGAAACGCGTTAAACATGACCTCATAACGAGTTAGTGATAATGTTTCATACCATGCTATTGCTTGTCTTATAGGCCTCTGCTAGATACGTGAAACTTTTTCAACTCACCTGCGGCATTGTCATTGCTTATATTCTTTTAACATCAACTATAAAGGTATCATCACCAAGATAATCTTGTGATTCCAAACTATGCCAGATGATTGGTAAGCCAATCCTGTCTCGAACAAGATTGATATAGATGATCACCGCTGTATCATGTGATTCACTAAAAAGATCTAACAACTAACCTGTCTTCAACCACTGCGGTGCCCTCACTTCACCAATCATCGTTGCATAATTACTCCATAGCAAATCTGACATGTCTGAAATCATCTGTGCATGAATAGTAATAAGTAAAACATAAGGACTGAGTTCGAGTAAGTAACTCTCTTTTTGTACTAAAATAGCTTGATACTGGCCTTGAAATAAATCTCCGAGAAGTTGATGCTTTTGATTTGATTTTTGGGTAAAAATACCAGTGAGTTGATGCATGCTTGTGATAAGTTTCCCTCTATCGATTCAACAACGATATGGTAATGATTATCCCTCAAACACTACGCGTGACATCGCCAGTTGAAACGTAAATACATGCTGATAAAACACCGTTAGCTAGAGCCAGCGATCGTTGTCATTTAGAAAGATATCTTCTCGTCGACCACCCTGTAAAGTTAGGTGATAAAGTGCTCCAGCATATTCAATTCTTAAATGGTCTAGTGATAAAAATAGAATGAATCTAAAAATGCGTGATTACAAGATCTGACCTTATTTTTCTTTGGATCAGTGTCGCTTGATTATTTTTTATGAATTAAAGCTAGCATGCCACTTTATCTTTATATTGCCTTAGCTAGATCGCTCTTTACCTTTTTGTAAGTATTGTCGTAGTAAGCCATTGGTTTTTTCATTTGAGGCGGGCTGTCAGGGGAAGTGAGGATTGGTAAAGTGTATTTTCATGTCTAAGTTTTGGGACATGATTATATGATTAAACATTTCATAGCCTCCAAACAATAGAGGACAGGCCACGGTTTAGAGTAATATCAGGAAAACCTGGCTAGCCAGGTAACAAGGCTGAGGATTAAACGGGGGTCTGTCACATATTACCTTGAATCAGACCTAGGTTTTTAAAAAGCAAAAAATTAACTAAACCTGCTCACAATATATAAAGCTAAATACTGACCAATCACAAGCTGTTTCTTGTCTATCATTGATAATTGACGGCAACTGCTTTAAGATTCACTGCAAAACACACTCTATTTACACGGAATTACCTAGGGCTTCATTCAAGTTTATGCACTGCATAAGTAACCTAGGTACGATTATCGTGAAAAAACTTAAACTTCCCTTATCACTACCTTTACTGACTAGCTCTAATGCTTTTCCTGTCATCTATTTAGAAGTCTATGACGTTAGTGTTGGGGACTGTGAAATAAATCCTTCCCATGCCGATTGTATTGGAACTGCTACCACTTTGTTTCAAACTCAAACTGACTCAGCACTTTTACTACAGAAAAATGATCTTACGGTTGATATTGAACGCGCTTTAAAGGCCTCGTTGTCACTGTGTTTAAAAATACTAGGCGTTGGAAAAGAATGACTAGCGATCGACAAATTCGAACAAAATGCAGGTGGCTAACAGTTAGATACAATCTGGTTGAACAATACTTACTACTGGCAGTGATTGACTACTTATATCAGCTTGGAAAAAGTGATTTTAAGAAAATAGTACCGATTTTCTTTCTAATAATTAGCACTCAGGCCTACGCTATAGATATTCCTTCAGCAGGCTCGATACTCCAACAACAAAGACAATTTCAAACATTACCAGCGGTTAGTGAAAAAGACATACAACCGTCTGAAAAACAAATACAAGCGGTTAAAATAAAAGACTCAGATATTAAAATAACGGTAAAAGAGTTTGTGCTCACTGGTGATATAACCATTTTTAGTCAAGAGCAGTTACAGGCTGTCATTGGAAAGTTTATTGGTAAGAGCCTAAATGTTGATGAACTTAACGAAGCTCTAGAGCTAATCTACGATGAGTATAAAAAAAAGGGCTATCTTATTGTTAAGGTCTTTTTTCCCAAACAAGATGTGACAGAAGGTGCCATTACAATAAAAATAATTGAAGCGAGTATTGATGATAGTGAAGAGGGCGTCTCTATCATTGAGCAAGAATTACGAGTTAATAAAGAGTATGTATTACACATTGTAAAACAAGTGCTTAAGCCAGGCAGTATTATTAATCAAAATGACTTAGAACGAGCAACGCTTATTCTCAATGATATGCCTGGGGTCAACGCTTCAAGTAGTTTAAAAAAGGGCTCAAAGGAAAACAGTACTAAAGTCTTTTTTGATCTAAATGAAGCCGATAGATATAAGACTTACGCGTCAACTGATAACACTGGTAATAGATATACCGGTAGATATATGACCATGGCAGGAGTTAATGTAAATGGCCTTAGCGGCTATGGCGATCAGCTGAGTGTTAATTATACAAACTCATTAGGTGGTGGAGATTTAAATCTTTTATCGATAGGTTATTCCAGTTCCATTTTATATTCCGGACTAAGAGCCGGTATAAAAAGTGATTTTTTAAGATACGAGTTAGGAGAAGAGTTAAAAGACGCAGAAATCAAGGGTGAATCTAATAGCTACTCTTTGTATCTTTCCTATCCCATTCTCAGAAAAAGACTAACTAATCTTATCGTTCAAGCTTCATACAGTGCTACAAACCTTGAAGATACAGCCTCTGGAATCACAATTTCAAACAACAAGCTTGAAATATTCAGAACAATGCTGATAGCTAATCATTCTGACAACCTTTTAGGTGGCGGTTACACTTATATTAATATTACACATTCTCACGGTGACAATATTATTAAACCTGCTGTATTTGATCTGGCCGATGATCAAGGCCCTAACGGTGCTCAGACTGCTGGAAATTTCAATAAGGTATCTTTTGGTGTGACTAGGATCCAAAGGGCTAGCGATAAATTATCGTTAGTTTTATCCGCTTCTGGGCAGTATGCATACTCAAATCTTAACTCCGCCGAAAAGTTTCAGCTAGGTGGCGCTTATGGGGTCAGAGCCTACCCCACTGGTGAGGGCAATGGTGACCATGGAGTAAAAGCAACCATAGAAGGTAGGTATGTGCTCGCTAACTCAACACCCGTAGGGGAAGTAAGATTAATAGGTTTCTATGACTATGGAATGATTCATCAGTTCAGAGATAAAGGCACTATTCCTTTAATCACACCTAATTCATATAGCTTATCCGGTGTCGGTGTAGGAGTCAGTTTTGGTAAGCCAAATGAGTTTGACGGTTCTATCAATATAGTTACTAAAATTGGTTCAAACAAAGGTGAAGATGCAGCTACAGGGTATGATGCGGACGGTAGAGATCCTAGTAGCAGATTTTGGTTTAGTTTAAGAAGAACTTTTTAGGGTGTCTGCGATGAAAAATACAGTCACTGCTTATAATTGTATACCCAAAAATAGGGCAGGCAGATACATTTCAGCTAACAAAGGATTTTCTTCAAAGAGTATCTTTAAAATAATACTTGCGACCTCGATGACAGCAATATTATCGGCTGCTTATCCTGTAGCTGCGGTCTCTCCAATGGCTGAATTACCTCAAGGTGCTGAGGTTACTAGTGGTAGTGCCAACTTTAACCAAAGTGGAAGCACGTTAAACATTAGCCAAAATACCCAGAAACTGATAACAAACTGGGACACGTTTAACATTGGTTCATCGGCAACGGTTAACTTCATCCAGCCGAGTTCTTCAAGTAGTGCATTAAATCGAATTACGACCAGTACACCGAGCAAGATCTTCGGTAACTTAAATGCCAACGGGCAAGTGTTTTTAATTAACTCAGCCGGTGTTTATTTTGCACCAAGTTCGAGGGTTGATACTGGTGGCCTTGTAGCTTCTACATTAAACTTATCGGATGCTGATTTTTTAAATGATAATTATAAATTCATCAAAGATACTACATCACTAGGTACTATTCATAATCTAGGTGACATCACCTCAAAAGATGGTTCTTATGTTGCCTTTATCTCGCCTACTATAGTCAATGAAGGCACTGTTAGAGCTGAAAATGGCTCAGCCCTTTTAGCAGCCGCTGATGAAGTCACATTTAGTTTTGATCAAGATGGACTGACAAAATTCACCATTGATAAAAACACCGTAGACGGGCTTATCCAAAACAACGGTCTTATAAAAGTCAATCAAGGCATCGCTATTTTAACTGCAAAAGCAGTCGATACAGTGACCAGTTCTGTTATCCAAAATAGTGGCACCATTGAAGCGAACTCATTAGTGGCCAAAGGTGGCAGGATCCTTTTTGAAGCCGAGGAAATCACCCTTACTTCAAGCTCCATGCTTGATGCATCAGGTGCTACCGGTGGTGGCAAAGTAGAGGTGGGCGGCAGCTGGCAGAACTCAGATACGACGATCGCACAAGCTACCAAAGTAACGATGGAGGCAGGAGCGACTATAGATGCCTCTGCCACAGACAACGGTGACGGTGGCGAAGTTGTACTTTGGTCAGACATTACTAATGCTGATTCAGTGACACAAGTTGATGGCCATATATTAGCGCGTGGTGGTACTTATGGCGGTGATGGTGGTCGCATTGAAACGTCAGGGTATTACTTAGGTACAAATAGCGTTACTGGAAGTGCAAGTGCTGCAAATGGAAATTCTGGAGAGTGGCTGTTTGACCCATATAACATCATAATTAACCAAGGTGCATCTGAGCAGGGCGGTAGTTGGAATAATGGAGATCCAGATTTATGGACAGCAAACGCTAGTAATACTTCTGTCGTTAATTCCTTATTTGTTCGTGACCAGTTAAACAGCGGTACAAGTGTCACTATTTCAACAGGAGGTGCAGGTAGTCCAGGATCTGATGCAGGAGATATAACGGTAAACGGTGATATTTTAGCTACATCTGGCTCGAGTGCGACTACGCTGAGACTAATAGCAGATAACAACATTATAATAAAAAAAAAAATCACCACGGAAGGTGATGTAAGTCTTGAGGCATCTGCACAAGTGCAGATAGATAACTCTAGCGCTAATATGTCTATCGAAGGTAATAATATCGGCATTTCGAGTAGTATTTCTTCTACAAGTG
>Ga0307492_10000089_pt1 | contig 43395 bp, 33 predicted proteins | sample SI3LmetaG_FD_202365 | JGI IMG/M metagenome (GOLD analysis project Ga0307492, IMG submission 202365) | Sea-ice brine microbial communities from Beaufort Sea near Barrow, Alaska, United States - SI3L | ecosystem: Environmental > Aquatic > Marine > Coastal | place: USA: Alaska | collected 2017-05-06 | reverse complement strand
GCATATCAATCTGGCCACTTTTTAACTGTGCTATGGACTGTTGATGTGTCATGGGAACAAAAACGACAACTTGGTCATTGATATCAGCCCATGTTTGCCATATATCCACTAACAAGCCTGTAGCTCTTCCATTGGATAGAACTAAGGTAAAGGGAGCATCACTTTCATTTATACCGATTCTGATGGTTTTATTTTGCTTGGTTGTAGCGGTATTTGTTTCAGCCTGAATTGAGCTAATGAATAAACTATTTAATAGAAGTATTTGCAAAAATAAAAAAACGACTAATGACCTAAATCTATAGAATATACAGGGGTCTTTTGATAAATAAGAAATTTCAGCCATGTTCTGCAAGTCCCTATTGCTTTGTTACTAGCATTTATTATAGTAGTAATATTATATTGATGCCTAAGTATGGGAATTTAAATATCATCCATACCAATCTAGTTTTATACATGTATTGAATTGATGAAGGTTCACGTTATTTTACAGGCTAAAGCCTAAGGAACTATCTCAAACAAAAAGCACTTAATTAATATACAGTTACTACCTCCAAAAAAAATCATTTGTTTAACATTTTAATTCAAATTAATTGTTCCAATAAAATCAGTTTTTTGATGTACCATGGATAATGAAATATTGGGATAATCCTTGAGGTATCATGTGATTATTGTAGAAATTATTGTTAATCGGAATGCCTATTAATTTTAATCCTAATATTGTCCTCATTGGTACAAAAAAATCATCACCGAACTTCTTAAACTTCTATTTTATTGCTCCAACCCTATCAATATCAACACCCGTAGGGATCCATCCAATCGGAAATCCAAGAATATCCTGATTTACAAACCCAAACTCAAAATGCATCCATATGCTAACCGCGTGACCAACTAAATTTGCTTCTGGTACAAAATGAGTTGTTTCCCATAAGCGACTATCTGTACTGTTGTCTCGGTTATCACCCATCACAAAATATTTATTAGCTGGAACTTTAAAAACAGCGTCATCAAACGTGCCGTCTTTGGTGTAATGAGGTCTTCTTGGATTGTTAAGAATACCATGTACCGCATTACCCATCGTTTCTACATATTCTATATTTAAATGTGTTGTGCCTGTACTAGGGTTCAAATCAATATAACCAGGCCCTGCAACTTTTTCTTTTTTAACATGGAACCTAATTGGACAATCATTTTTTGCTATTTCAGGCGAACAAAATGGTTTGATATAAATTTCCTTTTGAGAGGTATAAATAACAGTATCACCAGGCAATCCAACCACTCGTTTTATATAATCTTCTCCAGTATCTGGCGCTCTAAATACCGCAACGTCTCCTCTTTCAGGTAAGCCGATTTCGATTACTTTTTCAGAGGTTATTGGCAGTCTAAGACCATAATCAAATTTATTAACTAATATAAAGTCACCTTCGGTTAAAGTCGGTTTCATAGATGCTGAAGGTATTTGGAATGGTTCCCATAAAAAGGAACGTAATACGACAATAAATAGTAATATCGGAAAAAAGGACTTAGCATAGTCAACATGAATAGGCTCCATTGCAACCGCATCTATAGCTTCTTGACTCGGATTTTGTAGTTGGTCATACAACTTGTTTAAAGCTTCTTTTCTGCTTTTACCAGCAGTCAATGAATCTATCAGCCACACGATCCCTGATACAAACATTAATACTACTAAAATAATTCCGTACGAACTGCTCATATAAAATCCTTATTTTTAACTCTTGTTAATCGTTAATCTTTAAAACGGCTAAAAAGGCTTCTTGCGGAATATCAACATTTCCTACGCTTTTCATTCGCTTTTTACCCGCTTTTTGTTTTTCTAATAACTTACGCTTTCGACTCACATCACCACCGTAACATTTTGCGATAACATTTTTTCTTAATGCCTTAACCGTTGAGCGAGAAATAACGTTTCCACCAATTGCCGCCTGAATCGCCACATCAAACATCTGACGCGGAATTAGCTCCTTCATTTTTTCAACTAACGCTCGCCCACGATATTTTGCTTGATCTCTATGAACAATAATCGCTAATGAATCAACTAATTCACCATTAATTAAAACATCCAACTTAACTAAATCTGCCGCTTGAAAATGATTAAAACCATAATCTAGTGAAGCGTAACCTCTGCTAACGGATTTTAACCGATCAAAAAAGTCCAAAACAACTTCATTCATTGGTATTTCATAGGTTAAAGCAACTTGAACGCCCATGTACTCCATCTTTTTTTGCACACCACGTCTTTCAATACATAAGGTAATAACACTGCCTAAATGCTCTTGCGGAACTAAAATATTAACTTCCGCAATTGGTTCTCTCAACTCTTCTACGAGATTCATATCGGGTAACTTTGAAGGATTATCAATGTAAGCTTCTTTACCGTTACTGGTTTTTATTTGATAAACAACTGTTGGTGCAGTGGTTATCAACTCTAAATCATATTCGCGCTCAAGTCTTTCTTGAATAATTTCCATATGTAACATTCCAAGAAATCCACATCTAAAACCAAAACCTAATGCTTGTGAGTTTTCCGGTTCAAAAAATAACGAAGCATCATTCAAACTCAGTTTATTAAGGGCGTCTCTAAATGACTCATAGTCGTCTGAAGAAATTGGGAACATTCCGGCATAGACCTGCGGTTTGACTTTTTTGAACCCAGATAGTTCTTCTGTAGCAGCATTTTTCATGTGAGTAATTGTGTCACCAACAGGTGCGCCGTGAATATCCTTAATTCCCGCAATCACATAACCAACTTCACCCGCTCGCAGTTCAAGTAAATCTTTACGCTTAGGGGTATAAATGCCCACAAAATCGACTAGATGCATTTTACCAATCGACATGGCTTGCATTTTATCGCCTTTTTTAAGCGTTCCTTCAACTACTCTGACTAAGGAAACAACGCCTAAATAATTATCAAACCATGAGTCAATAATCAAAGCTTGCAAAGGCGCATTTGGGTCGCCTTTTGGCGCTGGCACTTTTGCCACTATATCCTCTAATAACTCATCAATGCCTACGCCTGTTTTTGCGCTGCATTGCACAGCATCCATAGCTTCTAGGCCAATAATATCTTCAATTTCTTGGGCAACTCGGTCAGGATCGGCTTGAGGTAAATCGATTTTATTTAAAACAGGAATGACTTCTAAATCTTGTTCTATTGCAGTATAACAATTAGCGAGTGTTTGCGCTTCTACTCCCTGACCAGCATCAACGACTAATAGTGCGCCTTCACAAGCGGCTAATGAACGCGAAACTTCGTAGGAAAAATCAACATGTCCTGGCGTATCAATAAAATTAAGCTGATATTCGTGACCATCTTTACCTTGGTATTTTAAAGTAACACTTTGCGCTTTAATGGTAATGCCGCGCTCTTTTTCAATATCCATAGAATCAAGAACTTGCGCTGACATTTCACGATCAGTAAGGCCTTCACAAACCTGTATTAAACGATCAGAAAGCGTCGATTTACCATGGTCAATATGGGCTATAATGGAAAAATTTCGGATATAATCGGTATATGACATTTTGTTTACAGCACTCTAAAACTAAAAACAGCGATCCTTCGATCGCGAAAGGCGCGAATTGTACCTTATTTTGCTCGTTCTTTGTTTAAATTTAGCGCTTCTTTAACTAAATTTTTTAGATAAAATGTCGCCAATCTATATCAATTAATAGATTGGTGGTTCACCATCGGGTCTGGTTCTGAATCTTTGATGTAACCACATATAATCGACTGGGTTTTTGGTTAAATAATCTTCCAAAAATTGGTTAATGACTGTTGCATCTTCAACTTCAGACTCACTTGGAAAGGGAGAAAATGGTGGATGAAATTCTAATTCATAATGATCGGCTTTATCTAAACGCTTTTGAGTAAAAGGCACAACAGTTGCTCCCGTCATCTTGGCTAATTTAGTGGTTGCGGTAATCGTAGCGGTCTGAACTCCAAAGAACGGCACAAAAACCCGTGTTTTACCGCCATAATTTTGATCCGTTGCATACCATACTATTTTGTTTTTTCTTAATGCTTTGATGGTTCCTCGTAAGTTATCACGATCAAGTAATTGCTCTAAATGTACTAAACGCCCCTCTTCCATAGCTTGATCAAATAGAGGGTTTTTATTGGGTTTATACATCGCAGAAAGATCGTAGTGATGTCCCAACAAGCAACCACCGACTTCTAAGCTGGTCATATGAAAGCCTAGTAAAAGGACACCTTTACCAGATTCTAATGCATTATCTAGATGATTTTTACCAACGAGTTTCGTATTAGCTCTTTGTTCCTTTAAATCAGAAAACCAACAGCTAGCGGTTTCTACTAATCCTTGCCCGGTAGCCGTCATATTATCGCGTACCCTTTGATCAATCTCTTCTTGTGTCAGCTTAGGGAAGCAAAGCGCAATATTTCGCTCGGCAATTCTTCGCCTTTTACTCGCCAGCTTGTACATTAAACGACCTAAAAAATTACCCAGTTTTTGTCTGCTATCGCTTGAAAGTGAAGCGATCCTTTTTAGCAACCATAAATTAAAATAAGTAAACCAATACTTTGGGCTGGCAAAATTACGAGGAGATCTTGCTTTTGTGGTTTTAGGTTTTAGCATTAAACGTTTCTTTTGAATTCAAGTCTTAATTAAATGGGACTGACAATAGTCAGTAGATTGATTTTAATCGATTAGCTTTTGAATTTCATGTTTATAATCACTGATTAGATTATTTAAACAGTATGGTTCGTCTTTTCTCTGGCATTTCTGTATTAGCTGGTTTCGATTTTGGATAAATACTTTATCTTCTATAAGGCTAAGTAGTTTATTTGCTAATAAGCTGTCTCTTGCTCATCAATTGATTGTTTAGAACCTTTAATGCTTAATTTAGGTATTTCATAAAGTAAACTTGAATCAATATATTCAGGATAAGCGACACGATTAGGCGCAATGGGAATACATCCATTTAAAATAGCTTCTAACATACTTAAACCTTGAAAATCATGCAATGCACTCGAAATAACGATATCAACTTTTTTCATTATTTTGTCGTACTCTTCTCTCGATTGATAACCAAATACATTTATCTCTTTGTTAAAATCCTTTGAGACATTGATAAAACAATCAGGTTTATTACGAAACGACTGACCTAGAATATAAAGCTCAAAACTAATACCCTTCTCTTTTATTAAGGGCATCGCTTGATTAAAAACCTCTGGTTGCTTATCAAACTCCCAACGATGATTCCAAAGTATTTTAATCGGTTCGTTAGTATTTGAGTTAGTTCTTTGTTGCACTGAAGACTGAATAGCTACAGGCAAAACAGCAGATTTTGCTTTAATACTTGTTAAATCACTTTTACCGATACCATCCGCTAATTTCTTAACTAAGCTTGCCGCCCCCTGAAAAATGAATGCATATTAAAATGTGAATTAAAAAGAATTTTACTGGCAGAATAAGCAGAAAATAACGAAGTGATTTGAGCATTGATTAAGTTCTGTTTTTCATTTTTATTAGCATTTGAAAGCGGATAAGCAAATTGATTTTCATGAAAGTAAATGAGTGTAGGTAACACCATAAGATTAGCTATCAAGCCACGTAGATTATTTAAATCAACCATAGAAGTGACTATTAACAGATCATGTTGTTTTTCTAATAAGGCTTTATGTTTATTAAAAAAATTAAAAGCGTTTCCGCGTATACGCCATGAGAAATGGCGAGCGGATAAAAAAACTTGAGTCCATTCAAATTCAGGTAAAGCATTAACTAAAGTCTCTCGCCAATACTGATGACTGGGTGCGTCATAGCCTGAAAACAAAAGTATTTTTTGTTTTCGCATGGATATATTTAACTCCATCAGACCTACATTTAATAAACACTTATATCATAAATTGATTGATATCACCTCTTTCCTAATAATAAGTTATATAAAACATGTGTTTGTACTCAAAAATTCAACGAGCACTTAGAACCACCTTCAAATGCGAACGATTATCATTTGTAATTGGTTTTTATCTAGCTTAATATTATGTGGTGATATTTTTCATAAAGTAAAAATACTAGTTGTTGAATTTATTTCATAAGCAGTTAATAAAATGGGATATCGAATAGATGCATTTATAGAAGATGGAAAGCCATCTCTAAAAATATGGGATATTAAAGATCACTCTTTATGTCTTTCGTGGACTTATGACAAACCAAGAAGTGATCAAAATAACTTTTCGCAAGAAGAGATTCAAAGGCTGTTTCGTAAGTTACTTTTACTGACCTTAAGGGATGATTTTAACAATGTACGTGTTTTTACAGCGCTAACAGAGGGTGGTGAGTAAAATGTTTAACAATGGATAATGACTTAAATTCAGTGTTGATGTTGCTAGATTTATCCAAGACGCTTCGGTCCGCCATTGAATTCTTGAGTAAGTCCTTAATGAAATAAAAAAGGGCGTATTAACGCCCTTTTATTTTTGCATATTAATTTGCTTACTTTGACTCTTTACCTGCTAAAAATAACCAAGTTTCCAAAACCGAGTCGGGGTTTAATGAAACGCTATCAATCCCTTCTTGCATTAGCCATTTTGCAAAATCAGGATGATCAGATGGTCCTTGTCCACAGATACCGATGTATTTATTCGCTTTACGACATGCTTGAATTGCCATACTTAAGAGTTTTTTGATTGCAGGATCTCGCTCATCAAATAAATGGGCAATGATAGCTGAATCTCTATCCAAACCTAAAGTCAGTTGAGTTAAATCATTTGAGCCGATTGAGAACCCATCAAAATATTCTAAAAACTCATCCGCCATTAATGCATTAGATGGGAGTTCACACATCATGATCACACGAAGTCCATTTTCACCTCGTCTTAAATCATTTTCTGCTAACAGTTCAATAACTTGTCTTGCTTCATCTAAGGTTCTTACAAATGGGATCATAATTTCAACATTAGTGAGCCCCATGGTATTTCTTACTCGTTTAATAGCGGTACATTCCAGCTCAAAACACGCTCTAAATTCGTCAGAAATATAACGAGAAGCCCCTCTAAATCCAATCATTGGATTTTCTTCTTCTGGCTCGTACAAATGACCACCAATCAAATTTGCATATTCATTTGATTTAAAATCTGACATTCTCACGATGACTTTCTCTGGCGCAAATGCACAAGCTAAAGTTGAAATCCCTTCGACCAATTTATCAACATAAAATGAAACGGGATCGGCATAACCTGCCATCTGATCAACAATTGTTGCTTTTAGATCTTTATCTTCTAATTTGTCGAAATCTAATAATGCTCTAGGATGAACGCCTATCATTCGATTAATAATAAACTCTAAGCGTGCCAGTCCAATGCCAAAGTGAGGTAACGATGCAAAGTCAAAAGCTCTATCTGGGTTTCCAACATTCATCATGATCTTAAAGGGTAAATCAGGCATGTTATCAATCTGACTATGATTAACTTTAAAGTCTAAAAGCCCTTCATAAATATTTCCAGTATCTCCTTCTGCACATGAAACGGTAATTTCTTGATCGGGCTTTATCAAATCCGTTGCGTTCCCGCACCCAACAACAGCAGGTATACCTAACTCTCTAGCAATAATGGCCGCATGACAAGTTCGACCGCCTCGATTAGTCACAATAGCGGATGCACGTTTCATGATCGGTTCCCAATCGGGATCTGTCATATCAGTCACTAACACATCACCTGGCTGAACTTGGTTCATTTCTGATATATCATTGATTAAACGTGCGGCACCTTTTCCAATTTTTTGTCCGATTGAACGGCCGGTTGCAACCACGGTTGAAGTATTTTCTAAAACAAAACGTTCAATCACCTTGCCATCATCACGACTTCTGACAGTTTCTGGTCTTGCTTGAACTATATAAAGCTTTCCATCAGCGCCGTCTTTGGCCCACTCAATATCCATCGGTCTTTGATAATGCTTTTCAATAATCAATGCTTGTTTTGCAAGCTCTTCAACTTCATCATCGGAAATACAATAAACTTGACGTTGCTTCATTTCAACTTCTACAGTATCCACTGATTTATCATGAGCTGAATTTGAATCTGCTCCATCTGTATAAATCATCTTAATCGCTTTTCCGCCAATATTTTTTCTAACGATAGCTGGGTTTCCAGCTTCTAAAGTTGGTTTGTGAACATAAAACTCGTCTGGGTTAACCGCACCTTGAACCACCGTTTCGCCTAAACCATAAGCACCAGTGATAAAAACCACATCTGAAAAACCTGATTCAGTGTCTATAGTAAATAAGACACCCGATGATGCAATATCACTACGGATCATTTTTTGAATTCCAGCAGAGAGCGCGACATCGTTATGGGCAAAACCTTGATGAACACGATACGAAATAGCACGATCATTAAATAGAGAAGCAAAGACCTCTTTTAATGCTAATTTAATATTATCCCACCCCCTAATATTTAAGAATGTTTCCTGTTGACCAGCGAATGATGCATCGGGCAAATCTTCAGCGGTAGCTGATGAACGTACAGCCACAGCAAACTCATCATTTGCTTCACCTTTTAGTTTTAAATAGGATTCATATATATCATCTTCCAATTCTTTTTGAAAAGGTGTTTCTATTACCCACTGGCGTATTTTTTTACCGATTACTGCGAGTTTATCAACATCATCTACATCAAGAGCGTTTAACTCCGTTTGAATTTTATCGTGAAGTCCACTTTGTGACATAAAAGTTCGAAAAGCATCTGCTGTTGTAGCAAAGCCATTAGGTACACTAACTCCCATGTTGCTAAGGTTACTAATCATCTCACCAAGCGATGCATTTTTCCCGCCAACCACTTCAACGTCATCCATTCCTAAGCCGTCATACCAAAGTACGTTTTTTTGCACCGTCTTTTCTTGCACAATATTGCTCCAATTGTTTACTCAGCTAGCCGCTGATATAAATCGATTTATTCGTCACCATTGCGCAAATAAATCGCTAATAAAAGTTAATCAAATGATAGCGTGAATTTCTAATTTTTACTATGTTAGAATTCCACTTTATAGAGTAGATTTTGTTTTTTGGGATTATTTATGAATAACGAGAATGCACGTAAAGTATTTTTTGTATCAGATAGAACAGGTATTACAGCTGAAATGTTTGGACAATCGCTATTATCTCAATTTGAAGAGATTCAATTTGATGAAACAACTCTCCCTTTTATAGATACTGAAGAAAAAGCCCAAGAAGTTTGTAGAATTTTAGCCAAAGCCGAAATTGATTCAGGTTATAAACCTATCGTTTTTGATACAATTGTCACGCCCGAAATCCGTAAGGTCGTGCAATCAAGTGGTGCTCTAGTATTAGATTTTTTCCATACATTCATAGGTCCGCTAGAAAAAGAGTTAGCGCAGTCATCTAGTTTTAGAGTCGGTAAAACACATTCACTTGCAAATGAAGGTGAGTACGATTCAAGGATTGAAGCCATAAATTTCGCTTTAAATAATGATGATGGCATCACCATGAAGCATTATGACCAAGCGGATGTCATTCTTGTTGGTGTCTCTCGCTGTGGTAAAACGCCTACATCATTGTATATGGCAATGCAGTTTGGTATTAAAACAGCAAATTATCCTTTTACAGAAGATGATATGGAGAATTTAACACTTCCCGTTGAATTGAAAAAACATAAGAAGAAAGTCTTTGGCTTAACGATTAACCCTCATCGCTTACACGAAATACGAACAGAACGAAAAGCTAATTCGCGTTACGCATCACTAAAACAATGTCAAATTGAAGTGAGAGAAGTTGAGGCCATGTATCGGCGACTAAAAATTGAAAGCCTCAATACAACATCACGTTCAATAGAAGAGTTAGCTACAAAAATATTGGCTTCCGCAGGAATTAAAAGAAAAGTATTTTAGCTTTATTTAGCTGTGAGGTTAACTTCATAAGTGATCAAAGCATAAGATGCACAATCATTGGCATTATTACCTAAACTAATCGTTCCAGAACCATTTAATACCAACTCTTCCCGTCTTAGATAACTTTCTTGACCATCATCAGCTAACACGAAGGTGCCATTAGTGCTTTGGTCTGCTAAAACAAACTTTCCACGCTTAACCGATATTTTAGCATGGGTTCGTGAAGCTAAATCAGCATTCACGACTAGATCACACACAGCACTTCGGCCTATTTGTACGCTAGAGCTGTTCAATGTCATTCGTGTGTTAGCGTCACCACATGACAAGTATAATTCTTCATTTAGCTGTGAGTTGAGAGAGTCAATTGAGATCATTCGTGTCACTCCAGTTTCTTCCCAAACTAACTCACAAACTCTTATTTCCTCGGCTTTACCTTTTACTGGGATTTTATCAAATTCTCTTGATTTTTCAGCTAAGCCCGCTGAAAGTTCTTTAGTAGCCGATTCGGTTAAAATTATTTGTCTACCTTTAGCAATGCCCGCCATTCGCGCAGCAACATTAACGGTATCACCAAATAAATCGCCATCATCTCTAAAAATAACAGCACCGCAATGAAAGCCAATTCTAACAGCAACAAAAGTCCCTTGAACCAAGCCTAGTTCTAATTTCTCTTGTATTTGAATGGCGGCTTTGGCGGCATCGTCCGCTGAATCAAACTGGCACATTACCTCATCACCAATGGTTTTAATCACAACACCAGAAAAAGCCTCAGTGGACGCTTGCATCATAGTTATTACTTGGGAAATAACAGAATTAGCAATTTCATCACCAAGTTCATCATACAACTTAGTGCTTCCAGCGACATCTGCAAACATAACAGCGCAATAGCCGGTTGTTTGAGTTTCACTTAAGGGTGAGTTTGAAGCGTTTATTTCCATCTATGCTATTTAACCTGCGTTTTTCATAAAATCGAGACTAACTAAATTCAGAGGCTATTAGCCCTGTGAATTAGAAGCTAACTTCTTAACTAAATGATAAGAGCATAGGGTATTTAACAGTTTGAATCAAATCAGACGTGTAAAAATAAGAAATTTTAGGCAAAAAAAAGCCATCATAAAAATATGATGGCACAAGTTGGTCGATAACGCGTTAATACAACATCAATATTGTGAAAAAGGTGTAATCAAACACAATATCAAAATTAACAAGCAACCATTTACTAACAACCTAACTAACACAAAGAAGAAGGAGATTATCTTCTATATTGTAAGACGCCCTCGATCATATTTAGTTCAATTAATTTGAAATTATTTAATTTTTTTAAATAATCAGCATAAATTTAAATAATTGAGAGAATTATGGCTCTTTAGATACATTTTTAGCTTCATACTTTTTGATTAACACTTACTTTGACTCAAATTCGATTGATTTAACGGGGAAAGCTGACAGCAAAGAAGCTAAACCTTTATTAAGTTGCCCTTGGTCTTCTTCATAAAGCGCTTTCTTTTTACTCGCAGTGACCCTAAATACAGGCTTCTGGCTTTGATTGTCAATAATATTAATCATCAGCATGATCATCTCTTTATCAGGATCTTGAATACTTCTAATGTTGCTTCGCTGTCCTGAAACTGGTTCTAACCTTAGTCCTTCTTCAACCTTGATCCCTAGAACATATTGAACTTCTAAATCGGCATGCCCTTCAACAATTCGTAAGCCTTTCTCATTTAAAGCCATCATTACAGCTGTATTGATTTTTTGTTTGGTGCGCTCAGAGCGAGTTCTGACAGTTAAAGGTTGTATCTTATAAGTATTGTAATGTTCAAATGGTGCACTTTTGTCAATTATAACCTCTCCCTGAGTTTGCATTTTGTCAGAATCTTCTTTACCGCCTTTTTCCAATCTAAATTTCAATGCTAGGTTATTTTTTGAATCGGCTTTTCTTAAAGCTTCATCTAGACTTACTTTTTTTGCTTTGACTAAGTCATAAAGGCTATGGTCAAAGGTCTGATTAACCTTACCTTTGTTACGTTCCATCGCATCCTTGATTTCATCAATTTTACCAAACTCAATAAGTTCCTTAATAAATGGGGTGACTTGCATCATCTCAACTGCTGCAACGCGCTTTTTTTCTATTCCAAGGCAAAGTCTTTGAGCAACAATCGCCCTAAGATTTAATGCGACATCTTGTAGTATCTGAGTTTTTGCTTCTTCTGGGAAAAAATTAAATATTCTCTCCAAGGCTAAATTAGCGTTATTAGCATGAAGTGTCGCTAAACATAAATGTCCTGTTTCGGCATAAGTTAGCGCCTGTTTCATGGTATTTCTATCGCGTATTTCTCCAATTAAAATAACATCTGGAGCTTCACGCATAGCATTTTTTAAAGCAATTTCAAATGAGTCAGTATCGACCCCTACTTCTCGTTGATTAACTAAACTTTTTTTATTTTGATGAGTGAATTCGATTGGATCCTCAATGGTTAGGATATGACCTGTTTGTGAAGAATTTCGATAATCAATCATCGAAGCAAGAGTCGTTGACTTTCCAGTACCGGTGGCGCCAACTAGAAGAATTAAACCTCTTTCCAAGCAAATCAGCTCTTTTAATCCATTCGGCAAACCTAACTCTTCAATACTTGGAATCACCTTCTTAATATAACGAATAACCATTGCAGGCTCTCCGCTCTGTCGAAATATATTGATCCTAAATCGGCCTAAGGCTTCAATTTTTAGTGATTTATTCAACTCTTTTTCTAATTCAAATTTGGCAATCTCAGCTTCCTCTAAAACTGAATAAATTAGGTCATGATTTTCTTTTTCATTTAGGCGTATATTACGTAAAGGCCTCATTTCGCCTTCGACTTTGACCAATGGTTCAGAGTCAACACTGATAAAAAGATCGGAAGCTTGTTGCACTACCATCGCCGCTAATAATTCAATTAGATCCACAGACTGTATAACCCTTTACTTTTTGACGCTTTACTATTTAACCATCTAAATTAACCGAATAAACCCAAATAAGAAAGACTTATAATTTATTAAACCTTATATTCTCTTTATAAGATGCAAATTATAACGTTTTGTTATTTGTTTCAGCATTTTAGATAGTTTAACGCTTCATAAATGTTAATATTTACGCTATATTATACTTGATTTGATTTTTTTTATATTGGGCAGTATCGAGTACCTAGGATATGTTTCGACGGAGTGACATATGATTGACCATAAAACCATTACTGAAACTTTATCCGATATCTTACCTGGAGACGTCGACTTATTAGTCAATCGAGGGCAAATGGGATATATTGCGCGCTTTAACTGGCCAATTAGCAACGACCCTTCCAGACAGTTTTAGCGTTCAAAAACTGTTCTTTTAAAAATACACGAAAATGCGATGCGAGATTTTTCTACAATCGTTAATAAAAATGAAGCCAAAACGTTAATTGACCTCGAAACCTATTTAAAAAATCGTCTCCACCAATTTCAACCCAATCATAATAAACCCAATCGTAATAAACCAAAGTGTCAGCCAGAACCTGTCGAAAAATGGGAAATTGGCTCTTTACATTTTCTGGATGCTCAAAAGCCAATTGAAGGGGTTAAAAGAAGAATTTTTTAGTTTTCGTAAATACCTACAAATTGGTTAATCGCAATAAAATAAAGTCCTGCAGTTATTGGCTTTTTTTCCATTTTTTTAAATAAACTAACATATTCATTTATTTGTTCTTTGTATTCTAATCGCTCTTTGATTAAAAAATCTTCAATAGATTCATTTTTTGCCGGTACGCTACTTTTGTAATCAATGATCCATCGTCGATCATTATCAACAAAACATCGATCAATTATCCGCGTAGTATAGACCCCGTTATCCAGATTTTTGTGTAAGGTTAATTCGTTTTCCGCGGAAGCATATGGAGCTAACACAAATTGCCCCATTTCACTTTTTAGCATTGTTTTAAGCATATTAAATATATCATTGGCAATAGTAGATAACTCCGTATCTAAGACTTCCAAATTTAGCGCCAATAATTGATTCAAAGTGATATCTACCCAATTGTCTGGCAATTTGTAGTCTTCAATGTTTTTAATAACTCCTCCATGATATTCATTTTTTATGTTGTCTGCTAGCCATTCAAGTTGCCTATGAATCAGTGTGCCCACTAAAGAAGCTATTTTTTGGCTATCTTGTTCAGTATTCCAACTCTTTATTTTTAAGGCTTTTGCTTGGTTTTGTTCTTGATCTTTAGCATGTAAAAATTTTGTTGGCATCTCATCTAAATAACTAATATCACAACGCTTTATTAACCTATCGGGGAAAATAACATCGAGTTGTTGTCTCTTAGTCTTTAAATGTTTCAATTGACTCAACTCAAATTCACTTAATTTAGTCGGTTTATCCGTTTCTTTGAACAGAGCATCCCCTTCCAATATAGATTTTTTCTGTGATTTATTTGACTGACGAAATATATTTAGCGCTTGTTTCATTCCATTGGAATTAATTGAATCGACATTATCCCAAATCATATCCAAAAAACTATTAGCTTGAGGTCGTTTGTAACTATTTTTTCCTGTTTCACCTGACTCAACCTTTTTTGCATCTTCCTTTACATTTCCAAACAAATGCAGTTCCTGCTTCGCTCTAGTGGTCGCGACATAAAGCAAACGCTGGTTTTCATATTTTTCTTTTTGTTTATCCAAATAGCCGATATATTCATAAACAGAATCATTATTTTCACCGGTTGGTTTTGAGATAGCTAATAATGTTTGTGAGCCACCTACATCGCTGATCACTTCAGCCCACTTCATTAATGGCGTGTCTGCAACAAAGCTTTTCGCGTCTAGCCTAGGAAGAATGACTCGGTCAAATTCTAAACCTTTGGATTTATGAATTGTCATAATTTGGATTTGCTTGTCTGCACTAGAGTTAGGTGATGCGTAAAGCTTTGCCAGATTTTCATACAGCCCTGCTCGATCTATAATTTCACCCGCATTCTCAAATTCAGAAATTCTTTTAACGCAGGTTTTAACGTCTTGAATTTCAGACAACATATCAATTTGAAGTAAACCACCAACAGATTCAAAACAACCAAACAACCATTTTTGAAAAGGCTTTTTACCTTTTTGTTCAATGGCGCTCATTAAAATAGGCATTAATTTTATGCATCTAACTTTAGCACTGTTGCTCAATTTATTTTGATTTACTAATTGATTGATGGTTGCCGGCACGCTCGAAATGAAACAACTTTCTTGGTATTTATAATCTATTTTGTTAATCAAACTTGGGGTATTATGTAATTCCAAATAATTTTCCCGTCCCATCGCACCGAGCACACAAGCAATGTCATCCAAATCTAAACAGAACCAAGGAGATCGTAAACAAGCAAACCAAGATACTTGGTCATAATTGTCGGTTAATGCAAGCGCTAAACTCAGCACATCCTGAACCACCATTTTTGAAGATAAAGGTTCAATATCAATCGCTTGATAAGCAATGTTATTTTGATTTAAAAGAAATATAATTTCCTTCAGTTGATTTCGGCTTCTTGCAAGAATAGCTAATGTTTTTAATGCGTTGTCCGATCCTCTCTCTTTGTTTTCTAATAAATGTTTGTTAATCACTTTCAAAACTTCATTAGCTTGAATTTGATTATCCTCGGCATTTACGGTTAAATAAGTTTTGACAAAACTATCTGGAGATGCACTTTGAAAGGCTTTTGAACTTGCATAGCTTACAGCGGACAAAGTTAAATTATTTTCGAGCGGCATAATTAACTGAAACTGTTTATTCACCCAATCAATAATATTTTCATTTGAGCGAAAGTTGACTTTCAATTGTTTATAAACAGGTTGAATTTGCCCAATACCAAACTCAGCAATATGCATAAACAAACTAACATTCGCATCTCTAAATCGGTAAATTGATTGCATTGGATCGCCCACTAAAAACAGCGTTTTATTACTTGAAAAATCCCAACCAGAAGTTAGTAATCTTAATAAGTCTATTTGTGGCGATGAGGTATCCTGAAACTCATCCACTAGAATATGCTCTATTCGATAATCCATTGCAAACGCAATATCCGTAGGTTCATCCTCAGTACCTAAAGCATTTAGCGACGCGATACTTAACTCACTAAAATCCAAAACATTATGTTCTTTAAAAACCAATTTCAAATGGGCTACTGCCAAAGGAAGAACTGCAAGTAATGAGTCTAGTACTTCACTGTCAAAACCATTAGTTACATCGGGTAAATAACGCGCTTCATTTAATATATAGTCTAAACCTGAACATTTTGAACAATCCTCAATAATACCTTTCATTATTTTTTTGTTAATAGCAAAATCGCTCGCTTGATTATCATCAAGTGCATCAGCTGGTTGTGGGAATCCGTTTGTTTTAGTCGCAGACTTATAAAAGCTCGGTTTATTTTTGCTAGCGGTTAATAAAAGCTCAGCTATAGCTTTCCACAAAACCAAATCATCCGAGGTAGGTTTTTTAATCGATTCAATAACATGCAAATTCTGTAAATTCAAAATGTTATTTTTATGTTTTAACTGATTAGAGGCTTGATTCAACAGAGTCGGCAATTCCGAAACAATATTGAGTGGCATAGCTGAGTAAATTTCCAACAACTTACTTTCTACTATTTTTTTTAAAGAGTCCGTAATCGTTTGAGTAGAAAAAATATCTTCTATCCGGGATGACGTTATTCTAGGCAGCCACTGCAAACGTTTAGCTAATAATTGTGAAATCAAATCAACCAATTGCCTTAGGTTATTATCCTTATGTTTAAGTAGCATTTTAATATGATGAGATATCATACCTTGCTCCTCATCTTCAATATGTTCTAGCATTGACAGAGAAGCTTGCTTAAAATAAATATCGGCATTCTCAGCTATCGAAGGTAACATGCCAGTTTGCGATAGTAGAGGTAGAGCGCCCGTTAGGTTGGCTGACAATGAATCAATGGTAAGCAATTTTAATCGATTTGGATTTGCAATTAAATTCCAATCTTGTTCCCTATCTCGCTTTAGAACTTTTTTTGCCAAGCTCCAACGAGATATTTCATGCGGTGTTTTTGGTTGCTCACTCTCTTTCTCTGCAAAAATAAGTGCTGAAATAACCCTTTCTCTCATTTCCGAAGCAGCTTTTCTTGTAAAAGTAATCGCTAGAATATTTTCAGGGCGAGTAACAATGGATAACAATGCTAAAATACGTTGCGTTAATAATTCTGTTTTACCTGATCCCGCTGGCGCCTGAACAATATAAGATTCCGAAACATTTAACAACTCTTCACGAATATCTTGATCAATCACTTTAGATTGTTTGCTTTTTGATTCACTCATAATTCCAACTCCTGAGCTAAATCAATCGATTTATTTTTATTTTCAATGGGTAACTCGCAGTTATTTAGATCAGGTTGGCGCTCATCGATTCGACAAACTGAGCGATATTCACAATAAGTGCAACTTCGATTAATATCTTTGGGTGAAACGGGCGCAAAACCTTGGGACATTCCGTAAGCGATTCGATCTAATGTTTGTTGCCATTGAAGCTTTAACTCTTCTCTATCGAATCTGTTTGTAGCACTTAATGATTTTTCTTTTAGTTTTGTATATTTTGATTCAATAGCATTACTCTCATCGATATAATTTTCAAATTTAATAATTCTTTCATCATCATTTAGTTCTGCTTTATTGGATGAATCATTAAAACTTAATCCAACTTGTGCGACCTCTCCCTTTTTAATTCTCGCATAATCAATCGCTGAAATATCATCATCGGTAAAAGTAAGCATATAAGCAGGCATTTGTGCCTCAGTCGGCCTTACACTGAACCAATCATTCACTTGGACTTTGCCTGTTTTATAATCAATAATTTCTAACTTCCCTTGATCATTTGAATCAACACGATCAAGTCTAAACCTGAATTGAATATTTTGAAGGTTAAGCGTCATCTCCTTTTCTACTGACTCAACTGAAAAATTATCACGTTCTTTTTCTATCAAAAGCCATTCAAAGATCAGTGAAGCCAATTTTTCTTTTTCAAGTTTGATGATGGATTCATTTACATTTAATAATAAAACGCCTTTTATTTCATTAAGTTTACTTTGCAGCTTATCATCAATTAACTTTACCAATTGATCATCGTCAAGTATCAGTAAGTTTTGTTGATTTTTAAGTTCTTGCCAGATAAATTGCATTGTATCGTGCAACCAAACACCTCGATGTCTCGCATCAATCCCAACCTCAGCCACTTCAAAATTGGTGACCTTTAAATAATGTGCTAAAAAGCCATTAAAAGGGCAGCTAGCATAATCACTAAGAAAACTTGTTCCGCCATGCAATCTTTCTTTGTCTATAGTCAAACTTGAATTGGATATCCACTCGTATTTTGCTATCGGCGTCAAAACTTTCAAATTATCGATTTCAATTGCTATCTCAGAAATAGAATCATTTTCAACAGAAGATAAATCAGCAAAAAAGACTGAAACACTCGATTTAGAATCACTATTTTCATTACTTGAAGTGACCGTCAATTCATCTGCAGAATTTGTCAGGATATCTGAAAGGCTTTTAGTATACTCATACTCTCGTTCAGCGCTTCCACCAGGCATTTTCAATTCTCGTTGTAAGTCTGCTGGTAAAAAGGGATTCGGCTTATTATTTACAGGCCAGTTAACTGAGTTAAACCCAACCAATATCAAATGATCAAATTGAAGTCCTGTGGCTTCTAAAACACCAAGCACATGAACTCGACTTCTGTCACTGGGTAATTGAAAAGATTTTTGAGTTGCCAGCTGATTTAAATATTGTAATGCTACCTTTTCACTCACATTAACAAACAATCTATTAATTTCGTTTGTCTCATTAATTAGTTTTATGTAATCAAGACAAATATCGTTATCCGTTACACTTATAGAGTAAGTCTCCGACTCAACTCCCCACCCCCATAAATTTAGAGTTTTTTTCCATTTTTTTTGATAATTAGAAATTAAATCAATTCTAATACTCTTGCTTTCTAAAGCATTTATACGCTCCCGCAATTTATTTAACAATAATTCATCACACACAAATTTATCAATTTCAGATAATATAAATTTAAGGCTATATTCCTTCCGTCCTTTTAAACAAAGTTTATGTAAAAAATATTGAGTGGCTTCTTTTTCAAAACCCCACTGAAAATAATGAGTGTTTTTTATAAAATGTAATTCTTCAAGTGTTAGTCGCCCTTTACGTAAATTAAGTAACAAATATCCAGCTTTTACAATAGACTGTTCAGCAATAGAAAACCCTGCAGAAACATTGTAAAGAGGTTTTGATAGTGTTTCCCATGGTTTGTTTTCTTCTGGCTGAAAAACAGAACTGAACGCAGCGTGGACATCTGTCAAATTGTTACTTAATTGGTTGACAACAATGGCCACGCTCTCATTCTTGTCACTTTGAGTTAGTCGCTTCGCAGAGAGAGCTGCAAAATCAATTTCATCTGCAAAACTATCAAACTCTATTACAACCGTTTTTTTAGAGTTCTTTGTATAATGATAACTATCGATATCTACGCCAACGGATCTTAATGTATCAAAAAATTCATTCTCTATTGGAGTAAACTGATTAAATCCGACTAACAATATTTTAGAAGGAATAATTTTTTGTGATAATAGACTTTGTGACAATCTGTTTTCATCTGGTTTTTGAGACTTGATATCGATACTACTTATAATATATTTCAACATTTCAAATGTGCAAATAATATTTTTAGAAGCCGCAATCTTATTATATTGATCTAGCCACTTTAAAAAATAACTAACTTCTAAACTGGACTGATGGTTATCCGTAAATAGTTCTAAGTTTTTTTGAGATTGGTCATTACCCCCAAACCCAAAGTCATTCTTTTGAATATCTTCATATGACAAGTTCCAAGCAACTGAACTCTGAAAAGCTTCTACAACTTTATTAGCAACACCCGACTCATTGGTTAAATTCCAATCAGGCTCAGTGGCGATTAATTCTTCTATCCATAACTTTAAAACCGTCTTAGATATTAATTTAGGCATTGTTTTACGAAAGGATAATTCCGTCCACAACTCATTTTGCCACTGAGTAAAGGATAGTATTCTATGCGGGGTAATAACTTTACCAACGGTTGTTTCCGCCATCTGGCCATTGAAAAGTGCTTGTTGAGTACGTGCATTGGGCGTAAGTATTAAACTATTATCACTTAACTTTGATTTTATTTCTGAAAACTTAAGAGAAATTGTCATTGCAAGTTTTCTCGATTCTTTACCTTTAGCTCTTTCCCTAAAAGTTCGTCAATTAAACCTTTACTCGCATCCTCAATTAGATCAATTACGTGATCAAAACCATTATCACCTCCGTAATAAGGATCTGGGACTTCTTTAATATTTGATTGATTAGCGAAATCTAAAAATAAATGAATATTATTGGTCGGAAAATTATGCATGATTGCCAAGTCTTTTAGTGACTCTAAATTAGAGTAATCCATAGCTAAAATATAATCAAAAATTCTAAAATTCTCAACGGATATTTTTCTAGAGCGAATTAAGGATAAATTATATCCTCTTTTAAGTGCCGAAGAAACAGAACGTGGATCAGAGCATTGCCCTTGATGAAAACCAGTAGTACCACATGAATCTATCGCACTATTTTTAAGTTCTATATGACCAGAGCAAAGTTTACGAAAGACTGCTTCAGCGGTTGGTGAGCGGCAAATATTACCTAAGCACACAAATAGTATTTTTTTATTTGTCATTATTTAATTCTCTTTCGCAACTAAAATCATTGCATCGGTCAGTTTGCTTAACTCCTCGGGCTTAATTATATAAGGAGGCATAATATAAATAAGTTTTCCAAAGGGTCTTAACCAAACACCTAGCTCAATAAATCTTGATTGAACTTTGTCCATATCTACAGCAGTTGTTAATTCAATGACTCCAATTGCGCCTTTCACTCTTACGTCAGCTACACTATCCAATGCTTTACAAGGCATTAATTCAATCAATAATTGTTTTTCGATATTGGCGATGATAGTTTTCCAATCAGAGTCTAGAAGTAAATTTAAACTGGCAACAGCTACAGAACAAGCAAGTGGATTTGCCATAAAAGTTGGTCCATGCATTAAGTTTCCACCCTTATAAGCGCTGATCGTGTCTGCCACTTTGTGAGAGGTTAATGTTGCCGCTAATGACATATAGCCGCCGGTTAGGGCTTTGCCTAAGCACAATATATCGGGTACTACTTTAGCCTCTTCGTAGGCAAATAGACTACCAGTCCTTCCAAAACCGGTTGCAATCTCATCTAGAATCAATAGCACGTTATATTCGTCACAGAGCTTTCTAACTTGTCTTAGGTATTCCCCGCAATAAAAGCGCATACCGCCAGCGCCTTGCACTAACGGTTCAAGAATAACCGCGGCTATTTCACTATGATTATTCTCTATCGATGTATTAAATTCTCCTATGTATTCTTGTTTCCAATCTGTGTCATTTAAGCAATTTGGCGCTTCTACAAAAATATGTTGAGGTAATACGCTGGCGAACATAGCATGCATGCCATTTTCAGGATCACATACAGACATTGCTCCAAAGGTATCGCCATGATAACCATTTTTAACCGTTAAAAATTTTGACTTTTTTTCTTTACTTTGTGAGTACCAATATTGAATCGCCATTTTTAAGGCGACTTCTACTGATACAGAGCCAGAATCAGCTAGAAACACACATTGTAAAGCGGGATCAGTCATCTCGATTAGTTTTTGGCATAACTCTATAGCTGGTTGATGGGTTAATCCTCCAAACATCACGTGCGACATTTTATCTAGTTGCGACTTTACAGCTTGGTTTAATGCAGGATGATTATAACCATGGATTGCTGACCACCAAGATGCCATTCCATCAATTACCCTCTCACCGCTAGACAAGTTTAGATAGACGCCATTAGCCGACTCGACGCCGAATACCGGTGCAGGATTTTGAAGATTGGTGTATGGGTGCCAAATATGTTGTGAATCAAAATTTAATTGTGCTTGTGAAATAGGCATATATGAGAAGGCGAAACTATTAGGTTTAATAATATCTGAAAGCATAACATTTTCGACTTATGAATTCGTATTATTAGTAACAATAATCGAGTAAAATAATCCAACGCCTAGTGACGATTAATAAGCGACGATTAAAGGAAAAGCAATGAGACTAATAAACAACAATCTTACAATTTTACTTCTACTATCTCCCATATTCTTTGTAACAAATAGCTTTGCTAGTTGCAAAATTATCACCAATATACAAGGCACTACCGCAACCTCCTCTTCTAAAGAACTGCAAAGCTTCAAGTGGTTGGTATTTGATGAAGGTAGAGTAGTGGAAACAAGCAATAACTCGAAACGATCAAATTTTACTCATTGTCAGAATATAGATGGTCATGGAGCATCACTTTTACCTGGTCTAATTGACGCGCATGGTCATGTTTCTGGTTTAGGTAATGAAATGTTACGAGTAAAACTGCGTGGAATCACTTCTGAGTCGTTGGCGATTAAACAAGTTGAACAGTTTGCCTTAGAAAACACTAAATCAAAATGGATATTAGGTCGTGGTTGGAATCAAGTTTTATGGCTAAATAAACAATTCCCGACTAAACAGTCACTAGACTCAACTGGAATAAAGAGACCTATCGTTTTAAGAAGAGTAGATGGTCATGCCGCATGGGTTAATAGCCGAGCACTAAAAATTGCGGGCATAAATTCCAAAACAGTTGATCCTCATGGTGGTAAAATTGAAAGAGATAATAACGGCGATGCCACAGGATTATTAATTGATAATGCAATTGACTTAGTTGAAAATATGATTCCGCAAACATCCTTTTTAGAACAAGATTACGCATTCGATAAAGCATTTGAGCATCTTTTGTCTTTAGGCATTACTAGCGTTCATGACGCAGGTGTCAGCCAGCTAGATTTTGATATTTATAGGACTCGCGTAAAAGAAAATAGAATGCCATTACGTATATATGGCATGCTCAATGGCGCTGGAAAGAACCTTAATTCATGGTTAAAAAATGGCATTGTTAGTGATGACTTAGATCTTTTATTAATTCGTAGCGTAAAACTTTACTCCGATGGTGCATTAGGAAGTCGTGGCGCTGCTTTACTCAAACCTTACTCAGATGATGTTGATAACAAAGGACTACTGTTAACTAAACCTAAAGAATTAGATAACCTTGTAGAAAAAATATTATCTAAAGGATTTCAAGTAAACGTTCACGCAATTGGTGATAGAGGAAATCGATTAGTTTTAGATGCCTTTGAAAAAACTTATAAAAAGGTTGGTGGACGGGAGTTAAGAAATCGAATAGAACATTCCCAAATCGTTTCACTAATCGATATCTCCCGCTTTAAAACACTCGATATGATCGCATCAATTCAGCCTGTATTCGCTACAAGCGATAAAAATATGGCGGGTGATAGACTCGGTTATGAACGATTAAAAGGCGCTTATGCATGGAATAAATTTTTACAACAAGGCACTGTAATCGCTTCAGGTTCTGATTTCCCAGTAGAGCTCGCCAATCCTTTTCATGGTCTTCACGCGGCGGTTACCCGTCAGGATCATAATAATCAACCTGAAGGTGGCTGGCTTCCTGGTGAAAAAATAACGCTTACTCAAGCACTTAGAAGTTTTACTCTAAATGCCGCCTATGCAGCACATCAAGAGAAAACATTGGGTTCACTGGAAAAAGGGAAATGGGCTGATTTTATTTTAATAGATAAAGATGTGATAAATGGCGACCCAAAAGAAATTTGGAAAACTCAAGTTTTACAAACATGGATTGCGGGGAAATTAGTTTTTAAACGTTGATCTATAGAATTACCTATTAAAGCTTTTGCGCTGAAATTTTTATGTAAGAGCCTATGACTCTTTATCATCTTCCATCACATCGCCTGATTCGGCAAAAGCATCACCCCAATCAGGCTCACCTTCTTCTTCATCAGTGGAATCTAATTCGAGCATATCAAGCGCACCATCAATATCATCTGCGGCATCAACATCACTGAAGTCCAAATCATCGGTTGCATCATCGCCCAGGATATTTTCTAACTGTTCTGAAATACTGGCATCCTCGGCTAAAGGTTCTTCACTGATATTTGTATCTTTCAGAATGTCATCGACTTGTTCAATACTACCGACCACTTCATCAGTATTCTCGCTAACTTCATCAACCTGTTCCTGTTCTGTTTCTAATTCAGGCTCTGGCTCAGAAATAGTTTCATCACTTTCTGAAGTTGAACTAGTTTCTTTATTGGAGAAAGACTCCATCGCTGTAATAATCTGATCAACTGACATATCACCATCTGGAGCATCTTCACCAAACATTGAACTAAATTCTTTGAAAATATTATTCAACGTTGTCAGCGTAATATGAACTTCTTGCTTTAATCCTTTTATCTCCTTTTTTAATGCTTTAGTTTTATCTTCCTTTGGTTCTTCTTCGGGCTCTTCATTAAGTACCTCTTCAGGCTCTTCAAGCAGTACTTCTACTTCAGCTAGCTCTAATTGATGATATTGTTTACAAACACGATCGAGATCTTGGTTAAGCAGGGAAATTGCTTCTAGGTTTTTATCTAAAATCCCACTAATTATGTTCCTTAATAAAAACTTCCTCTCATTCAATATTTTTTTGGATGCCTTTTTTACCTGTTTTTCATCGAGATTCAGTTGTTCTTTTAGAAAAAATTTAACCGCATCCCGGTCTCTTTTTTCACTTCCTTTAACGTCTAAGATTAATTGCTTTGCAGCTTCCTTCATCTTTTTTTTATCATTCATAAGTGCCGTTGCAAGCACAATAGAAAGTATAAGAAATGGAGCTGCAGCTTCAACCATGAGTAACAAGGGGAGATCAATAGTATTCATTATTAGTTAGTCCTTTTATTATTATTTTTTGTCATCTTTATTCTCATCGTCATCGTCATCGTCATCGTCATCGTCATCGTCATCGTCATCGTCATCGTCATCGTCATCGTCAGAAGATAACTCATCGGCCATTTCATTTGCATTTTTTGTATTACGCTTTTTCATTATGCGCCATCCAAAGTAACCTAAAATCATCAATACTAAATTACCCCCTAGCCCTATGTATAACCAATCAGCCCAATTGCTCTCTTTTTCTTGTTCTTGTTCTTGTTCTTGTTCTTGTTCTTGTTCTTGTTCTTTTTCTTTTTCTTTTTCTTTTTCTTTTTCTTTTTCTTTTTCTTTTTCTTTTTCTAAGGGTATTTCATCATCAGTTATTATTTCACCTTTGGATTCTTCAGGTTCAATTTTTTCTATTACCTCTTTTTTAACTTCTTCCTTAGGTGTTTCAATGATAACCGCCTCAGCACTAAATAAAATAGCTTCGGGGTTAACATCAAAGTCTCGCCCTAATACCGATTTACCGATTATTTTAAAACTAACTTTATAATCACCACCCGATAACGAAGCAGCTATTTCCAACGGTTTGCTTGTATCTTCAATTACTTTGTAAAGTTTTTCCCCGTCAGGCATCGTGATAGTCACGTTAATATTTAAACTTTTAATATCGACAATATCATCACGAATGTTCATAATGATTTTATGCGGTTGAATGCTATCTGTTGATATTTTAACTTCTGAAATCAAAGGTGAACCATAAATATTGATGGCATGGCTTCTTTCGCGTTCAAAAGTACGACTAGAGACCTGTAGATTAAGTCTAAGCTCACCAACAGAATCATCTGTATAAAAATTTTGTTTAAATGTATTATTCATACCATCAAAAAACATCGCCATTTTCTGTTCTTCTCCATCTTTACTTTGAACTAACTTTGCATCTACTAGTTTAAGAAAGTCGAGTTTCTCAATCGGCTTGCCTTCTTCCATTAATTTCATTTCATAATTTATTGCTTCACCGGCCAATAAATTATTAGGTAATTGAGCAACGCTCAGACCTAACTTACTTACAACCATTACTCGATTATCTGGATCAACATTAGCGTCAATCTTCCAGTCTCCAGGTTCTGGTGACGGCAGTGTCACTAAATCATAAGTTTCCGTTGAAAACCATCGGAGGCCACTTACTTTTGATGACTTATTATATTTTTTACCTGATGGCGCTATTAGGTTCGCTAATTCAGATGCGTCTTTTCTGAAAATTAAGACTGTCATTTCGTCAATACTTTCATCAACTACAAATAGATTATCTTTAATTGGTAGATTATCTCTTTCTGTAGCTTGCTCAAAAATTTTCAAAAATACCTTTTGCAACTCTTCAGCATTATCAACTGCTTGATACCAACCGTCTGTTTGACTCGATAATTCCTTTAATAATACATGATCCGCATTTTTTGATAGGGCTATAGTATGAATAGCAACGCCTGATTTTTTAAGTTTAGGTAAGACTTCATTTAAAATTCTATTCCTTTCTTGTGCATTGACCTTGGGATCTTTAGATATATCCACCATGCCATCGGTTAGCAATAACATGCTTCTTTTTTCGTTTTGATCAATTCGACTCCAGCCGTAAGATGCTTTTTCTAGAACGCTACCAATGTTGGTGTAAAGCCCTGCTGAATTAATTTTTGTTGCGGTTTTTGTCGCTTTATCTTGCCAACTTGTATCCACTGGAGCCAACTTAACCATCATATTGACATAGCGTCCAAATGCCCAAACTCCAGCTTCTGAACCTTGAGGAAGTAAGTTAGTGACTAGTTGTAACGCGGGAATCCGCAAATTCTTTGGGTCATTTTTTTTCATACTGCCAGAAATGTCAATCAGCAGACGTACATCGGCTTTCTTTCCATTGCTAGAACTAGCAGCACTTTGAGCCATGGCATTCATATTAACCATCAAGGTTAATAATATAGCTACAAACTTGCTCGTATAAGAAGACTGTTGATTTTGAGTCGATTTAAGAAAAATTGACGGGGTTCTTTGTTTCTCAATAACGCTTTTTTTCGCAATAACGTTCATTTTCACAATAACTCGTGGTTACTCAATAACTAGATTCATTAAGAATAGTTCAGTTTTTGAATTATTGCATATTTTTCAGTAAGATAGATAAACTAGTTCACAATATGTTTATTCTCCTTGTTAACTATTTGGCACCAATTTTAACTAATAGTTGAGAAAAGTAATCATCCTCGACTAAATAATCTTCTAAATCGTCCATATCAACATCTTCTTCGCTTATAACCTTGTTCAAAATAGTCATATTGGCTTCTTTTGTTGACGCTCTATCACCTACTATTAATGGGTGCCACTCAGGAAGCGGCTTGTCATTTGCGATCAAGCGATAAGCACAAGTTTCCGGTATCCACTTCAGTGTTTTTGCATTTTCTGGGGTTATTTTTATGCAATCCGGTACGTATTTGTGTCTATTTTCATACACTGAACAATGGCACGTCTGATGATCGATATATTGACAAACTATATTGGTTAGAAATATCTCTTCTGTTTCATCATTTTGAAGTTTATGCGCGCAACATTGACCACATCCATCACAGAGTGATTCCCATTGTTTTTGATTTAGCTGGTCAAATGGAATGCTCTCCCAAAATCGTTCGCTTTTATTTATTTGTGACATTTCTTATTTCTTATTTCTTATTTAAATTTAAGTTGCTAGCTAGCAATGACTTCAGCCGATGCTAAAGAATATTCATTCAGCGATACGGCTAACTTATCGCCTGCCATTAAATCTGCAACACCTTCAGGCGTTCCCGTTAAAATAATATCACCCGGATATAAAGTGAAATGCTGACTAATATAACTAATTAAAAAAGGTATCTTAAAAATAGCATTTTCGGTATTTCCTTTCTGGCGTAATTTATTATTAACTAAAAGTTTAAAATTAAGGTTATCTAATACAACTTTAGCGTTAAAATTATTTTGTTTTTTTAAGAAAAGCTCAAAGTCTAAAAAATCTGATACTGGACAGGCCCCATCAAAATTTTTTGCCTTTTCCCAAGGTTGTCCTTTAGATTTTAATTTTGTTTGAAGATCTCTTAACGTCAAATCTAATCCGATGCCAATACCTGAAATCGCGCTAATAGTTTCTGCTTCATCAGCAGCTTTTAGTTTTTTACCTATCAATATGGCAACTTCTAATTCATGTTGACATTCCCCCTGTCCCAATGGTATTGCAATTTCACTACCTAAAACGACTAAACTGTTAGTCGACTTGATAAAAAGCAGTGGTGACTTTGGTACAGGGTTACTTAATTCTTGAGCATGAGCAACATAATTACGTCCCACACAAACAACTTTAGTAGTAGGTTCAGTGAATGGTTTTTTGCTCGCATTATCAAACTGAACAGTAGCGTAGAACATTCGATTAATTTTCCACGTTAGTGAATGGCGGTAATAGTTCAGGGTAGCCTATTCTATCAGCCAAATAGCCAACGCCTGTTGCAAAATAGTGTGAACGATTCCACCTCATAATTATGTCAAAATTTTTGTAAACCAAATAAATTCGGCCTTTTACTCCGCCCGGCGCTATTAAATAAGCTTGAAGATCCGCGTTAGGAAGCGCATTGCCATCAGTACGAGTAATTCCCTGTTTAGCCCATTCTGAAAGTGACTGCTTATATTTTTTACCTATTTTATAATTTTTGAATTGATTATTTAATTTAACTTGGCGTCCCCAATTGACGGATTTGTCCCATCCGTATTTTGCTAAATAATTTCCCATTGAAGCAAAAATATCTGTTTTATCACCCCAAATGTCCTTCTTTCCATCATTGTTTGCATCAACAGCAAACTGCAAAAAGCTAGTTGGCATAAACTGACAATTGCCCATCGCTCCAGCCCATGATCCTTTCATATCTTCTAATTGGATATGACCTTCGCTTAAAATCTTAACGGATGCCATTAATTCTTTTCTAAAAAACTTAGCCCTTCGACCTTCAAAAGCTAATGTTGCTAATGAACTCGGAACAGAATAATTTCCTGTAATCGTACCAAAGTTAGTTTCTTTGCCCCACAAGGAAACTATATATCTCGCTTGAACGCCGGTTCTCTCTTCAGCCTTTATTAACTCACTGTAATTGAGTTTAAATTCTTTTCTAGCTCGCTTTACTTTTGATGGTGGAATAACTTTAGTTAAATATTCTTCGTGAGTCATTCGCCCTTCCGGCTGACGTCTATCTAATTCAATCACTCTAGGAATTAAAGTGAGATGGTTAATTATTTTTTCTACTAATAGTTCACTTGCACCTTGTTTCAACATATCGTCTTTTAAGTCTAACTTCCAAATATCAAACCTTTCAGAGTCTATTTTTATGGTTTTCGAGATTTTTATAGTTTTAAGCAATTCTATATTATTTTCTTTAACGATTGGGGATGTCCTAGCTTCAGTATCTTGACTAAAAGACGTTTGTGTATAAAAAACTATGATAATCAGAGTTATAATAATTCTTAAATAGTTGGGTGTTTTTTCTGGCACGTTGATTCCTTTTACAATAATGACTTGAATTATTCCAAAATTTTATTTTTAATTCGGCTGTGATTCGTATCTGCTTTATTATCATGTATTGATGGTGGCATTTGTAAAAAATAACCTTGTTCTGCTAAGGCCTTTTTCACTTCAGTTAGTTCAACTCTTGCTAGTTTATTTCTTTTTGCTAAGTTTAGTTGAAGCGCAAACTCAGGCATGCCAAACATTTTCAATAACTTCTCAGGCACTACTGAAAAATCATCTTTTATGCTAATATAAAGATACATTTGATCTTTAACTTTACTTCTATATACACTGGCTAACAATTTATTCGCTCCGACTTATCGCTAATTTTAAAATACTATTCTCTAACAATTTTTTACGCCATCCTTTCCACTGAGAAGGTTTGCTCTGATTGGTAATCAATGATTGCGCCAGTTTTCTAATCACTCTTTTACTAAGCAAAAATGTAGGATTTAGCTCATTCTCTTTGGCGATATTTTTAACTTGTTTTTCTAGGCGGTTAGACTCTTCTTTAAGTCCTTTTATATCTCTTGGGTTTAATACGATATCTTGAGTTGGTGCGCCACCTAAATTCCATTCCTTAACTATCTCTAGCCATAAGTCAGAGTAAAGACGTAGGGAACGAGGATGCAAATCTTTTAATTGTTTGATTTGATTTTTACTTTCTGGAGCAATGATAGATAACTCGACTAATTCGTGATCTTTAATTATATGATTTTTTGTTCTATCTAATTGTCTTGCTGTTTTTTCTCTCCAATCAAAAAGACATTTAAATAGTCCTGCTTGTTTTTCATTCAACCTCCAAACATCTTTAGCGTCCCGATAATCAGAAACAGCATCAACTGAATCAATCGCATTTGAACAAAGCTCTTCGCACTCTTGAGTAAAAAAAGTAAATACTTCTCTATTTTCAAACTCTTTTAATTGATGCAAATAGACTTCGATTAAATAAAGAACATCTTTAGAGGCATACTCTTTTTGCTGAGGTGTGAGCGGTCTTTTGATCCAGTTAGAGGTTGTTTCTTTTTTATCTACCGGTATAGAATAAAATAATTCGACTAGTTTTGCATACCCAATAGATAACTCACCCGTCAAAAAACTAAAAGCAACTTGAGTATCAAATAATCCTTTTAATTGGCAATTCCAACTAGTATAAAGAACTTCCAAGTCTTCTTTGCATGAATGAAATATTTTTGTAATGCTTGGGTTTTCCAAAACGTCTTTTAAAGACTGAGGACAATCCACAGATAAGGGATCAATTAATACAATTTTTTCACCATCGAAGAGCTGTACCAAAGCTAATCGTGCGAAAAAAGTCGTGCGGCGCTCAAACTCTGTATCGATTGCGAGATATTTAAAATTCTTCCATGATTCAGCAAGCTCAGATAATCGTTCTGTCGACTCGACCCATTCAATATCAAAATCTTCTAATTTTAATTCAATATTCATTTCAAATTTCACGTCTATTGAAAAATAGCGTTTACTATTAGTACATTATAAGTCACGAAGTTCTCTGCGTAATATTTTCCCTACATTTGATTTAGGTAATTCATCGATAAAGGCAACAATTTTAGGTACCTTATAACCTGTTAAGTTTTCTCTACAGTGAGCAATAAGCTCTTCTTTAGTTAATGAATCATCTTTTTTAACAACAAATATTTTGACGATCTCACCACAGGATTCACTTGGAACGCCAATTGCGCCAACTTCTAATACTTTTTCATTTGATGATACAACTTCTTCAACTTCATTCGGAAAAACATTAAAGCCTGACACCAAAATCATATCTTTTTTGCGGTCAACTAATTTAAAAAAACCCTTCTCATTCATAAACGCAACATCACCCGTCGTAAACCAACCGCCTGGTTTTAACACTTCTTGAGTTTCTTCCGGCCTATCTAAATAACCCCGCATAACTTGAGGACCTCTTACCCATAACTCTCCTGACGCCCCTTGAGCAACTTCATTGCCATCGTCATCTCTGATCGAAACTTCCGTTGAACTCAAAGGTAAACCGATACAACCATTATATGCTTCTAAATCGGTCGGATTCATACACACGCCAGGTGATGTTTCAGTTAAACCATAAGCTTCTAAAAGTGTCACACCTGTAACTTCAGCCCATTTTTTTGCCACAGACTCTTGAACAGCCATTCCGCCACCTAAACTAAAGCTAAATTTAGAAAAATCTAATTCGGAAAAACCTGGTGTGTTAAGTAGCCCGTTAAATAATGTATTAACACCGGTGATTGAAGTAAATGCGTGTTTTGACATCTCCTTTACAAAGCCAGGCATATCTCGGGGATTAGTAATCAACACATTTTTTCCACCTAACTTTACAAACATCATACAGTTGGCTGTAAGTGAAAAAATATGATAAAGCGGTAATGCCGTAATAATAATTTCTTTGCCTTCTTTAACATTGCCTTTTAGCCATGCATAAGATTGCTCAACATTAGCGATAATATTTTTATGGGTTAAAACGGCACCTTTTGCAACGCCAGTGGTTCCACCGGTGTACTGTAAAAAAGCAATATCAGTATGATGTAATTCGACTGGCGTTAGTTGTAGCTCCGCCCCCCGTTTCATTACTTGCTTATATTTCACAGCTTTTGGTAATGAAAATTGAGGAATCAATTTTTTTATATATTTAACAGCAAAATTGACTATTTTTGATTTAACAGGAGAAAGAGCATCGCCCAACTCAGTTATAATGACATGCTTCAATGAAGTCTCTTCTATAACCGCCTCTAAAGTATCAGCAAAATTTGCGATAATAATAATCGCATCTGCAGCAGAATCTGTTAGTTGATGCTTTAACTCCCGTTTTGTGTATAAAGGATTGACGTTAATAATGGTCAAACCGGCTTTCATCGCACCAAAAATAGCGATGGGATATTGTAAGAGGTTTGGCATCATTATAGCCAAACGGTCACCATGCTTTAAACCTAATTCTTTTTGCAAATAAGCGCCAAAATCCTCAGCCTTACTTGATAACTCTTGATAGGTATAACACATACCCATATTTTCCATCGCGGCATTACTCGCGTATTTTTTTACACTTTCATCAAACATTTCAATAATAGATTGATAGTTTTCTGGGTTTATTTCTTCTACAACGCCATCAGGATAAGAGCCTAACCAAACTTTATCCTTTGCCTGTATATTTGATGTGGAATTATCCAAAGCCATTTCTTCTTTAGTTGATTGCTCCATTTGAGATTCTTTCATCGTTTATTTTCCATTATTGATTTTCTATTGTAAATTTTTTAAAAGCTGATTATTAATTATTGTTTTTATTTAAGAATTCGCAAATTAATCTAGCGATTTCCAAAGGGTGCTCTAAATGTAAATGATGCCCGCCATCCATTAATTTCACTTCTAAATTTTGTATTAATGGTTTTCTATCTTGAATGTGTTTGGCGTCTGGTAATTGGAGTAAACCCTGTTTACCTTCAATCAATAATGTCGGAGCAGTAATTTCTGGTAATAAACACCTAAGTTGCCTTTCCGTCATTCTCATTGCAGAAGAGCTTCGTAGACGAGAATCGGCCCGCCAAGTATAACCGAAGCTTTGTTTATCATTGGCATGTTGAACAGAAGTCAACGCCCTTTCTACTAACGGTTTGATTAATTCCGGAGAAATTTTAGAGACTTCAGCTCTCGCTTCTAATGCAAGATCAAATGACTTATAAAATGGCTTTCTTTTATCTTTTAAGGCTCTTCTTTGAACAATTGAATTTTTTAAGGTTTCGGGAAACTTCTCTTCCAATGATGTAACAGGACCTAGTGCTTCAATAAGTAATAAATTCTTAACTTTTTGGGGCTGCACTGAAGCATAGATAGAAGCTAATGCTGCCCCCATTGAATGACCCAGTAAATTTGTTTTTTTTTGGCCAAAATGTCCAATTAAATCGTCTATTAAATAGACACCATCAATAAAATGGTAGGTTTTATCTTCTTTTATGTGAGCAGAATGTCCATGCCCTGGTGAATCCACAGCAATAAAGCGTATATTGCTCATGTGCTTTGCTAAGGTTTCAAAAGTTGCTAAATTATCGAGCCAACCATGCAAAGCTAAAACGAGGGTTTCGCCATCGGGGTTCCATTCAGCGATACGGCAATCATTGCCTTCAAGAGTTAGGTTATATTCAATCATAACCTCAATTATATTCCATCTAAATAGTAACTAACACCTAATTAGTTGGATAAATTAGTTGTAAACTAAATGATTAAATTTTAATCAGTCGTGTGGCGAGGAATGTACTTTTTTGATAGCTTTTAATACCTGTCTTTTTGCGTATTTAGCAAGATCTTTCACTTCTTCTTGTAAATTAGCTCCTGGATTCTGCTTTTCTAGAAAATTACAAACATACTTGGCTGGCATATTATTGAGCGCAATAGCCGCAATATCTTGAACTGAAACTTCTGAAATGGGTACGTCAACTTCATTTCCTTCGATTAAAAGATGTATTTGCTCAAAAACGACTTCCTCAGCTAAATTATCTAAATCGTCATGGTAATACATTTCTTTATACATATGATTGCTCCTTACTAGTTTTCAAAATATTCTCCATTAAGATATTAGATATCGATTTAACCCCGAAGAACGCTACATTTATTAGGTTTAAAGCCTATTTGATAATTAAAATCTATAAACATTCCCTTAGTTTAGTAGAATATCCATAAATCAGCATAGTTTTCCTGTAAAATTCTCAGTATTATTTTGTAACAAATATCATCATATAGCATGAATTCAAATTATCAAATTATTATTATCGGCGCTGGTGCTGCAGGTCTATTTTGTGCGATTAACGCAGCCAAGCGCGGTCGTAAAGTTTTAGTACTGGACCACGCAAATAAACTTGGAAAAAAAATATTAATGTCTGGTGGTGGTCGATGTAATTTTACTAACTACTCTATCGAACCAGAAAACTATGTTAGTGCAAATAGTCACTTTTGTAAATCAGCCCTTTCTCGCTTTAATCAATGGCAATTTTTGGAGTTGGTCGATCAGTATAACATTAAATATTTTGATAAAGGCCAAGGCGAGCTGTTTTGTGAAAATTCGTCAAAAGATATTAGAGACTTGTTAGTTGATGAGTGCCAATTAAACAATGTTAGAATTCAGTTGAAATCGAGTATTGTTTCAATCGAAAAGAAAGAAGAATCTTTCTCAATTCAAGTTCTCAGCAATACAATCAAGGGAGCTACAACATCCGAATCCGAACAAACCACTTATCATTGTGAATCATTAGTCATAGCAACCGGCGGTTTATCAATCCCTAGTATGGGCGCTACGGGATTTGGTTATGAGGTCGCGGAGCAATTTGGGCATAAAATATTGGCAACTAGACCAGGGCTTTCTCCACTTACTTTTGAAAGTAAATGGCTGAACAAAACTAAAGGCTTACCGGGAAATTCAGCTAATGTTTTAGTTAGTTGCAATAACCATTATTTTAAAGATGCCTTACTATTCACCCATAAAGGGTTAAGTGGACCTTCAATTTTACAGATATCCAATTATTGGAACAAAGGCGACCCAATTGTAATTAATTGGTTACCTGATATAAATGTTACAAAATGGTTTTGTGAGGTTAGACAAACACGACCAGACATTCAACTAAAAGCACTTCTCGCAACACAGTTCAGTCAATCTCTAGCAGAGTTTCTATGCGCAGAGTTTTTCTCCCTGCAAGGCAATAGCAAACTACAAAGCACTAAACTCAAACAATTCGATCACGCTGATATTGATCAGTTAGATTCTTGTTTAACTGCTTGGGTAACCTACCCAAAAGACTATGAAGGTTACAAAGTCGCAGAGGTGACAATAGGCGGGGTAAATACTGATGAGGTATCATCAAAAAGTATGGAGTCAGACAAACAAAAAGGGCTCTATTTGATCGGTGAAGTGCTTGATGTTACTGGTCAATTAGGTGGCTATAATTTCCAATGGGCTTGGGCGTCTGGTGCCGCGGCAGCAGAGTTTGTTTAATAATTATAACGAAATAGAACGAAGACTAAAAAACCACAAATAATAACCTAACTATTTGATTTATAACAACTATATACCATTATATATTTTCATTTTTAAAATGAATAGATATTGAGTGTTAATACCAAAACGCAGCCATGATTTCTTTGAATGCAAACTATGCCCTTCGCGATTGCGATATTTAACACCGATATCCGCGATTAAAGAGCGCAGCTTTCAATTGGCTCACGTCATTCTTCGCTAAAAACACTCGCTTAAATGGTCTCGTTATAATTAATTTCACAACTAAGTTTATGTCACCTTATCTCAACTCTTATATTTCTGATGTTTAGACCTGTTAGTCTTAACCAAAAGAAAGCTTGTTTCCAAAGAGCTAATGATCATGATTATTAGATACAAAACTGCAAAAAATATTATTGATTAACTCACTAATAATTTGTAACCAAGAACCCGTATCTATGAGAGCATTACTTAGCCCATCATTGAGTGCAACATTTGTATATAAGCGAATAATAATTAAAACACTTAAACAGTAAGGGTGTATTTAAGAACAAGTTTTGAAAACATATTCCTAATGTTATCTTTAGGTTTGGTGCGACTGCCTTAATAGCTTAGTTTAATGAAAAGCTATATGACCGCTTCTCATTTTTTGAGGTTCTGCCTATAAATATCCTGCTTAAAAGGGTATTGTTTTATTATCCCAATCCAGGTATGCAAAAGGGCCCACTGTTTGATATTGGAATAAGATGTTTAATAGACGCTCAGCAACAAACTCTGACTTAAATAATTTCCCTTTCGGAACATTTTTCTGAAAGGGTTTTGAAAGTCCTGTGTCGGTGGTGCCTGGATGGAAAGCAACAATCTGCACATTCTTAGCTCTACGGGCAAATTCAATCGCAACATTTTGCAGCATCATATTTAACGCTGCTTTCGAGGCACGATAAGCATACCAACCGCCTAGTCGATTATCTCCAATACTGCCTACACGGGCACTAAGAACGGCGACACGACATATATCATCGCCAGTCAATAAGCTTCGCAGATGCTTCAACCATATGATAGGGATTAATGCGTTCACGTTAAAAATACGCTGCAGATTAACGGAGTCAATATCTTCAATTCGTCGTTCAGGCGAAAAATCATCTCCGTGTAAAATTCCATTACAAATACAGACAATGCTAACGTGCCCTTTGTATTCAGTTAATTCCTCACTAATATCACTGATCGATTTTTCCGAATAGTCCGAACGTAACCATACTACTTTTTGATTGCCGCTTTCTGGTGAACGATTATCTATCTGCTCTGTGACAGATGGGTTCCGACTGATAGCAAAAACTCGTGTTACTTTTGTATCATGCATCAATCGCTCTAGGACTGCTTTGCCAATACCACCGCTAGCACCTATAACAACAGCCGCTTTCTCTTTTTGGTTTATTGGTTGATTAGACAAAATCATTACCTTTCTCGTCAAATTGAACAGATATTGTTGTGGCTTTGGCCACTAATATTTAGTTAAGCCTCATCATACCAATATGGGCTAAGCAGACAACACTCGTTAACAGGCAACGTAGTGACAAATAGTCGTCACGGTCTACTTTTTTTGCATTAGGCCCCAACCAGCTTCGACCCAAAGAACAATAACAAAACCAAACAACTGCGCAGTCAACGAAATCACATAAAATTCTTCGGGCAAAATTAACAATACCCAGCATACAAGGGCGATAATATTCGAAAAAAAAGCAAACGCTATTGCGATATTCTCGTTAGGCATACCGGCTGATGACTTTACGGTAATTTGGTTTGGGGTTAAAGGAAAATTTTCTCTTGAAACTATTATATCTGCCCATAGCGAACCAGCAAGAAAAGTAAGGATTACCGAACTATAGGTACTAAAGACTTTAAAAGGCGTTAAGCCAAAAATAATCTGCTTATCGATTACCCAGTAAACAGAAAAGAAAAAAGGTAACAAACCCAATATCCCAAGCGCAATAATAACGAAATTTAACTTCATCCTGATTGCCCCTTAGAGCTCTCTAGGTTATTTACGTACTTTAGATTGAATCAGATCAAAAATGCCTTAATTAGGTAAATGATTAACGGCTGTAACTCTCATTATCCAACTTCTTCGAGATGGTGTTAATGCACCATAAAACGTTTCGTTGTATATTTGTATTCCTACATACCTATCAGGTCTTCGTTACAATTTAGTTTAACTAATTAGTATGTTTGTCTTATTTAATTAAACTCAGCGGAATAAAATATTTTATAACCTATAGCCGATCCAAATAAAATTAGGCCTAAACCTACCCATATATTTTTCAATATCAAAAAACCAATACCAAAATTTAAACAGAAAAATGCGATAAGACCAAACGTCGATAATTTTAAGCCTTTTGATAAAAAATCATGCGGCTCGATATCGGTTTGCTGATAAATGTTTTTCCATCCCCAATACCCCGGTTTCACTAACTTTACAAAATCAATTAATACTTCATTTTTCACCGGTTGGGTTAAAAAAGTGACTATCACCCAAACGATCGTTGAAATAAAAACAGTAACTAATAGTTTTGACGAATATAACCAGTCAGGATAAAAATAGTGAATCATACTGGCGGTAATTCCCGATGCTATCATGCCCGAAAACTCTGTCCAAGCATTGACTCGCCACCAGAACCATCGAATAACCCAAGTTAACCCCGCACCACTCGCGAAGGTAAGTAAAAACTTCCAAGCACCAGCAACGGACTCCAAATTTTTGGATATAATGACCGCTATCAATAATAGAAATCCCATTGATAACCTTGAGATAAAAATATAATGCTTAGCAGTCTGTTCTTTTACTAAAAAGCGTTTGTAAATATCATTAACCACATAGGAAGCCCCTAAGTTTAAATGAGTATCGATAGTTGACATAAAAGCGCCCACTAAACCGACGACCACTAAGCCCAAAAGCCCATGAGGTAAAACTTCCACCATCATTTTGGGATAAATCATTTCGGTATCGCTAATACCTTGAAATACGATGATTCCGCAAAGTGCCGTTATAATCCAAGGCCAAATTTGAAAAATATACGTTAAAACAGTAAATAAAGCGCTTCCCTTAAATGCTTCATTTTCATTCTTGGCTGAAAGCAAGCGTTGAATATGCTTTCCCCCACCATCTGAATATTTGTGAGCCCACCATTGCATCAATATATAAACTAAGAAAACTGAAAGCGGCAATAGGGAGTTATCTTCAAAGCTTGGTAAAAAATTTAAATAACTTGGTCCGGCTTGAGCATTACCTTCTAATTGAGTAATTAATGCATCAATTCCGCCTACATGCTGAACAGAGTAATAGGCTAATAAAATTGAACCAATTAAAGCCACAAAATACTGTAAAAAATCGGTAATGACAACACCATAAAAACCTGATGCTACTGAATATATAAATACTAAAGTGACCGTTGGCCATAGAATGTAATTAATATCAATGGTCGTAATTCCAGCCATTACTTTAGACAACGAAAGAAAAACCCAGCCCATGATAAAAACATTAAATATTACACCAAAATAGAGACCTTTGAATAAACGTAAAGCCTTTGCGCTTTGTCCTGAATAACGTTCTTCAATTATTTGAGCATCCGTTATTACTTCTGAACGACGCCAAAGCTTAGAAAAGAAAAAGGTCACCATAATGGCTGAGATAGCACTCGACCACATAAACCAAACACCACCGATCCCTTCAGATGCAACAAAATTTGTGACTGCAATTGGTGTATCAATTGAGAAGTTGGTAGCAGCCATAGAAACGCCTAAAAGCCACCATGGCATTGAACGACCGCCTATAAAGAAGTCTTCAACAGAGTTAGATGCTTTTTTGGTGAAATATATACCAAGAAAAAATATTAAAACCAGATAAACTATAATGATTGAATAATCGAGATTATTAAGATGGCTCATGCTTTATTTTTTTTCACATGAGCTTTTTTGTAAAATGAACAAATAATTAAACGGCAACTTGTTCGACGGTATCTACGTTAGTCATTTTTGATAATAATGAAGCGATTGAGTCACGCATATTACGACGATCAACAATCATATCAATTGCGCCACTTTGTAATAAAAACTCACTACGCTGAAAGCCTTCTGGCAAGGTTTCTCGAACGGTTTGTTCTATAACTCTAGGCCCAGCAAAGCCGATTAAAGCGTTCGGCTCACCAATATTAACATCACCCAACATCGCTAAACTAGCCGAAACGCCACCCATAGTAGGATCGGTTAAAACCGATATATAGGGTAGACCTTTTTGAGACAATTTTGCTAGTGCGGCACTGGTTTTAGCCATTTGGAATAATGATGTCAATGCCTCTTGCATTCTCGCACCACCACTCGTTGAAAAACAAACTAATGCTTTATTGTCTGCGATACATTGATTGACGGCTCTAACAAATTTTTCGCCAACAACCGATGCCATTGAACCTGCCATAAAATTGAATTCAAACGCACAAGCAACTATAGGAATGCCTTTCAATTTACCATCTAAAACAACCATTGCATCTTTTTCACCACTGGCTTTTTGGGCGGCGGTAATTCTATCTTTATAGCGTTTTGAATCTTTAAATTTAAGGATATCTTTTGGCTCTAAATCACTTGCTATCTCTGTCTGATTATCTTCGTCAAGAAACCTCTCTAGCCTTTTTCTAGCACCAATTCGCATATGAGAAGAGCATTTATGACAAACCTCTAAACTACGCTCTAATTCTGCTTTGTAAATGGCCGCGTCACAGTTCTTACATTTAGACCAAACGCCTTCAGGAACAGAGTTTTTACGCTCAGCTACAGTGGTGTTTCTTTTCGGAATTATTCTTTCAAACCAGCTCATATAATGCCTCTAGCTAGATGTTCTGTTACTTGAATTCAATTTAACATAATGCCCGGTATTTTAGCATTATTTATTAGAAGGTAAATGATTATTAACAAACAGCTGGTATTTTATCAACTGGTCTTAGCTGTTTAAACTATTTCAAATACTCGTCGATGAATGATTCTATCTAAAGCTTTTTAACCAGAAAATACCTTTAATTCTATGCAAAAAAAAAGGCTACAGAGACAATAACTGCCGCTGTAGCCTTTTTCCTAAACGTTAGCCTTAAAACTCATACGATACTGAAGCACCGTAAGTTCTTGGCTGATTTGGGTAAGCGAAGAAGCTTCCTGATTGAATCGGCGTTGGAGCCGATGAATGGAAATACTCATCTTCGTTTAAGTTACGTACCCAGAATTGCACGTTGACACCATTCAATAGCGTTAAACCGGCACTTAAATTAAGTGTACCAACCTCACGAGTTACATCTGCGGGTGTATTTCGAGCAATACGAACTTTACTTTCGTAAATGTAGTCAGTACGTACGTAAGCATATGATCCATTTGCAAGGTCAAAATCATATTTGATACCGGCAACAATACTTTGCTTATGGATGCCTGTAGGTGTATCACCCGTTGAATCTACAATACCGCTAGGGAGGCCAGTACTCGGATTAATTGGACCGTCGACGCCGACAAGACCACTGTTACCTTTAAACGAGTCGTAAACAGGGTCAAGAAAACTACCCGCTAAACTAAATGTCACGTTATCTGTAGGTGTGTAAACAGAGTCAAATTCAATACCCGTAGTATTTTGTTGACCTGCATTAGCTAGCACAAAACCAGTACCGGAAAATATAGATGATTGAAACCCTTCAATAGTTTGGTCAAAATAAGTAATATTAAAAGCGCCTTTTTCAAATCGCGATTTCATTCCTATTTCATAAACAGTCGATTCTTCAGGACCAGCAAAACGAGTGCCGTATTTTTGGTCTCCTCGCGTTAAGCCTGACGTACCCAACGCCACTGCATCAAAATCAAATGGTTTTCCATCACGACTCAAATTCCATGAAGTGGCTTTAAAACCCGTAGAAGCAGTAGCAAACAGGTTGATATTTTCATTCACTTCATAGGCTAGACGAAGACTCCAAGTTAAGTCGTCATCGGAACTTTTTCCATCTTCCAACGCATTAGGAAAATTTAACAAGGGTTGTAAAAATTGTATACCATTTAAAGCTCCAATTGCGGTAGCAGGTAATACTGACGTAAGTGGAACACCAAAAACCGTTAAATCAGTACCAAAATCAAGGCTTGAAAGAGCATCGTCATTAACTTGTGAAACGGTGACGTCTTTTTCATCATTGGTATAGGCAATGCCCAGAGTTGCTGTTAGCTGCTCGGTAAATTTGTAATCAAAGGTTCCAAAAGCTGAATAGGCATCGTTCGCCTGAGTGTAATCTGTTGTTGCTCCAGTTCCAGCAGCTTGAAATGTACCAGGGGCAAGGCCATACAGTCCTTCAGTTGCACCAATCAAGCCGTCAGCTCCGCCAGCAGTGAACAAAATATCAAACAAAGCTCTAGATTGCGTTCCGAATTGTATACGATCTGTTGCATCAAGATCTTCTTGGAACATAAAAACACCCACCATCCAATCAAATTTGTTTTCGCCGGTTGATGTTAATCTAAATTCCTGTGTAGATGTATCTATATCGAGACCAGTCGTTTCCTTTAAAATATCTGCAGCACTGTAATCAACGTCACCTACAGATGTCGAATCATTAGTTCGAAATGAGACGATAGAAGTAAAATTAAAGCTATCATAATCAACACTCGCTTCTAAAGACACACCGCTGTCTTCTACAGTATTAACAGGATTAAAATTAAGAGCGGACTCATAAGCAAAGGGGGTTGCATCATCAAGAACAATACCGCCGGTAAATGCTTCAAGTATTGGCGTAACTGGACCGTTAGTTGTATTAGCAACCGTACAACAGACTTCATCAATCTCACTCATGTCGGCAATTAAACGAAAGGATACATCATCTGATGGTTCCCATAAAAGCTGACCACGTAAACTGAAACGGTCACGGTCATTCAGTTTGCCAAGTTCGTTAGCAAGACTGTCAGTATAGCCATCTCGTGTACTAGAAACCGCAGAAAGGCTGAAGGCTACATTATCACTGATACCATTGGTGACATAAGCTTTAAATAATTGCTGATTAAAATTACCCACACCAACCTCAACTTTTCCTTCTAAATCGAACGACGGTGCTTTAGTTCTAACATTGATAACACCTGCTGAAGCATTTTTACCAAACAATGTACTTTGTGGACCACTTAAGACTTCTATTTGCTCAAGCCTTGGCAAATCACCAATTTGAGCCGCCGCACGTGAACGGTAAACACCGTCAATAAATACACCTACAGAAGGCTCAATTCCAACATTATTAGTACCGTTTGCAAATCCACGAAGTGAAAAACTAGTGTTTGTCGATCTTTGTAATGGTGATACTCGTAAAGTAGGAACAAGTGATTGTAGATCAAAAATATCTTGAATTTTTGTTTGCTCAATAGCTTCTTCACTTACAACTGTAATCGCAATAGGTGTTTCTTGTAGACTGGTCGGTCGTTTAGATGCAGTTATGATGATTACGTTTGAATCTTCATCTGTATCAGCTTCTTCAGCAGCAATACTACCTCCGTATAGCGCCATACTAACAGCGAGTGGTACAAGTAATCTTTTGGATTTAATCATTCGTCAATCTCCTACGATTTAAGTTTAGTTGTTGTTTTCTAATACATTCAGTTTGTTTTATTAGTTTTTATTATCATTCTTTTATAAGCGAAAGTATTCAAAAAGGGAATGCTTATTTTCAACTACATGATCCTTTTATCACTTCTCATTCTAACTAACATAATATTAAAACAAGAATAAGATAGACTAACAGAACATTCAACGCTATATTCTACATTTAAAGACAACTTTAGAACAATTCGAGCCATAATTGACTTGTGATCTTAATATGAAATTAAAGAAAAAAATAAAATGTGCTTTTTTAGTACCTCAGGATGCCTGGTTAAGCACAATCATGACTCCAGCAGAAATATACAGTGCTTTAGATTTTTTTTGGAAACCAGCATACAACGCGGAATACTCCAGTTTCGAAATATCTTACTTCAACCTACCCAATCAAAAAGCAA
>Ga0307492_10000088_pt1 | contig 43605 bp, 42 predicted proteins | sample SI3LmetaG_FD_202365 | JGI IMG/M metagenome (GOLD analysis project Ga0307492, IMG submission 202365) | Sea-ice brine microbial communities from Beaufort Sea near Barrow, Alaska, United States - SI3L | ecosystem: Environmental > Aquatic > Marine > Coastal | place: USA: Alaska | collected 2017-05-06 | reverse complement strand
AAAAAAATATGGACAACATAAATGCAAATATCAGTAGTTGGCTGTGGTTGGTTGGGGCTGCCTCTGGCAATTAATCTTCAAGAAAGTGGCCACAATATTGTCGCCACCTGTCGGAGCCAACAAAAAGCCGATAAATTATCTCAACTAGGCTTTGATGCGGAATGTTTTAAGTTGGGTGACGAGCTGGGGCATAGTCGCTTAGCTAAGCTGTTCATGTCGAGGGTATTAGTGCTAAACGTTCCTGTGGGTCGTAAAAGCCTCATAACAGAACATTATGTGCAGCACATGAAAGCGCTACTCAAACATGCTTCAAATAGCCAAATACAACACCTTGTTTTTATCAGCTCTACGTCTGTTTATGGCGATAATAGCGGCACAATCACTGAGCAAAGCCCCACCCACCCACAAACTCAGTCAGGGCAAATCAATTTAACTATAGAAGCGTTAGTGAGGGAAGATTTTGCAGGCAGTAGTACTATTATTAGAGCTGCAGGTTTAGTGGGTAAAGACCGCCATCCCGCTAATTATCTTGCTGGTAAAATAGGGTTACTGAATCCCGACCATATAGTGAACTTGGTTCACCAAGATGATGTTGTTTGCGCCATTAAAGCGGTGATTGAAAGAGGTATTTGGGGACAGACTTTACATTTGAGTGCTTTAGAGCACCCGTCGCGCAATCAATATTATACGTGGGCTGCGGAAAAGCTTGGTCTCAGTGCACCTAAATTTGTTGAAGGCACAGGTGTCGCATTAGGGAAAGAAATTGACGCGACTAGAAGCTTAAAAATACTGGGCTTATCGCTTAAATATCCCAGCCCTTTTGATATGATAGGGCAGTAACACGTTAGTTACTGCCTATTTTATATGACTGTTATCGAATAAAAATAGCCTAGCCTATCAATGCAGCACCGAAGAATTTCAACGCAATGGTATTAATCAACACCAATAACAAAATGACAGGGATAAAAGTGCCTACAGAGAAATCAACATAACGTTCAAACCAGCTATGCTCATAATTGAGTGCACCTTCATCTAGTTCTTTATTGAAATTTGCCTTCTTCCAGCGGTAGATAACAAAAAGACAAATTAACAGACCATTAAGGGGCAAAATGGTGTCGTAAAACACATCAATTATCACATCGAAGAATGACTTAGACTGCCCTGCATAACTTATAAAACCAGTGAAAAAGTCCAGAATACCAAATGATGTTGCTGCCATGACCGACATTATCACTAAGAGTAGTCCCATCCAGCCTAATGCTTTACGACGGCTGAAGTTTTTCTCTTCCATCAAAGCGGCCACCGGCACTTCAAATATGGAAACAATCGAGGTGATAGCCGCAAAAAAGACTAATAGAAAGAAAAAGCTAGCAATGGCACTGGCGCCCACGTAACCAATAGTGGCTTGTAATGCCAAAAATATTTTAGGCAAAAACGTGAAAATCATACCCACAGACGAGTCACTTAAATCGTTGGTATTGATATCAGGGTTAAAGGAAAACACGGCGGGTAGGATCAATAAACCCGCAATAAAAGCCACCGCGGTGTCTAACAAAGCGACCATTTTTGCAGAGCCGGGCACATCCGTCTTCTTATCTAGATACGAGCCATAAGTGATCATGATCCCCATACCCAATGACAATGAAAAGAATGCCTGAGATAACGCACCATTAACCACAGAAGCGTTAATTTTGCTAAAATCAGGTATCACATAATATTTCACACCTTCAAAGGCATTATCCAAAGTCAGCACAAAAATCACTAAGGCTATCAGCATAATAAACAATGTAGGCATCATAAATTTTGCTGCTTTTTCAATTCCTTGTTTTACCCCACCTTGCAAAATCAAATAGATAATGGCCAATACGCCGACCATGTAATAAAACAAGTCGTAACCATTAATAAAGGCACCAAAGGTATCAGGGTTGGCAAGCATATCTAGATCACCCGTTACAGAATGAAACAAATAACCGAATATCCAAACAGTGATGACTAAATAGAAAACCGCAATCATGAAGGGGGTAATAATAGAAAGCCAACCCGCGACTTTCCAGCCTTTATGCCCATCTGACATAGAAGAATAGGCACCGAGGGGATCTTTACGACTATGTCTACCCACAGACATTTCAGCCAGCATTACGGGTAAACAAATAAAAGCCACAAATATAGCGTAAATTAACAAAAACGCGCCACCACCATTTTTAGTAGCCGCAACCGGAAAACCCACCATATTACCGATACCTACAGCTGAACCAGCTGCAGCTAGAATAAAACCTAAACGTGAACCAAACTGTTCGCGAGGTGCGCTCATAACCTATCCTTTTTTATAATTTGGATAGATATTACCAGCAGATTTTCAGAAAGTCTTTTATGTTGACAACATAGTCACTACAAAATGTACTAAAAATGTTTACATCTAGCTACCATGGAATAACACTGCCTTGCCAATCGATATAGTGGGGGCCAGTATCTGCAGTAAGATTAGGGATGATGTTAAGTAACTGTGTGACAGTAAAGTCAGTCGTAAACAATTTTCCTTTGGGCACCTTCGACTGGAACGGCCTAGACAATTCTGTTTCCACTGTGCCAGGATGGTAACTGATTAAACTGATGTTTTTTGCCCGTCTTTGGCATTCAATCTGCGCACACTTTATGATCATGTTAAGAGCTGACTTACTCGCTCTATATCCATACCAGCCACCCAAATTATTATCAGTGATACTGCCAACTCTGGCACTAAAGAAAACTAATTTTGACGGTTCAGCGCCTTTAAGAATAGGCTCTACATGTTTTAACCAGATAGCCGGTAGCACAGCGTTAGTGTTGAAGTAAAAGCTAAGTTGTTCTTGCTGAATATCTTCTAAACGCTTTTCAGGCATAAACTTTTGACCATCAGCACCGACAGCATGTAATGCACCTATGCAACATACAACTAGGCTAAATTGACCACCCACTTGTTTAAGTTGTTGGCAATACTGGGCCACCAAATTTTCGTTTTCAGAATCAAGGGTATGATATTGCACACCTTCAATAGGAGATATTGGTAATGAACGAGACACTGCATACACATGCCCATACTCGCCGGATTCATATAGTTTTTTTACCAGTGTTTTACCAATGCCTCCAGAGGCACCTATCACCAATGCATTGCCTTTAAACATCAACTTTCTCACTTTTAGATTCGCAGGATACACAGCGTTTTTTTCCGGTTAACATATAAGAAATCCGGTGCCGATGTTTAGCAAAAAAATTATAGGCAATATCAGCAAACCACTTTATGACTGGCCACCTTAGTGGTGCATATACCCAGCCTTTACCTACCAGTTTCCAAGCTAAGTAGGTGACGTCTAATCCACTGATCAAACTACCATCAGCCAAATAACCATGAATACGAGCATCTAATGCTTTCCAGTCTAGGTGTGGATAATCTATAAAGAAAGAAGGTTCTTGAATATCCACAAATAGAATATTTTTTTGTTTATCCAATTGCTTTAATTTGTTCATTTCAAATGAACACAACGGGCACTGTCCATCATAAAAAATGGTTAGAGGAGGGTTCTGTGTCATTTGATCAGCAAAGTTACTGGAATATATAGCTTCTACGTTGATAACTACATTGTGGATTACATTATATTCTTACTAAGAACCGTTGAGTTAATCGAACCATTTTGCTTTTATCGGGACACTGAATAACAATGGAGCAAACATTTGGTAATGTGCACGATTTTGCTCACACTGAACATTGTTTATGTAAACTGCTTTCCAAGGGTCGTTAATTAGCCATAAAGTGTTACCAGTTACCGCTACACCTTCTATAGAGGCATTGTCCATCGCTTCGTAGTTTTCACATCCTTCACTATTTGCTTGAATTTCAGCAAAAAAGTCAATATCCAAGATGACGGTTTCTTTTTCACCCGATAAATCTACCACCCATATTGTTTCATCGTTTCTAGCGGCGACCAGCAAGAAATCTCGACCATCAGGTGTTTGGTAATAGTCCATGCCGTTAATAGGATGATTACCGCTAACAAAAGAAGGTAACTTCAAAGCAAAGTTTGTGACTACTGCAAATTCATCTGATTGCCAAAATTCACTGTGCATTTGCAGGGAAAAAATTCTGGCTTGTTTGTTACTGTCTTTCTCAATACCTAAATATAAAGTTCGAGCTTGACCAAATGCGAGGGCTTCAACCCCATCATTAGGGAAATTGCCAATCTGCATATCAACAGTAAATTGGATTGGACGAATATGGGTCATCAACGCTGTGTTGTTGGCTTGCAACTCAAGTCTGACAAGCAACGTAGGATAGTTTGTAGAGCCTGTGTTTAAGTATTTTTGCTGGCAAGCCTCTGACATCGGCTCTGCGTCTCTCGCATCTTCTGTGACCACATAAAATACGCTGTCATCATCAGGGTCAACAACTAACGCTTCGAGATCAGGGTTATCACTGATATACGCGGCAAAACAGCTTGTTTGCAATTTCTCAGATAAAACCATTGGCAAATCAGGGCCGCTTAACAAAGCATCATCTTTAGAGATAGTCCGCAAGCGCAGACGTTGTGAATGATGGGCACTGCGATCGCTCAGTGTTAACAACCCATCACGCCATTTCACTAAGCCCGATGTCTGCGGGTTTAGCATCACTTGGCCATCTTGTTCCATAATCCAATGACCATTGGCTTGCAATTTTTGCTCTAATTGTGCTAATTCAGGGGGGGGGCTACAGCTAACTAATACGCTGCAAATCCCTATAATAAAACCCACATACATTCTCATTTACGACCTAGTCTCACGTTCATGAATCATTGAATAAGCGGCTAAGTTTACCTTACTAAAAATTATGAAGAAATACACAATTTTGACCATTTGGTCTTTATTTATCATTGTGCTACCAGACAATAGCGAAACAGCCACTAGTTAAATATTCATAACCTACATAAAAATCCGCACTACAATATTTTATTTGTATAATGCAGCCGTTTATATGCACTTATATATGATTTAGGAGCACATTGTGAAAGTAACATGGTTGATAGTGTTAATTAGCTGGACAGTTTCTGTCGCTGCTACTCCAACAAAAAAAGTAGAACTATTTATTGATGCTTACAACAAGCATGGCATCGAAAAAATGCTTGAAAGAACAAGTGAAAAAGTAAAATGGTTATATAACATCAATGATAAGCTGTTACTCGAAACAAATGAAAAAAACTAATTCATTCAATCACTTATTATGCAGCTAATCCCTGTGAATAACCCCGATGACATCTCTTATATATATTGCAAATAGGACTTCATGCTTAATAGCGAATTAAAAATTGGCCTGTTTTACGGCTCAACCACTTGTTATACCGAAATGGCAGCTGAAAAAATTCAAGCTAAGTTACACGATTTAGTGGGTCATGCCTGTGTTGAATTATTTAATATTAAAGACAATGCACTATCAAAAACACAAGAGTTCGACGTCCTGTTATTTGGAATTTCCACTTGGGATTTTGGCGAGTTACAAGAGGACTGGGAATCGACTTGGCAAGATATTGCAGCGCTAAACTTAGCCGATAAAACCGTGGCCATTTATGGTTTAGGCGATCAGCTAGGTTATGCAGAGTGGTTTCAAGATGCAGTTGGTATGTTACATGATGAACTACTCGTATTAGGGTGTGATTTTGTAGGTTACTGGCCTAACCAAGGATACGACTTCATTGCCTCAAAAGCGCTCACCGAAGACAGTAGCTTTTTTGTTGGGTTAAGTCTTGATGATGAAAACCAATACGATCTAACTGATGAACGCATCGATAGTTGGTGTAATCAGTTAATAGCTGAAATAAAAACCTTGTAGTCGTCTATTTGCAAATGCCAGACTCTCGAATACACAAACCCTTCTATCGTAACGGCCCTTCTCACCGAGATGGTGCTGATGTTAGTTTTCAAGATATCGTTAAAATTTTTGGCTTTCGCACTGTCACAATTGGCAAATGGGTCACGGCCGCAGAACAACAAATTGCGGCCAATCTATTTTTTGATGCATTGTGTGATTTGATGGATATTTTACAAGTACCAGAAGCAGTAATATCTCTAAACGGTAGTCTGTCTTTGGCTTTTGGTAGCGGCGGAAGAAAACATAGCAGCGCTCACTATGAGTCAAATACCAAGAAACTAGCGTTAGCGAAGAATGCAGGGGGCGGGGCACTTGCCCACGAGTGGTTTCATGCTTTTGACCATTATATTTGTGATAAATTATTTGTTCAGGTGTCTCATGAACAATTTGCGTCTCAGTGTTGGTTACAAGACAAGAAACAAATATCTCATCCACTGAATAAAAAGCTCAGCCAGTGTTTCGAAACAATTTTTTTAGGCGCAGATAAAAGCCAGCCAAATGAGTATGTCAAGCGCAGCGCTCAAGCAGATAAATTACTTAAGACGTTCTATTACGCCCGTCCGCAAGAGCTAGTTGCACGTGCATTTGAAGCATGTATTCAAGACCACATCACCAAAAATGCATTTCTGGTACAGGGCACTAAACAAAGCCCAGAAGCGAAAATGGGGATTTACCCTGCAAAGGAGCTCAGAGCAGCTATTTCTAAAAATATATTGGATTATTTTTATCATTTGGGGCGAGGATTGAAAGTTGAAAAAAACAAAACGACTATTAACAATCTATAATTCTACTTTCGATAAAATTGCTCGACTTCATGTTTAACATACGATGTTGCTTTACCAGTCTGACTTAGACCTTAACCATGTAACTTAAAATCAACTCCCAATTTTTACTAAGAGCAACAAATTGTAAAACCTACTGGATTATTTTTATCATTTGGGGCAGGCTACGTATAAGTGAAATGTCTTATAACCTGAGTATTTGTTAATTTAAAGTTAATTAATAGATGTTCTGAAGCTTAACTGCCTTTATACTAGGCAGTCTCGTTTAACCCAATTGGCGATTTATACCGATGAAAAGAAAAAAGCACGGCAGTTCTGACGACGATGCTGCAATTGATATGACTCCCATGTTGGACATTGTGTTCATCATGCTTATCTTCTTTATTGTGACCACTTCTTTTGTAAAAGAGAAAGGCTTAGAAGTTAATCGTCCTAAAGATTCTAAAACGCCACCACCACCGACTAATGTTAAGTCACTGTCTATTCGAGTAGAAGAAGACGGCACAATAGTTGTTAATGGCCGTCAGGTTGATATTCGCCGCGTTGAAGCTAACATTCAAAGCTTCCTGGCCGAAAATAACCAAGACTCAGCTGCTGTTCAGGCTCATCCAAAAGCCAAACACGGTGATGTAACTGAAGTTATCAACGAAGTGAAAAGAGCCGGTATTGCAAACGTCTCTGTATTGGTTGCTAAATAAACCAAAAAAATCAATAAGATTAACTAAAAACGCCACTATTCAATGAATAGCGGCGTTTTTTTTAGCTGATTTGTTAGTGGGGGGATAATAGTCGATAAATTAATTTTAAAATTTACTCAAGATCTAAAGGCTCTGGTGAGAGGATAATACCGGTACTGTCTGCATACAAATGGTCATCTGGTAAAAATGTTACACCACCAAAGTTAACTGCCACATCCATTTCACCCGTTTCTTGGTCGTCTGCACTGACGGGGATTGAAGCGATAGCATGAATACCAATATTTATTTCTTCGAGTTCATCAACTTCACGCACGCTGCCGTAACATACTATCCCTTCCCAACCATTATCAAAGGCCAACTGGGCAGCACTAGAATCAACCAACGCTCGGCGCATGGAGCCACCACCATCAATTAACAATATTTTGCCGAGTCCAGGCTGCTCTAATGTTTTTAGCACTAAACCCTTGTCTTCAAAACATTTTATGGTGGTGATTTCACCCCCATAAGAAGCCCGACCGCCAAAACTCACAAACATGGGTTCAACCACGTCAACACTGTCGGCAAAGACATCACAAAGAGTAGAGGTATTGTAATCCATGTTTGTTCCTAATATAGCTGAGTCAAGTTTGAGTATACTGCTAGTACACAGCAAATCCAGCGTAAATAAAGTTTTAGGATCGGTTTAACACTGTCATAAAGCCTTAGCAAAAGTGTCACTTAGTTTTCACAGTTTCTAAATACTATCCTTGATGCCAATCACAGTGTAGGTCTTATCGATGAAATCCTTAACACAACATGACGAAGCATTGTTTTATTGGGTATTTAATCTTACAACAAATAGAGATTGCAGCTGGATAAAGTGGCTATCAAGAACTGGAGATGGTCAACTTTATCTCATTCTCGGAGTGATGCTTTGGTGGTTGGAACCACAACAAGGGCCATTATTTCTCTACTCTGGACTGTTAGCATACATGCTAGAAATTCCTATTTACCTATTGCTGAAAAATAGTTTGAAACGTGAGCGCCCATGTCATCATATAATTGAACTTAGTGCCCATATCGTGCCATCCGATAAATTTAGCCTACCCTCTGGGCATACTGCAGCTGCTTTTTTGATGGCATCTTTAATCGCTCATTTTTATCCCAGCCTCAGTGTTATTGCATATGTATGGGCAAGTTGCATCGGAGTATCCCGAGTGCTTTTAGGCGTGCACTATCCCAGTGATATTTTTGCAGGCGCACTATTGGGATTAGGTATTTCCGCAATAAGTTTGTTGATACTTTAAGGTCAAACAACTGATAAAAATTATCTATGTAATACATTATAAAGGACTACCGCATTCGAATCAGTCCTTGAAAATTATCATCTTTTTAGATAGTAAGCACCTACACTTCACTGCATTAATGTTATGAATACTTTATCTAGGATAGCTTAGAACTATGCATACCCATAGTCTATCCTTATTAGATTTGTGCCAGCTTGCTGGTAAGCCTAAGGCTTATACATTATTGGGTGCAGGTTAAAAGTGACTCACCGCAAACCGAGTATTAATAAGCCAGATATTAAAAGAGCAATACCTAAGTATGAACGCAACTCTATGATGCCAAGTAAAATATAATCCCACAGACAACGATCAACTTACCAAGCGACATACTGAATTTAACATCACGAATCTAAGTCTAAGATTAATCTCCCCCTGATTTTTTATCTTAGTTATTTCATATTGCATAAAATAAGTAATTCTAAGCCTACCACCTCTTTGTTTTTATCCTCGGTAGTGACATGATTACAACCTATAAATTAACGGGGATGTTGTGATGGCAAACAGAATAAAATTGAAAACAATTGGCTTAATTTCCTTGGCAGTATTCATACTCACTGCCTGTGGCCAAAAACTTCCTTTATATTTGCCTAAAGAACCTGCCACAAACACCCCCATACCAGACTCAGAACTATCCACTGAGTCTGCAGAACAAGGAACAGATTGATATGGACTACTTTGCCTATAAAGATCAACAACTATTTGCTGAAGACGTAGCCCTTGAAACCGTAGCACACATTCACGGTACGCCTTGTTATGTGTACTCAAAAGCCACAATTGAACGACACTGGCATGCATTTGATAGAGCAGCCGGTAGTCAGCCACACTTAATTTGTTATGCAGTTAAAGCTAATTCTAATTTGGCAGTATTAAATGTGATGGCTAAATTAGGTTCTGGCTTTGATATTGTTTCTGGTGGGGAGCTAACACGTGTACTTAAAGCTGGGGGTGATCCTAGCAAAGTTGTGTTTTCTGGGGTAGGTAAGACCCATGATGAGATTGCTTTTGCCTTAGAACATAATATTAAATGCTTTAATGTTGAGTCACGCAGTGAACTGACCCGCATCAACGAAATAGCTGAGCAAGCTGGTAAAAAAGCGCCCATCTCGATTCGAGTTAACCCAGATGTAGATGCTATGACCCATCCATACATTTCTACAGGCCTTAAAGACAACAAGTTTGGGGTTGAACGCCAACAAGCGGTTGAAATCTATAAATATGCACATAGTCTGCCGTTTTTAAATGTTATCGGCATTGATTGCCATATTGGTTCTCAGCTAACTGAATTAACCCCTTTTGTGGATGCCCTAGATATATTGTTAGCCTTAATCGACGAGCTTGCTGAACAACAAATTCATATACATCATCTCGATGTAGGGGGTGGACTAGGTGTAACTTATAATGATGAGAAGCCACCACACCCAGACCAATATACACAAGCTATCGCTGAACGATTACAGGGCCGAGAGGAGCTATTACTTATCTTTGAACCTGGCCGGGCAATCATGGCTAATGCTGGGGTTTTGTTAACCAAGGTTGAGTTTCTAAAACAAGGCGCGGAGAAAAACTTTGCTATCGTCGATGCAGCGATGAACGATCTTATCCGCCCTGCGCTTTACTCGGCATGGCAAAATATAATTCCTTTAGATGCTGGACTTGAAAGAACTAAAGCCATCTATGACGTAGTCGGCCCCATTTGTGAAACCGGCGATTTTCTCGGTAAAGACCGAGAGTTAGCTATCGAACCCAACGATTACCTTGCCGTTCGCAGTGCAGGCGCATACGGTTTTGCTATGGCTTCAAACTACAATAGCCGATGCAAGCCCGCAGAAGTGTTAATTGATGGCGATAAGATGCATTTAGTCAGAGAGCGTGAAAAAATATCACAATTATTTGAAAGTGAGCACATACCAACATAACTATTGGTTTATGGGTTTAAACATTTATTTGATAAATATTGCGATTATTTAGCCTGTATGCAGCTAAAGACATAGTCAGTCTTTAGCTGAAATGATATAACTATTTAATAATATTAAACACGTATGTTGTAAAGCGTGTTGACAAAAGTTTAGCTAAGTAGTCGCAATGCAAATCCAGTTTTCAAAGATGCATGGTCTGGGAAATGATTTTGTTGTTATTGATAATGTAACGCAAAACGTATTTTTTTCTAAAGAGAAAATTCAACAACTCTCGGACAGGAATTTTGGTATCGGGTTCGATCAACTTTTAATGGTTGAGCCACCTTATGATCCTGACCAAGATTTTCATTACAGAATATTTAACGCCGATGGATCTGAAGTCTCTCAGTGTGGAAACGGTGCGCGTTGTTTTGCTCGCTTCGTAAAAATGAAAGGCCTAACTAACCGTAATAAAATTGTGGTCAGTACTAAAGCGGGTCGTATGGTTCTCTATCTTGAGAAAGATGGGCAAGTGACAGTGAATATGGGGGTACCCGAGTTCGATCCAAGCTTGGTACCGATCAAAGCGCAGAAGCGCGAAAAGACTTACATCCTAAGAGCACAGGAGCAAACTTTTTTTTGTGGAGCTGTTTCTATGGGTAATCCTCATTGTGTGTTGTTGGTAGATGATGTGGAAACGGCAGATGTTGAAACAATGGGCCCCTTGCTTGAAAAACATGAACGTTTTAGTGAAGGTGCAAACGTTGGCTTTATGCAAATTATTAATCATAGCCACATCAAATTGCGCGTTTTCGAAAGAGGTGCTGGTGAAACATTAGCTTGTGGCAGCGGAGCATGTGCTGCAGTAGCTGTAGGACAGTTACAAAACAGATTAAGTAAAGATGTAAGAGTTGATTTGCGTGGTGGCAGTTTAAAAATACGTTGGCAAGGTGGTGATAATGTATTAAAAATGACAGGTGCCGCTGAGCATGTTTTTGATGGATATATAAACTTATGAGCAAAGAGTCGCAAATATAAAATGGATACAACGACTGCATATGAATCTGACGATCTACTTGATGCTGAACAAGTAGCCGCTTACCTACTTGAAAACCCTGAGTTTTTCACCCAATTTCCACAGGTTATTGAAAAAATCAGTATTCCCCATACACACAAAGGCAGTGTATCTTTGGTGGAGTTGCAAAGTGAACAGCTGCGCAAAAAAGTCAGAAGCTTGAGTCATAAGCTGAATCAATTAATTTCCATTGCCAAACAGAATGAAGCCATTTATCGAGTCTATGCCGACTTAAATCTGCGTATCCTAAAGTGTACTAACCTTGATGATCTCAAATTTGTTTTAGAAGAAGTCATTCAAGAAAACCTGCAGCTAGCATCCGTCACATTAAAGCCTTTCAAAGGTGCTCATGCGTTGCCTGAAATCCAGCGACGTCTATTTATCGAAAAACGCTTTAAAAGGCATAAACTGTTCTTTGGACGTTTAAGTGAGCATGAACGCAAATTATTGTTTGCTGATCAAGAAGCTAACTCAGTGGCTTTATTACTGATCGGGGATTTGGGTGAACTCGGAATCTTAGCAATAGGTAGTAAAGATCCAAGTCACTTTAACCCAGATATGGATCCTTTACTGATCACCCAACTACAGCAATTTTTGGGTATCTTGTTACCTAAAATGCTGACTTATTAATTAATAAAATGTTGAGACCAAGCCTACATACTTGGTTAGAAAAATATCTTTCGTATTTAAGGTACGAAAAAAATCTAGCGAATAACTCGATAGAAAATTATCAACGGCAGCTTACAGCAGCTTTCAGTAAACTTGATATTGAATGTTGGTCAACATTCAATATCTCAGATATCCGCAATATTCTAAACGATGCACGTAAAAGCAGCCTAAGCTCGCGTTCTATCGCCTTACGCTTATCTTCTATCAGAGGATTCTGCGCCTATCTAGTTCAACAAGGCCAATTAACACAAAACCCTGCATCTTCAATTCAAGCTCCTAAGCAGGCCAAACCCTTACCTAAACAATTAAATGTTGATGAGATGCATCAATTATTGGATATCAAGGAAGATGACCTCCTGGCTTTGCGAGATAAGGCAATGATGGAACTTATGTATAGTTGTGGCTTACGTTTATCAGAATTGGCTAATCTCAATATAAAAAGTATTCAACCTGACAGACAGCTAAGAGTCATAGGTAAAGGTAATAAAGAACGTTTGTTACCTATTGGAAGAGTTGCTTTAGAAGCATTAAGTGTGTGGCTTAAAATAAGACCAGAACTAGCATCCAGTGAAGAGCCTGCATTATTTGTCAGTATGCTCAAAAATAGGATCGGCACTAGGCAAATAGCGAAACGTATGAAATTATGGGCGACTCGGCAAAATCTAGAACAATCTGTTAATCCACATAAACTTCGACACAGTTTTGCCACTCATGTTCTAGAATCAAGCTCAGATTTAAGGGGGGTGCAAGAGCTATTGGGCCATGCTAATTTATCTACAACCCAAGTATATACACACCTTAACTTTCAGCATCTCGCCCACGTATATGATGGTGCTCACCCTAGAGCCAAAAAGTCTAAATAATTAAAACACTCAAAAAAAGAATAGATAGTCCTAAATGATTTATTATAAAAAACTTAAACCAATTCAAGCAATTACATTCGACTTAGATGACACTTTATATGAAAACACAAGTGTCATCATCAACGCAGAGCGTTCTTTACTTGAATTTATGCATAACCATTATCCTGCAACTAAACAGTTGGCCAAAAATTTCTGGCGCGCTCGACAAAAGACACAACTTCTAGCTAACCCATTATTAAAAAATGATATGGGTGAATTGCGTCGATTATCTCTTGAGTCTGGTTTTATGGCGTTAGGTTTATCCGGTAACGAGCTAAAGACAGCTACCACAGAGTGTTTCGAACATTTCTATTTTCAAAGAAGCAATTTTACTTTAAACAGAAACATTCATTCTTTATTAGAAACACTATCGAATGACTTACCATTGATAGCCCTGACTAATGGCAACGTTAACCTTAAACAGATTGGACTTGAAAAGTATTTCAGCGCCTGCTTTAAAGCTAGTATGGAGTTGCCAATGAAGCCACACAAAGCCATGTTTGATGCAGCACAAACACACCTAAAAATTCCACACGAAAACATCTTACATGTAGGTGATAATTTGCCAAAAGACATATATGGTGCACTTAGAGCGGGATATCAAACAGCTTGGTATGCTGAGGATAGATGTATGCAGATGCGCAGTGAAAAAGCTCAAGTTTTACCTCATGTTCAACTGAGTAATTTAACTCAGTTATTAGTGCTTATCTGAAAAATATCCGTCATTTTAAAAGTGATAAAGGTTTAATCTTCTAAAATATTTTGTCGCATAGTTTCGCAAGGTTTCTGACAACTAGGCTTACCAACAATTTTAGCCGGGATACCGGCCACTGTGACATGCGCTGGCACATCATCTAACACCACACTACCAGCGCCTACTTTGGCCCCCTCACCTATAACGATATTACCTAAAATTTTAGCACCAGCACCTATCATGACTCCTTCGCGAATTTTTGGATGGCGATCACCGGCTTCATTTCCAGTACCGCCAAGCGTGACAGATTGCATAATAGACACATTATTATCAATCACCGCGGTTTCACCCACCACAATGCCAGTGGCATGATCGAACATCACGCCTTGACCAATTTTTGCCGCAGGGTGAATATCCACTGAAAAAGCTTCTGAGTTTCGACTTTGTATAAACAAAGCTAGATCCTTTCTACCCACTATCCAAAGTTGATGCGCTAACCTGTGCACTTGAATGGCTTGAAATCCCTTAAAGTTAAGTAATACGGTAAGAAATGAGTGCACCGCAGGATCCCGTTTAAACACAGCTTGAATGTCACGCATTGCAGCGTCAACGATCTCAGGATGTATTAAGTAACTCTGTTCAAACATTTCTCTTACAGATAATGCATTCATCACATCATCAGCTAGTTTGTTGGATAAAATAAAACTTAACGCTGTTTCGAAGTTACGATGAGCCAAAATACAGGTGTGCACATAGCTTGCCAGCAAAGGCTCGTTATTAACAAGTTGCTCTGCTTCGTCTTTTAACTGTTGCCAGAATTCAATACTCATATTCTCTCTGCTATTCAATTTAAGCAATTACTCTTATATATAGGGCTGAGTTTAGTGTATTTAAATACAGTGTTGCTGATATACTAGAAATATATTTTTCTAATATATTTTTTGTGTAATGGATGTATCTCGACTTCTTGACCAGTTAAACGACAAACAACGTGATGCAGTGGCCGCTCCTGCATCTGACATGCTTATCTTAGCGGGTGCAGGCAGCGGGAAAACTCGAGTTTTGGTGCATCGTATTGCATGGTTAATGGAAGTTGAGGGCATTGCCCCATATGGTATTTTAGCAGTAACGTTTACCAATAAAGCTGCCAAAGAAATGCGCGGCCGCATAGAGCAATTGCAAGGCAGCGCGCTAAATAGCATGTGGATTGGTACCTTTCATGGTATCGCGCATCGTCTGCTACGTGCTCATCATGCAGATGTTGGACTACCTCAAAACTTCACTATTTTAGACTCAGATGATCAATATCGATTGGTTAGGCGCGTACTTAAAAGTCTTAACCTAGACGAAAAACACTGGGCTCCCAAACACGTACAGTGGTATATCAACGGCAATAAAGACGAAGGGTTACGCCCCCAGCATATCGAAACCCATGGTGATGCCACGCAACAAAAAATGCGTGAAATTTATCAGACTTACCAACAGACATGCGATCGGGCTGGATTAGTTGATTTTGCTGAATTGTTACTCAGAGCCCACGAGCTGTGGTTAAACAATCCTTCAGTATTAGAACACTATCAAAAACGCTTTAGAGCGATTCTGGTGGACGAGTTTCAAGATACCAATAACATTCAATATGCTTGGTTACGGATACTTGCCGCCCCCAGTAACAATATGATTATTGTTGGCGACGATGATCAATCAATTTATGGTTGGCGTGGCGCAAATGTAGAAAACATCCAACATTTTTTACGAGACTTTAAAGGTGCGAAAACTATACGGCTGGAGCAAAATTATCGCTCTACTGGCAATATATTAAAAGCGGCCAATGCTGTAATTGATAATAACCAAGGCCGATTAGGCAAAAAATTATGGACCGAAGATAGCCCGGGAGAACTCATTTCTTTGTATGCGGGGTTTAATGAGTTAGATGAAGCTCGTTTTAACATTGCACGCATAAAAGAATGGCGAGACAACGGTAATGCCTTATCTGATTGTGCCATTTTATATCGCAATAATGCGCAATCACGTGTTCTAGAAGAAGCATTGTTGCAAGAGTCTATCGCATACCGGATATATGGTGGCTTACGATTCTTTGAACGTCAGGAAATTCGTGATGCCCTTGGTTATTTACGTTTAATTAATCAGACGATTGATGACGCTGCCTTTGAACGAATAGTGAACACACCCACTCGTGGCCTTGGTGATAAAACCCTATCACAAATTCGCGAGCTTGCTCGCGATTCTGAGCTATCCATGTGGGATGCCAGTACCAGAATACTCGCTGAAAACCGCTTAACTGGCCGCGCATCTAATGCCCTCAGCTCTTTCACAAAATTAATTACACAACTCACTCAGGACACTGCAGCACTTCCTTTAGAGCAACATGCAGACTACGTTATTAAACATTCCGGCTTATTCGCCATGTACAAAGCAGAAAAAGGCGAAAAAGCTCAAGCTAGGATTGAAAACTTAGAAGAACTGGTCACCGCCTGTAAACAATTTGTGGTGCCAGAAGAAGCGGATAACATGACACCTATGTCTGCTTTTTTAGCGCATGCGTCTCTTGAGGCTGGAGATAACCAAGCAGATAAACATCAAGACGCCGTTCAAATGATGACTATTCACACTGCAAAAGGACTTGAGTTTCCACTGGTTTTTATGGCTGGTGTTGAAGAAGGCATGTTCCCAAGCCAGATGAGTAACGAAGAGCCTGGTAAAATTGAAGAAGAACGCCGCCTTTGCTATGTAGGCATGACACGGGCTATGCAAAAGTTATATATTACTTACGCCGAAAACAGAAGGGTATATGGTCAGGACAAGTATCACACCCCGTCGCGTTTCATCAAAGAGATCCCTGCCGATTGTATCGAAGAAGTTCGTTTGCGGACCACTATATCTCGACCGGTTCAAAATAGATTTACTCCAGTTACGGGTCATACCGCTTTCGAATCAACAGGTTTTCAACTAGGGGAGAGAGTGTCCCATCCTAAATTTGCCGAAGGCACTGTATTGAATTATGAGGGCAGTGGCGAACATGCAAGAGTACAAATTAACTTCGATGAGTTTGGGAGTAAATGGTTGGTCATGTCATTTGCGAAATTAACAAAAGTTTAATTTTCCAAAGCCAGAAAAGGATTAATCTGCTAAATTAAATTTTTCTACTAGATTTTAACCCATGCAACGCAAAGTATTAATAGTCGAAGACAGCAAAACCAGTATGAACCTGATGCGAAGTCTTATAACCAAGGCTAAGTTGTGGCCTATTTGCACCACTAGTTTAGTAGAAGCCAAACATATTTTTTCTAGTTCCGCACCTGAAGAATACCTCTGTGCTGTAGTCGACTTTAATTTACCCGACGCGCCAAATGGTGAAGCGATCGACTTTGCTATTGAATCTTTTTTACCCACTATAGTGATAACTGGCAGCCTAGATGAGTCCACCAGAACTACTATTCTTAATAAAAGTGTGGTGGATTACATTCCTAAAGAAAATGCACAGGTCTATGAATACCTGACACGTTTACTAAGTCGATTGGATAAGAATAAGAAAGTAGGGGTGTTAGTAGTTGATGATTCTAGGGTCAGTAGACAATCTATGACCGCTCTACTTAGACGACATAATTTCATTACCTTTGAAGCGGCAAATGCTGAACAAGGCATGGAATCTTTGCGCAGCCATTCAAATATTAAGCTGGCGATTATTGATGAGAATATTCCAGTTATGTCTGGTATCCAGATGATTTCTGAGCTGCGTAAAACCTATTCCAAAGAAGACCTGGGCATTATTGGTATATCATCAGATACCACCAGTGGCTTATCTGCCAGATTCATTAAAAGTGGCGCAACTGATTATTTGCACAAACCCTATTGCCACGAAGAATTTTTCTGTCGTATTATGCAAAATGTTGAACGCTTAGAAAATATTGCAACTATTAGGCGTGTATCTAACTCTGATTATTTAACCGGTTTACCTAACAGGCGGCACTTTTTTACGCGAGTCGCTGCAAATCTAAAAGTCACCCCTAAATCACAAAGTCTAGCGATTATCGATATCGACCACTTCAAAAAAGTGAATGATACTTATGGACATGATTGTGGTGATTACACCTTGAAAGAACTGGCTAAGTTAGTGGCTGAATATTTTACAGATTACACTGCTGCTCGATTTGGGGGAGAAGAGTTTTGTGTGTATTTTTCGAATACCGCAGCCGAAAAAGTATTACAAATAATGGAAGGTTTCCGAAAGGCAATTGCGAATAAAGTACTGATTTTTGAAAAACAAAGCCTATCTTGCACCGTTAGTATAGGCCTAACCCATAAAAGCAAAGGTGGTATAAACGCTATGATACGTTTGGCAGATCAGCATCTGTATATCGCAAAAAATAATGGTAGAAATCAGGTAGTTGATGATTAAACTGTTCTTTGCAAGCGCTCGTACCTAACCCTAAATTTAGTTCTGAATAATCCGTTTCGAATTTTGGTAGACTCGCAATGAATCGTAAACATATATCAATAACCCTGACCACACACATACAAAAGTAACCACCCTTGTTGTATCTAACGGTTCTTGATAGATCATGACTGCTAGCAAGAACATTAGACTTGGACCTATGTATTGGAAAAAACCTAATGTGGTATAACGGATACGTCTAGCTGCAGCAGTAAAACACAGTAATGGAGCGGTAGTCACCACGCCGGCCAGCAACAACGTTATATTTAGGTTAAGACTATTTAATAACATGTTTCCGCTTGATGTATCCATGAAAAACCAATACAACAAAGCAAAGGGCAACATTATACAACTTTCAATCAATAAGCCGGGCATAGAGTCCACAGTCACTTTTTTGCGTAATAAACCATAAATACTGAAGCTAGTGGCTAAAACTAGGGCGACCCATGGGAGCTGACCATATGAAAATACTAGAAAAGCGACGCCTGCTAATGCGACAAAAACAGCCAATAGCTGCAACCTAGTTAAGCTTTCTTGCAAGAAGAAACGCGCTAGTAACACATTGAACAGAGGGTTGATAAAGTAACCTAAACTAGCATCGAGCATTTGATCGTTATTCACGGCCCAGATAAAGATTAGCCAATTTACCGCTAACAATAATCCACTGATTGACAAGGTTGCTATGACTTTTGGATCACGGATGGCTTTAAACACTTGGCTAAACTTTTTTCGAACAGCTAACAGTAAACATAGCACCACCACAGACCACACTATTCGGTGCATAACAATTTCAAGGGCAGGAACACTAGTTAATAATTTAAAATACATGGGCGCGATACCCCACATTGTATAAGCGGCTAGTGCAAAGATAACACCTGCTTTTACTGATTTATCGTTCAACTATTTGACCTAGCTTTGACAGAGCTTAATATGGCGTGGAGTGTGCTGTAAGCATTTCGTAAATGCAAACGAAAACCTAATTGAGATAAAGTGAACCATGAAAAAAAGCTGGGAGATATTTTGGCAATTTCTGTTGTTAGGTTGTGTCAGTTTTGGTGGCCCTGCAGCACACCTTGGATATTTTCAACGCACTTTTGTGCAAAAACTGGAATGGTTGTCTAACGATACCTACGCCAAATTAATATCTTTAAGTCAAATTTTGCCTGGTCCTGGCTCCAGCCAAGTTGGATTTGCCATAGGTTTACATAAAGGAGGACTAGCCGGAGGTGTTGCGGCTTTTGTTGGCTTTACCCTGCCGTCATTTTTATTGATGTATTGGCTCGCAGTGTCGGTGGATCTGGATAAGCCATCAAGCTGGCTACTTTCAGTCAGCAGCGGTCTAAAATTATTAGCTGTTGTTGTTGTGCTAGATGCAGTAATCACAATGTTTAGAAGTTTTTGCAACAGCCGCTTGTCTGTCTTAATAATGCTCCTCAGCGTGTTATTGCTCGTTATCTATCAATCATTCTATACACAAATATTTGTGTTACTTATAGCGATGTTAATAGGCATAGTCAGTAATAAAAGTCCAACCGAACGAGTTAATATATTCCAGCCACTAAAAAAAGTGTCTTGGCCACCCATGTTGCTATTTATCAGCATATTTGTACTCAGCCTAGGATTCAGTCAATATGATTCTGTTGTAGGTGTGTTCGCGACATTTTATAAAAACGGAAGTTTAGTTTTCGGTGGCGGACATGTAGTTTTGCCACTTTTGCAAACGAGTGTTGCTGATACACTGACAGAACAGCAGTTCCTTTTTGGCTATGCAGCTGCTCAGGGAGTACCTGGACCAATGTTCACTATGGCAACATTTATGGGTGCACAATGGTTAGAAAGCGAGCCATTCAGCGGAGCTATTATAGCAACACTGGCTATTTTCTTACCCGGATTCTTATTGATTTTAGCCATCAATCATAGCTGGCAAGCTCGAATCCAACACCCAACTTTGATTGGGGCATCTACAGGTATCAATGCTGCAGTGGTCGGTTTTCTTTGTTTTGCACTCTACGATCCAGTGTTTACTGGTGCAGTTCATAGTTATATTGACTTGGGTATAGTTATCATCGGATTTTTAATCCTAAAACTATTTCAGCCTCCTATTTTACTGCTGATAAGTGTTTTTATCTTACTTAGTTTTATTTAAAAATATTTGCTTAAATCTATGCGCCTAACCACTATGTAGTCGCGGAATACTTATTGCGACCCGCTTGCTTAGCTTTATACAAATTGATGTCGGCCTTATTGATCAAATCTATAGGGGTTGTCACGGCATTTTTACTCTGGGTTGGGCTAAAGGCAGAAATACCGACACTTATAGTCACAAATGGGTGCGAAGCGTTTTTAGCAGCTTGAATACTTATGTTTTGCACATTTTGGATTAACTCTTGTGCCACCTGCTTAGCCCCTTTCAAATCAGTGACTCGAGACATCAAAATATTAGGCCGTGTGCATCTATTAATATAGTCTGCCGCGCCTACAGCTAAACATTCCTCTTCTTCGTCAAGACTTGGCTTATCAGCTAGAAATATCACAGGAATGTAGGCGGTAAGTTGACTGTTTTTAACGAAGGTGCACAATTCTTGTCCTGAGATGATTGGCAAATTCACTACACTCAAAACCAAATCAATATCTTTAAGCATGATAATTTGTAATGCGACCTTACCATCTTGGGCTGTTTCAATATTAAATGTCTTAGCAAAAAGTGAGGAGAGTGAAGCTATATTGACAACATCGTCGTCAATAATAAGTAATGTAAGATGATGGTTATAAGCGGTCATAACGTCCTTACAAAATACGGCTATTAGCTACCGACTAATGAGATCAGTATTAATAAGCCTAGTAAAACTGCTCATTCGTATGATTATCAACCACTAATAAAGCATTTTATAGCTTATATTGCGAGCAAAACTTTGTATTAAATTTGTGACTACGTTATTAGTTAAGATGCGCTCTATCTTATATTCTGCTAGGCATACAATTTGACCAGTTTTTCCTTCTTAACGAGTGAACCTCAAGATAAAAACACGTAAACTTGGATTTTTATAATATCTTTTGAGCAACAGTTGCCAGATCATCCAGTACAATCATCACCTGCAATTACCCAAGCGCAACAAGTATTAAAGCACACTTTTGGCTATGATCATTTTCGTGATGGACAATCACAAGTTATAATCCAAGTGATGCAACAAAAAGATGTGTTGGTACTCATGCCTACTGGTGGCGGTAAGTCTTTGTGTTATCAAATTCCGGCTATGTTGTTACCTGGCCTGACGATTGTTGTTTCACCTCTCATTTCTTTAATGAAAGATCAGGTCGATGCCCTTTTGACCTATGGTGTCAATGCAGCTTATATAAATTCAACCTTATCCTCACAAGATATGTTCAACGTTTATAAGGGCATGCAAGATGAGAAATATCAATTAATATACGTAGCACCTGAAAGACTTATGCAATTGGAGTTTATTCAACGTCTACAAGGGCTTACAATTAGTCTTATTGCAGTTGACGAGGCCCACTGCGTGTCTCATTGGGGGCATGACTTTAGAAAGGACTACAGACTACTTGGGCAATTAAAAGCCACCTTCCCGCATATTCCAATAATGGGTTTAACTGCTACTGCTGACCTTGCTACCCGTGCAGATATTACCCAGCAGTTGAATTTACAGCAACCCTTTATCTTCAAGGGAAGTTTCGATCGTCCTAATATTCGCTACAATCAAATCACCAAGTATAAGGCCACAGATCAAGCGATCGCTTTTGTTAAACAACAAGATGGTAGTGGTATTATTTATTGTAATAGTCGCAGGAAAGTAGACGACCTGAGTATTGCTTTGGCCAAACAGGGGATCAATTGTGCCGGTTATCACGCAGGTCTTGAAAGTGAAATTCGAGATAAGATACAGCGTGATTTTATACAAGATAAAATTGACATTATAGTTGCGACAGTGGCATTTGGCATGGGTATAGATAAGTCCAATGTGCGTTTTGTTTTACATTTCGACTTACCCCGTAGTATTGAGTCATATTACCAAGAAATAGGCCGAGCAGGCAGAGACGGTATGCCCGCCGAAGCCTTATTATTATTCGACGAAAAAGATGCAGCTCGTATTCGTCAATGGATATCAACCGGTGAAAATCTCGAGAGAAATAGTGTAGAACTGCAAAAGTTTGCGGCGATGGAAGCGTTTGGTGAGGCACAAACCTGTCGCCGACAAATCTTACTCAATTACTTTGCTGAATATTCTGCTGGGCACTGCGGAAATTGCGATATCTGTCTCGATCCTCCCAAAGCCTTCGATGGCACTGTAGAGGCGCAAAAAGTTCTGTCTTGTGTATTTCGACTCAAACAATCCGTTGCTGGGCAATATTTGATTGATGTACTCAGGGGTAAACAACTAAAACGCATTCTAGAACACGGTCATGATAAATTGACAACTTATGCTATTGGCAAAGATAAATCTGATGCTTATTGGCATAATATTATTAATCAATTGATACACCGTGGTTTTCTTAGAGTGGATATCACCCAAAATGCAGTTTTGAAGCTCACTGAAGAAGCAAGGCCCATACTGCAGCAAGCACAAAAACTTCAGCTTGCGGTGCCAAGACTGAGTCTTGATTTGGGCAAAAAAGCACAATTTATCGCACCAGATTATGATCGAGCGCTATTTGCTAAACTTAAATATTTACGTAAAACGATTGCTGAACAGGATGACGTACCACCATTTGTTGTATTTAGCGATGCAACGTTAGCCGACATGGCAGATAAATTTCCAGAGTCCAGTTTCGACTTTTTGGATATTCACGGTGTGGGTCAAACTAAACTTGAACGCTACGGTGAACGTTTTATTGCTGCTATTTCGAAGCACATTAATAAGTAACCTGAGTTCAGATTAAGTAAATATTATAAAAGCAAATGCCACTCAAGGTTTACTTTTCAGAGCAATTTAGCGCATACTGATCGACCCTATTTGAGCTGATAAAATCGATGCCTGTTAAAGCTGTTCCACAAAAAAATTCAGACGCTAAGGTTGAAAAACTGAAGGTCCCGCCTCACTCCATTGAAGCTGAGCAATCAGTTTTGGGTAGTATGCTTATTGCTCCTGACTCGTGGGATAAAGTGGCTGAAATTGTGGTGGAGACAGACTTTTACAACCGCTCTCACCAAATTATTTTTCGCGCTATTGTACGCCTCCTAACCAAAAGTCATCCAATTGATTTAATTACCGTTTCTGAAGACTTAGAAGGTATGGATGAATTAGAGTCTGCCGGTGGCTTTGCGTATTTAGGTGAATTAGCCAAAAATACACCTAGCTCAGCCAACGTATCTGCTTATGCACAAATAATCAAAGAACGGGCGGTGATCCGTGAGCTGATTGGCGTTGCCCATGTCATTGCTGATACAGGGTATAACCCTGAAGGTCGTAACAGCGGCGAAATTCTCGATATGGCTGAGAGTAAAGTATTCGAAATAGCTGAGAAACGTACCGGCAAAGATGAAGGCCCAAAAAATGTCGAGGCGGTATTAACAAAAACCATTGATCGTCTTGAAATCTTAGTTAAAAGTAATAAAGAAGTCACCGGTGTGTCTACGGGTTACACCGACCTAGATAAAAAAACCAGTGGCCTGCAACCTTCTGATTTAATTATTGTAGCGGCCAGACCCTCAATGGGTAAAACTACCTTCGCGATGAACTTATGCGAAAATGCTATGCTGCTCGAAGAAAAGCCAGTTTTAGTATTCAGCTTAGAAATGCCTGCTGAGCAAATTATGATGAGGATGTTGGCATCGCTTAGCCGAGTCGATCAGACAAAAATTCGAACGGCTCAACTTGATGATGAAGACTGGGCAAGAATGTCGAACACCATGGCCATGCTAAAAGACAAAGACAATCTGTTTATTGACGATTCTTCTGGCTTGACCCCCATGGATGTGCGTACCCGAGCAAGAAAATTAGCTCGTGAAAAAGGCGGGATCAGCCTGATCATGATTGACTATCTACAATTAATGCAGGTACCTGGATTGAGCGATAATCGAACCTTAGAAATTGCTGAGATATCACGTTCTCTTAAATCCTTGGCAAAAGAATTAGAAGTACCTGTTGTTGCTTTATCGCAGTTAAACCGAAGCCTCGAGCAACGCAGTGATAAACGCCCCATTAACTCAGATCTTCGTGAATCAGGGTCAATTGAGCAAGATGCCGATTTAATTATGTTTATTTATCGAGATGAAGTTTATAACGAGCAAAGCACAGATCAAGGTGTGGCCGAAATTATCATTGGTAAACAGCGTAACGGTCCAATAGGTACATCTCGACTCACGTTTCAAGGCCAGTTTTCACGTTTCGATAATTATTCTGGACCTGCTGTAGAAGATAAATACTAAACACCACTACTTTATAAACAAAAAAAGAGATGCAATTGCATCTCTTTTTTTGAACTCAGTAACTTATCTTTCTACTTTCATTCTTTTGCTTGCCGTTACTTTTGCAGTAATACGACGGTTTACTTTATTAGCTGCTGCTGTATTGGATGTATCCAACAACTGATTTTCGCCAAACCCTTTCGCTTTTATACGAGCACTATCAATACCATATGTATTAATCAACAGTGTTCTAACCGCTTCTGCACGCTTTTGAGACACCATCATATTGTAAGCAGCATCACCAGGCGCTGATGCATGGCCTTCAATTAGAGTATCTGTTGCTGGGTAACGATTCATAAAGTCAGCAAATTCCTGAAATTGTGCATCATCAGGGTTAGTAATAACCGAACTGTTATTTCCAAATAATACTTTTATATCTGTAGATACTTGCTCTTCTGTAAATACACTACAACCATTTGCATCGACTTTATCGGTCATCGGTGTGTCTGCACATTGGTCTTGCTCATCTAATATACCGTCTTGGTCAGTATCTAGTATTAAGCTACACCCTTTAGCGCCAACTTTTGTTCCAGCCGGTGTATCAGGACACATATCAACATCATTTAAGACTCCGTCACCATCAGAGTCAAGCGCACAACCTACGTTATCAACTCGAGTGCCGATTGGAGTGTTAGCACATTGGTCTATGCTGTCAGTTACACCATCATTGTCACTATCTTTTGGCATTGCAGGAGAAGATGAACCGCCAAATGCATAGGCAAGACCCAATTTATACCCTATATGAGTACCGCTCTCACCGCTATCTACATTCTGGTACGCCGCCACTTCAGTAATAACTTTCATGTTATTACCCAAGTCCCAATGCTTACCCAAACCGATGTTGGCCATTAAATCGCCATCAGTAATTTTAGTATGTTTTAAACCACCAAATGCATAAAACATGTCTTCTGGCATAAAGTATAAAACATCTGCACCTATGCGATTTCCGGACTCATCGTATGGAGAAGCGTCAATATTTAGGTAAGATGCTTCCAATCGAGCAGCCCACTCAGGAGTGAATTTAAACCCCATTTCAGCGCCAACTCCAACACCGTTATCCAAGAAATCTGGAAGACCGGTTTCTGATTGGTCAGTTGAATAATATTCAAAAAAGCCGGCAACCCACTTTTCACTATCTTTAGTTTGGGCTTGTAAATTTGCACTCAAAGCTGCAGCCACTGCACTTAAAAGCAATAATTTTTTCATTTTAATTCGTTCCTTCTTTATCATTTCAAATTGTTTGGCATATTTTTGAGAATCATATATATGCATACCTTTAAATCAACTACTTTATAGCGTTTAGAAACCTATTTACCGCAAATAGTCACAATTAATTGACGACTTTCTGCATTAACTCGGTGTTCACCCAATAATAGTCCTTGCCACGTACCCAATCCCAAAGTGCCGTCTATGATGGGTATGGTAAGGTTGTTACCTAATAAACTGGTTTTAATATGGGCTGGCATATCATCTGCACCCTCATAGTTGTGTAAGTAATAGGCCATATTCTCTGGCACTATCTTATTGATATGCGTCTCTAAATCTTGGCGTACAGTAGGGTCGGCGTTTTCATTAATAGTTAAGCTAGCGCTAGTATGCTGAATGAACAGGTGCAATAAGCCTACCTTGACTTGTCTCAAGCCTTCAAGCTGATTGACCACTTCGTCAGTGATTAAATGATATCCCCTGCTTCTAGGGGATATCATTTAATCACATGTATGTATCTATGTACTTATTACTTGTTGAAACACATTTCTAAGTAAATATTACCCGACGCATGGGAAAACGGCATCACCATTTTTTTACCATTCACTTGATGGTTTATAGTATGATTTTCCCCAGAAACAACCACTGGGGTGGCCATACCAAAATCATAGCCATTCTGGCCCAATTCATTTTTGGCTCCACCGCATATCATATTGGTGATTTCACCCACCATATCTTGTACGTCTGCATCAATGCTATCAGGTTTTTCCCCTAACATTTTATGCATAATTTCTAACACTAGGCCTTCATCAAAAGAAATAGACATGGAACCCTTAATATTGTCACCCACCATACCAATCAGTCCCGAAATCTGTCCCCCCGCTGTATTTTCACTTTTCTTTTTAGGTTTACCTGGCAATAACTCAATTTGGGCCATGGTTTGCATTACGTTGATTAAAGCAGCGATAAAGGGATTAATAAACTCAGCGTTCATTGGATGAAATTTTCCTTTTTGAATTTGAATTTGGGTGTGAATTTGGATTTGGATTTGGATTTATTGGCAAGCAGCACAAGTACCGTGAGCTTCAATTGTTTGATTTACTATACTAAAACCAACAGTTTGGGCTTGTTTATCTAAGGTATCTTTTAAACCTTCGGATTGAATTTCTTTGACATCACCACAAGTATCGCAAATTAAAAATTGTACGGGGTGATTACAATCAAAATGATGACAGGCTACAAAAGCATTAGTGGATTCTATTTTATGAATGAGACCAAACTCTAGGAGAAAATCTAAAGTTCTGTAGACCGTAGCTGGCTTAGCGTTAGACTCGGTTAGTTTAAGAGCGTCCAATAACTCATAGGCACCTACAGCACCTTGTTGTTCGAGTAATAATGCATATACTTTCTCTCGGAGCAGAGTAAACCTAGCCCCTTTGTCTTCACAAAATTGCCTAGCTTTGTACACCTGATCCGCAATAGAATGTTGGCAAGTATCAGTCACATTTATTCCTTCCAAAAAAAGCATCTAATAATAACACTATTTTTTATAGGTTGCTTATTTTAAGCATTTAATATTTGTAATACGCTACTACTTTAGACAATATTAATGATTCGATACCTATCAAACTATATTTCTGTGCTGCGTTTTACTGTGTTAAATTAAGTTAGAACATTTGATTTTGGTAACTTTATGATAGAACAAAATATATCGGTAACCGCCGAAACAAAAGCTGTTTGGTTAATTTTTAGCGGTGAAAAAATTTTTCAATTTACTGAAAACGCAGGACTAATGATCGACACATGGGAGACACTCAGTTTTGCCCATGCCTACCAGGATCAAATTGTTCGAATAGGTAGTTATCGCGACTTACCTTGCTTCCTGATTGATATGGGCAATGAACATATTGAACACGAACAACTTTCCCTTGTCAGTATGCGTGCCTTATTAATGCAGAATCAAACTAATTTCTTTGGTATTGCTTCTAGAGCATGGCAAATTGCACTATTTATGCGCACACATAGATTTTGTGGTCAATGCGGTAGCTCTATGCAACAAATAGATTGGGAAATGGCTATGCAGTGTTCACGATGCCAGCACCGCTGTTACCCAAGAATTTCACCTTGTATCATTGTGTCTATCCGCCACAACGATAAAATATTGTTAGCTCAAGGTAAACCTCAACGATCTCGGCAAATGTTTTCGACTTTGGCCGGTTTCGTAGAAAGTGGTGAAACACTTGAACAGGCCGTTCACAGAGAAGTATTTGAAGAGGTCGGCATACAGATTAAAAATCTGCGTTATTTTTCAAGCCAACCTTGGCCTTTCCCTCACTCTTTAATGGTTGGTTTCTTGGCAGATTTTGATTCAGGGGAAATAAAAGTAGACGGCAAAGAAATACTTGAAGCATATTGGTTTGACCCAGAGAAATTACCCAATATTCCACCCAAACAATCGATTGCTGGAAGACTGATTGAACATACACTCGAAGAAATAAAACTGAAGAAAAACATCACTGTGTCAACTCCTTCTTAGAATATTAGCTGCTTATTTGAATCGAAATAAAAAACCCCACATAAGTGGGGCTTGAATATTTTAGCGTCTTGGTCTCGTTAGCGAGATTCTTAGTTTTAATTGCTTTCGCAACATTGTTATAACAGAGAAAACTCTTAAAATGCAAGTTTTTGCTAGATATAGCCCAATTTACCCTTCTATCAATGAATAAAATCGCTACAATACAGGCCTTTTTAAGCCCTTAGACTAGCAGGGCAAGTTACTTCTAATTTGAGGAAATCAATGCAGCCATTGCAAAACGACCGATATTTACGAGCATTGTTACGCCAACCTGTAGACATTACACCGGTATGGATGATGCGCCAAGCAGGTCGATATTTACCTGAATACAAGGCCACAAGAGCTGAAGCGGGTGACTTTATGTCACTCTGTAAAAATGCTGAATTGGCCTGCGAGGTCACACTTCAGCCGTTGCGTAGATTCGATCTGGATGCAGCCATATTATTTTCCGACATCTTGACTATTCCTGATGCGATGGGATTAGGTTTATATTTTGAGACCGGAGAAGGCCCAAAATTTGAAAGACCATTAACGTGTATGGCTGATATTAAAAAATTACCCGTTCTGGATCCCGAAGTAGAACTGGGTTATGTGATGAATGCAGTACGCACTATTCGCAAAAATTTAAACGGCACAGTGCCTTTAATTGGTTTTTCTGGCAGTCCTTGGACGCTGGCTACTTACATGATTGAAGGCGGCTCAAGCAAAGCTTTCACAAAAATCAAAAAAATGGCCTTTAGTGAGCCACAAGCATTACACCTATTACTCGATAAGCTAGCTGATTCAGTAATTTTGTACCTTAACGCACAAATTGCCGCCGGTGCTCAATCAGTTATGGTGTTTGACACATGGGGCGGCGTATTGTCAGGTCGCGATTACCAAGAGTTTTCTCTGCAATACATGCATAAAATTGTTGATAGTCTCACTCGCGAAAACGACGGGCGTAAAGTACCGGTTACTTTGTTTACTAAAAATGCCGGTTTGTGGTTGGAATCTATCGCTGCAACAGGATGTGACGCTGTGGGTCTAGATTGGACCGTTGACATAGCTGATGCAAAAGCACGTATCGGCGACAAAGTTGCACTGCAAGGTAATATGGACCCATCTATGTTGTATGCACCCGCTGCCCGTATTGAACAAGAAGTGCAACTTATTTTAGATGGCTTTGGTAAAGGAAATGGCCATGTGTTTAATCTTGGGCATGGCATTCATTTAGATGTACCGCCTGACAATGCCAAAGTATTTATTGATGCGGTGCACAAATTGAGCAAACCTTTTCACCAATAAATAAGCACTTAGTCTTTTTTAGTAAAAGTGACGATCTCTCCTGAGGCACACAGCTGCTGTGCCTCAACTTTACTACAAGCCTGATCTATTTTAAGTAATCCTATGCCAGATCCATTTGATAGTGTGGTCAGTTTGTGAGCATTTGGCTTGCGGTGTCTAACCACCATATTTCGCCTCTGTGTGAACCAGTTTAAGGGCGAATATTTGCTGTACAATATGCGATTAAGCCTGTCGAACCACTTTAACAACCTATCAGGAAATTCGTTTTTAATGCCACTACTGGTTATCTGGGTAATATTCGGGCTGTTATGTCTGAATCTTAGGGTAATGTCATACACAAATGAATAGTGTACATCACCTGATAAAATAACAAAGTTCGGTGGGGTTTTGCGATTACGAAAAATATTGAGCATCACACTGGCTGTGCCTTTATGTGCCATCCAATTTTCTGCATCGACGGTCAGGGCTCTTCCAAAAAAAGTAAAAATACGTTGTATAGTTTCTATCAACTTCACACCAAAAATAGGTGCAGCTGAAACCAGAATAACAGCCTCTTGGCCGATTAACTCTTGCTGTAATTCACACAAAGCTTCCCAATCCATAAGACCTGAGGGTTTACTTAAACTTGATTCGGAACGCCAACGCTGAGTACGTGTATCCAATACCACCAGCTTAGGCGATGTTTCTAGGCAGTAGTGCCAATGTTCCCAATCAAGCAAATTTTGAACCAGCAAATTGTGTTGAATGACACCATTTTCAGTAAAAAACCCACGACAGGATTCAAATAATGGTTGTACCTTGTCTGGGTCATTGCCCCACCCCTGACACAACCAATATCCTGCCAGCGCATTACCCACTATACGTTTGGCAAACAAATTACCGTATACCGCATCCTCCCAGCCACGGGTTAAATTCCAATCATCAGTAACATCATGGTCATCAAAAATCATGTATACCCGCACATGGGCTAAAGCTCTTCTGACTTTATCTAAACCAGCAACGAAATTTTCAATGATAACCTGTTCTTTCGCAAATTTTTGTTTGAAAGGTTCGGGAATTGTCGCATCACTGATATGCACCCGCTGCCACATTTCAGGAGACCAAGTGAGAATATACATAGCCATCACTTCAGCAAACGAGATTAAGTGGTTATTAGCATTAACCGAGGTAAAAATAGGTTTACGCTTACCTGCAAAAAACTGACTGTAGGTATTGGTTGTACTTGGATCATCTGGCAGTAGCTCGGGACGTTGATAAAAGCAGTGTTTATGTTCAAATATCTCTCGGCTATTGCTTATAGTCGACCCTTCGAGCTCTTCATGAAACAAACCCAAATAATCAATAGTCTGTTTAATCGCCACCAGTGTTGGTCCTGCTACATCATCAGTATAAACCTGGTCACCAGACATCATTAACAAGTCTGGCGGCTCAATTTTCCCTGTCAATCCCAACTCAATTTGTTGATCAACGATGACTAAGCCATCGTTACTATCATGGTGGGGCTTTCGGCAAGAGCCGTGTAACATTTGTCTAATTTGCCTGCGGATCAAAAAACTAGGATAAAATTGACCTGAATATAGCAATGAAGGCAGTAATTCACATAGATGACTTTTGCTGCCATCTTTGTCCAGCAGGCTGATGTCGTAACTCACCCGACTTCCAGATGATATTTCGACATTAGGCTCTAGGGTAAGCAAATTGACAAAAGCATAAGTGCCTACTTGAACTTGGCAGAGTTGTTGCTCATCTAGCTGCGCATCAAACCAAGTTGTCTGTGGTTGCTGACTAAATAACTTAACAGAAAATTTATAATCTTTATTGGTTATCAACCAAAAGCAAATTTGCTTTGCATTTGCTCGCCGAACAATAGGCCCAGCTAGTATTTTCGGTAGTGATGTAGGCCTATTTTCAGTCAAACTCTGCATGCGCTCAGTTATTTATACAAAGCATTTAAATAAGCAGCAATTCTTACACCACCCATTTGTAAACGCTGTTTTACAATTGGTAGGTTTTGATATTGATAATCCCAGGATAATTTTTCATTTTCAGGATAAACACTAGCGCGTACCTTCGCACTTTCAGCTATCCACACCTTAGGATCGACTTCCATCCATTGATTAACCTGTTGCTCAGAAATTTTGCGGCTTAAGATTGTAGTCCATTCTGTATAGGACAATTTTTGCCTGTCAATTAATCCTGAATCCCAAACTCGGTGTAAGTTAGAATCTTCCCAAAAAAACTTCAGCTTAACGTCGTTACCTCCCCTATCAAGACCATTACCAGCGTGAAAGGGTTGATGTAGGTCACCAATAATATGCACTATAAATCGCAGCGCGAGTTGTTTATCTGCAAAGCTTGTTTGTGTACTTTTTAGCTGTTTAGCAAACATCTCTAAAGCAGTCACCGCGTTACCTTCAGGAGGCGGTGCTACGTCTGAATATGTTTTTCCGTCAAACACGTTGACATAATGCCAAGGGTTAGTCGTTTTTTTCCAAAACTCGATAGGATTTGATTTCATCTCATCGGCATAAGTCGAGGCTTCTGCTAAATCTTCATTGACTAACAATTGACTAATGGCATGTTGTGCTTCAGGTGTTAGATATTGCTCTGCAATCGCCCCTGTTACACGATGTCCAACTTGCCCCCAACTTAATGCTTGAAAACTTATTGCTACCGCAACTACACCAATCATCAGTTTATTTAATTTCATTCTGAATAACTCTTTATCTAAGTCTTATTTAATTAGATTTTTGCTAATTGTTCTGTCAACAATTCATGAATACCACCAAAACTACCATTACTCATCACCAAAATATGATCACCTGGTTTAGCGTAAGAAATAATGGATTTAATCAACATATTCATATTTTTATATAACATGGCTGTTACGTTGCTCTGTGCCAGTAGATCATCCATTGACCAAGTTAAATTTGATGGTTCAAAAATAAACACCTGATCGGCACCTGACCATGAAGCCGCAAGTGTATCTTTGTGAACCCCCATTTTCATGGTGTTAGAACGAGGCTCTAATACTGCCAAAATTCGGCCATTGCCTACTTTTGCTCTGAGTCCATCAATAGTGAAGGCAATAGCAGTAGGATGATGCGCAAAATCATCATATAAAGTGATGCCATTAACTATCGCTTTCACTTCCATGCGGCGTTTTACATTAACAAACTGATTTAACGCTGCAACTGCCAAGTCGCTTTTAACACCGCTATGTTTTGCCGCGGCTATCGCCATCAACGCATTATTAACGTTATGTTCACCCATTAGCTCCCAATGCACTTTGCCTTGAACTTGCCCTTTGAACATAACTTCAAACTCACTGCACTCGGGGTTGCTGTTTTGTACTTGCCAATCACCACCTGTAAACTGTACTGGAGTCCAACATCCCATGTCTAATACTTTTCGTAGGTTATTATCAGACTTGGGCAGCAGCACTAAACCGTTGTTAGGAACCATTCTTAATAAATGGTTGAACTGTCTTTGTATATCACTTAAATCAGTAAAAATATCAGCATGGTCAAATTCAAGGTTATTCATCACCAAAGTGCGGGGACGATAATGCACAAACTTAGAGCGCTTATCAAAAAACGCACTGTCGTATTCATCAGCCTCGATAACAAAAAATGGACTTTCACCTAAACGCGCAGACACATCAAAGTTTTGAGGGATCCCACCAATCAAAAACCCCGGTTTTAAACCTGCATATTCTAATATCCAAGCTAACATGCTGGAGGTGCTCGTTTTGCCATGAGTGCCCGATACAGCTAATACCCAACGATCTTTAAGCACGTTTTCAAGTAACCACTGTGGACCGCTGGTATAAGGCAGATTTCTGTCCAAAACATACTCTACCGCTTCGTTACCCCGGGACAACGCATTGCCTATAACCACAATATCGGGTTCTTTTTTAAATTGTTTGGCATCGTAACCTTCAAACAACTCGATACCCAGAGACTCTAACTGCGAACTCATAGGCGGATAAACGTTACTATCAGACCCTGTCACTTCGTGCCCTAGCTCTTTAGCTATAGCTGCAATGCCACCCATAAAAGTGCCACAGATACCTAAAATATGTAGATGCATAGATTGCCGTTCAAAATGTCTAAGACCAATAGATTACCAGAACAAAGATCTGTAACCCAATCAACAATGTAAAAAAATACTTCATTATGACGGCTATTGCTGAGGCCTATTTATGATTAGGTTATAAAGAATACGTTTCGGTTACTGAGTTTCTCGTTTATTGAAGGTATAATTATCATGTTGTATTTATAATAATAAAAACTGAGTTTCCCCCCTACAACTTTAAACCTGAAACTTTAAGGCCATATAACTAAAAGGTATTTACCCATAATGAAAAGACTTAACTCGCAACTTCAAGAAGATGGTGCACCTATGGAGCTAATCCTGCTTCTAAGAACATTATTAGCAGGTTGTAAAGAAATTGCTTTTAGGGTCAGTCAAGGTGCCCTAGCCGGTGTATTAGGTTCAACTTTAAGTGACAATGTTCAAGGCGAAAGGCAGAAGAAGTTAGATGTAATTTCGAACCAAATCCTAAAAGACATTTTGAGTGAATCAGGTTATGTAAAAGCGATTTCTTCTGAGGAAGAAGACGACGTTGTGCCTTGTAATCCGGAAGGCAAATATTTAGTCAGTTTTGATCCCTTAGACGGTTCATCTAACACCGATATCAATAGCTTAATTGGAACAATATTTTCAATTACTCACGCGCCACAGTGGATGAAGCCAGATGATCCTTCCGCTTTTCTACAACCTGGTACACAAATAGTGGCAGCCGGTTATGTGTTATATGGTCCCTCCGCTATGCTTGCTCTGACCACCGGGCGTGGAACTCACCTTTATACTTTAGATAAAACCCATGGCGGTTTTTTGTTAACCACACCCAATGTCAAAGTGCCTGAGAAAACGGCTGAATTCTCAATTAATGCATCTAATCAACGTCATTGGGAAGCACCCATTCAAGCATACATTAGCGATTTATTGGCTGGTACAGAAGGTCCTAGAGAAAAAGATTACAACATGCGCTGGGTTGCTGCAATGGTTGGTGATATCCACAGAGTATTATCTCGTGGCGGTATATTTATGTATCCGTACGACAAGCGTGCTCCGAGCAAAGCCGGTAAATTACGCTTGTTATATGAAGCCAATCCCATGGCGTTTCTTGTAGAACAGGCAGGTGGTTTAGCTGAAACAGGCACCGGGCGTATAATGGAAGTGATGCCGACTGAAATCCATCAACGTGTACCTGTATTAATAGGCTCAAAAGAAGAAGTTGAAACCTGTCTAAGCTACAACAATAAAAATTAATGCCTAGCCCTGAATAATCCATAAAAAAGCCTCTCCCGAGGCTTTTTTATTTTGAACGTTATAACAGCGGCGCTATCACTAAACTTACGATCGCCATTACATTGATTAGAATATTCATAGAAGGACCAGATGTGTCTTTAAATGGGTCGCCTACTGTATCCCCGACTACCACAGCCGCATGAGTGTCAGAGCCTTTACCACCTAAGTTGCCTTTTTCTACATACTTTTTAGCATTGTCCCAAGCCCCACCAGCATTAGCCATCATCAGCGCGAGTAAAACACAACCTAACAGTGCTCCGCCTAACATCCCACCTAGTGCATAAGCACCTAAGCCAAAACCAATCAACGGTGGCACACCTACCGCGATAACACCGGGTAAAATCATTTTTTTCAGCGCAGCTTGAGTAGCGATATCAATACAACGAGCATTATCAGGCTCAGCAGTACCTTCCATTAAGCCTTCAATCTCTCTAAATTGGCGGCGAATCTCTTGGATCATTTCAAATGCAGCATCACCTACCGCAGTCATAGTAATAGAGGCAATTAAAAATGGCAGCAAGCCACCAATAAATAAACCGATTAAGACCATAGGATCGCCTAAGTTCAAAGTAAAGTCTGGGTATTTAGTGGTAAGGGTTTCGATAAACGCGGCTATAATAGCTAAAGCAGCCAATGCAGCAGCGCCTATTGCAAAACCTTTTCCAATAGCGGCGGTGGTATTGCCAAGCTCATCTAAAGAGTCTGTTATAGCGCGGGTTTCTTTTCCCAGTCCAGCCATTTCAGCTATGCCCCCAGCATTGTCAGCCACCGGACCATAAGCATCAATTGCCATAGTAATGCCCACGGTTGCTAACATTCCAACAGCAGCAATGCCGACCCCGTATAAACCGGATAATTGCGTAGAAGCAAAAATTATTGCACAAATGGTCAGCACAGGAATAACCACTGATTGCATACCTACTGCAAGCCCTGTAATCATAACAGTCGCAGGGCCAGTTTCACCTGCCTCAGCTATTTTACGTACCGGTGTGGACGCGGTGTAGTATTCAGTCACTAAACCAATAATAATTCCGCCCGCAGCGCCAGAAACAACCGCCCACCACACATGGTCACTCACACCTAGATTGGCTACCACAAAATAAGCCACAACGATAAATATCACTGCTGCTGACATCGTACCCGCACGCAAAGCCACGTCAGGTTTACTGGCTGATAACAATTTAACGATGACTATGCCTGCAACCGAACACAACAAACCGGTAGAGGCTAATGCCAACGGCAAGAACATTAAAGACTCACGACTTCCGAGTAAACCCACAGCCATGGTCGAAGCAATGGCAATCGTGGCAATCATTGAGCCGCAATAAGATTCAAAGATGTCTGAACCCATGCCTGCCACATCTCCTACATTGTCTCCGACATTATCAGCAATTACACCGGGGTTGCGCGGATCGTCTTCAGGAATACCGGCTTCAATTTTACCAACTAAATCAGCACCAACATCTGCACTTTTAGTGAAGATTCCTCCTCCTACCCTTGAAAACAATGCAACTATAGAAGCGCCCATTCCAAATCCATGGATGACGTGTGTTGTGGCCGGATCACCACCAAAGAACCAGTACAGAGATCCTAAACCCAAGAGCCCCATTGACGCGACACATAACCCCATCACAGAGCCACCCATAAAAGCGATAGTCAGCGCAGCAGCCGGACCTTCGTCATGAGCGGCTTGAGTGGTCCGCACATTTGCCTTGGTGGCAGTAAACATGCCCATATAACCTGCAAAGGCAGAACATAATGCCCCTGCAACAAAAGCCATAGTGGTGTATTGGCCTAAAGAAAAATACAAGGCGATACCAACGACTAAAGCAAAAAGGAACAACATTTTATACTCGCGGTGCATAAACACCATTGCACCTGAATGTATTGCATCACCTATTTTGATAATAGACGGATTAGAAACAGGTGCTTTTTTAATCATTAAATAGATAAAAAAAGCGCTTATTAAGCCCGCAAATCCCAAGATAGGTGGCAAGTAGAATAGTTCAGTCATGAAAGTTCCCTGAGTTAATGTAACAATGACACAAAACACACCACCTTGAATTAATTCAAAAATGAGTAGGCTTTGCAAACCATTTACGCCAGCCTCTCATTACTAACGACATTTATGAGTACGTGGCTATTTTATTGTTTTATTTACAATTTATTTACAATTTCAATGCAACTATAACGAGAACTTTATATTTAGTTCAAGTTTTAATCAATAATTGTACTTAGTCTGCATTTTAATCACTTTGTTGAGTTTCATCTTGTGTCTCAAGGCATTATAATCTTTTGCTATAAAATTCAATAACTTTAGGTATTACCATGAGCCTTAACGCCGTACCCGCTGGTAAAAATTTACCAGATGAAATTAATGTAATAATCGAAATTCCTGCTCACTCTGATCCTGTTAAATATGAAGTGGACAAAGAATCTGGTGCCATTTTTGTTGACCGTTTTATGGCAACCTGTATGCATTACCCCACTAACTATGGTTATGTTCCACACACTTTGTCTGAAGATGGCGATCCAGCTGATGTATTAGTTATGACGCCTTTCCCACTTTTAGCTGGCTCAGTTATTAAGTGTCGCCCAGTTGGAGTACTAAAAATGACTGATGAGTCGGGTATAGATGCAAAAATCCTTGCCGTACCTGCAGATAAGTTATCAACAATTTATCGTGGCATTACTGATATTGATCATATTCCTGAACTAACTAAGCATCAAATTCAACATTTCTTTGAACATTACAAAGACCTAGAGCCGAACAAATGGGTGAAAATTGAGGGATGGGGAGACGCAGCAGCGGCTAAAGCCGAGTTAGTTAACAGTGTTAAGTTATACGAAGCAGAAGAACACAAACCTGCTTTTTAGTAAAACTTATTCACATCTCACTTTTTTAATAGCCGGTTTTTAACCGGCTTTTTTATGGGAGTTATCGGTAATAGAACAAAAAAGAGATAAACCATGATTAAACTTGCTGTAATTGGGACAAACTGGATAACAGATAATTTTATTCAAGGAGCCTTACAAACGGGTAGGTTTGAATTGTGTGCCGTCTACTCGCGATCGATAGAGCAAGCGCAAAATTTTGGCCTCAAATATAATGTGAATTATTTCTTTGATGACTTAGAGCTATTTGCAAACTCAACGGAATTTGAGGCTGTTTATATTGCAAGCCCAAATTCTTTTCATAACTATCAATCAATTCGAATGCTGAAAAGCAGCAAACATGTCATCTGTGAGAAACCTTTAGCCTCAGATTATACCTCAGCACAAAATATGTATAATACTGCAGAAGAAAATAATATGGTTTTATTTGAAGCATTTATGACGCCGTTTTTACCCAACTTTGCTGTTTTAAAAGAAAATATTAAAGATATTGGGACACTTCGAAAAGTCATGTTTAGCTACTGCCAATATTCGTCTAGGTATCCGAAATTTTTAAGAGGTGAAAACCCCAATACATTTAATCCATCGTTCTCAAATGGCTCAGTAATGGATATTGGTTATTATTGTTTAGGTGCGGCAATAGAGTTATTTGGTGAGCCTAAATCGGTTTATGCTACTGCACATATTTTAGAATCAGGGGTCGATGGTAATGGCACCATTATTCTAGGTTATAATGGATTTGATGCTGTTTTAATGCATTCAAAAACATCTAATTCATTCTTACCCAGTGAAATTCAAGGTGAACAAGCGTGCCTAAAAATTGAGATGATTTCGACTTGTAATAAAGTGAGTAGAATCGATCGCAATGGACATATTACTGACTTGAGTGTATGGCAAAAAGAAAACCGAATGTTCTATGAAGCAAACGCTTTTGCTGACCAAGTAATCATAAATAAAATTGATACAAAATCGAAAACTCGATCCCTAACGTTGGCAAAAGTACTGACTGATGTGCGTATTCAAACTGGGGTTATTTTCCCAACAGACCCATAAACATGACAGCCCTTTTAATAAAGTTAAAAGGGCATAGGCATACAAACGACAATGTCTAAAGCGAACTAATCAAAAATCATTTATATTGGACCAATCAAATTCAGGCAAATAAGAACTTATGATAAAAATAATCAATCCAACGTGCTTAATATTATTCTTGTTCAGCCAGATAATATTTGCCAAAGAACCACTAGAGCTTTTTTGGGAAGACATGGTGCCGCCAGATTATCAAACTCCCGATACTCCTTTGAGTCACGACGGCGGTATGCTGCAAATGGGACTAGATGCGCCCATCGTCGAGAGTCTAAATGGCAAACTAGTAAAAATACCAGGATTTGTTGTTCCTTTAGAAGGTGACAACGAAACAACCACCGAATTTTTGTTAGTTCCGTATTTTGGTGCCTGTATTCATGTGCCACCACCACCAGCAAATCAAATAGTTTACGTGAAGCTTTCAGAGGCGGTGCCGATAGATAATCTATATGACGCAGTTTGGGTCACCGGTACCCTAACCACAAAAGGGTGGGAAGGTGATTTGGCGACCGTTGGATATTCATTAGTAGGTCTCAGTGTCAGTCCCTATGATGGTTAAACTCGTAACTTAGCAATAAGAATTTGTCTATACTGATTTCCAAGTTCAGATGAAGTGCGTTACTTATATACACAAAGTCGAAGACACAATATAAAGGTGATTAAAGTGCAATATCCCGCATTAGATGTCACCAAAAGTGCATTGGTCAAAATGGAAAGCGTCAAAGACACGTTAAGTAGTGCCGTGACCACAGGCGATATGGAAACTTAGAAAATGCAGAATGTTGACGAAATCCATAGCCGCACTGAAGAAACGGCCGCAAGTTCCAAAAAGCTCGCATCAGTAAGCTCAGAACTTGCGCAATTAGCTAAACACTTAGAAGACATAGCTAAACAATTTAAAGTATAAAACTAAATTTAACCCATAAAAAATATTTCTACTCAGAGTAGCTATTGGCCAAAAGCTTGGCTTTTATACTTTTGTTTATTGCTACAGCTTGTTTTGTCTGATAATCAAAATGCACCATAGTTGTGGTTCCAGTTGCACATTTTTTTTGCTGCTGCCACAACTCCTGATATACATCAAAAGAACTAGTACCTATCCGACTGATAAATGTTCTAACCTGTACTTTCTGCCCATAATAAATCTGCTCTAAAAAATCGACTTTATAACTTGCCAAAATGAGCGACCAATTTTGCAAATCTAACTCAGGGTTAAATAGTTTAAAAATAGGTTCACGGCCGCTTTCAAACCAACCCACTAGCACAGTATTACTCACATGAGCCAAGGCATCTGTTTCGTAAAAACGAACATTAAACTCTTCACTAAACATGCAATGTCATCCCTGCTGTTGCAATAATGGTTTAAGGAAGCGTGCCGTATGCGACTCTTCTACATTACAAATATCTTCAGGGGTTCCTTGGGCCACGATTTGACCACCACCAGAACCACCTTCAGGACCAAGATCGATAACCCAATCTGCCGTTTTTATCACATCTAAGTTATGTTCAATAACCACCACTGTATTACCATGGTCACGTAATCTATGCAGAACATTCAGTAGCTGTTTAATATCGTGGAAGTGTAAACCTGTTGTTGGTTCATCCAGAATATACAGGGTTTGACCGGTATCACGTTTGGATAATTCTTTGGCTAACTTAACGCGTTGCGCTTCACCGCCCGACAGCGTCGTTGCAGCTTGACCTAAACGTACATAAGACAAGCCCACATCCATCAGAGTTTGTAATTTTCTGGCAATAGCCGGGATAACATCAAAGAAAGGGCGAGCCTCTTCTACTGTCATATCTAACACCTGATGAATATTCAATCCTTTATACTGAATCTCCAATGTTTCACGGTTGTAACGTTTACCTTTACATAAATCACAAGGCACATATACATCCGGCAAGAAGTGCATTTCAACCTTAATCACGCCGTCGCCTTGGCATGCTTCACAGCGTCCACCTTTGACGTTAAAACTAAACCGTCCGGGTTTATAACCACGAGATCTGGCTTCTTGTGTACCAGCAAACAATTCACGCACCGGCGTAAAAATACCTGCATAGGTAGCGGGATTAGAGCGGGGTGTTCGGCCAATAGGGCTTTGATCAATATCCACCACTTTGTCCATAAACTCCATACCAGTGATGGTTTTATAAGGTGCAGGCTCCCCTGTAGTGGCCCCATTTAATTCTCTGTGGGCAATGCGATAAAAAGTGTCGTTTATCAGCGTCGATTTACCTGAGCCTGATACCCCCGTCACACACGTCATTAATCCTAGTGGTACTCTTAACGTCACATCTTGCAAGTTATTACCAGTGGCACCCGTTAGCACCACCCACTTGTCTTGATCAATTTCAGTTCGTTTAGCTGGTATTTCAATTCTTTCTCTACCAGACAGGTACTTGCCTGTTAGCGAACGTTCACTCTTTTTAATATCTTCTATAGTGCCCTGAGCCACAATTTCGCCACCGTGTACACCAGCACCTGGGCCAATATCCAGCACAAAATCGGCTGCACGAATCGCATCTTCGTCATGCTCAACCACGATGACGGTGTTACCTAAGTCGCGTAAGTGGATCAGGGTTTCCAATAACCTTGCGTTGTCACGTTGATGCAAACCAATAGAAGGTTCGTCAAGTACATACATAACCCCAACTAACCCAGCACCTATTTGGCTAGCGAGCCTAATACGCTGAGCTTCGCCACCAGATAACGTATCGGCGCTGCGTGAAAGGGATAAATAATTTAGACCTACGTTCACCAAAAACGTCAATCTATCATTGATTTCTTTGAAGATCTTTTCTGCTATTTTTAGGCGTTTACCGGTTAAAGTAAGATTTGCGAAAAACTTCAAAGCGTCGGCAATCGACATATCAGTAATGACATTAAGTGGTGTTTCACCAATAAATACGTTTCTGGCTTCTAATCTAAGACGTGAACCAGAGCAGGTTGAGCAATGTTGCTGGCTTAAATACTTGGATAACTCATCCCGTACCGCATTGGATTCAGTTTCTTTATAGCGTCGCTCCATATTTGGGATAATCCCTTCAAATGGATGTTTGCGTTCCATAATGTCGCCACGGTCGTTAATGTATTTAAACTTTAACGATGTACCTTTACTGCCGTTTAACACAATATCTTTGGCTTGTTCATCGAGCTCTGCAAAAGGCACAGTCAGATCAAACTTGTAGTGATCAGCCACAGCTTGCAACATCTGAAAATAATAATAGCTGCGTTTGTCCCAACCCCGAATGGCGCCACCAGATAAACTAATTTCTTCGTTAGCGATAATGCGATGCGGGTCAAAAAACTGCCTTGTCCCCAAACCATCACAACTTTGACAGGCACCAGCAGGGTTGTTGAAAGAAAATAACCGCGGCTCTAACTCAGCCATACTATAGCCACAGTGTGGACAAGCAAAGTTAGAAGAAAATACCAACTCTAACTTGTCAGGCTCGTCCATAAAAGCAACGGTTGCGGTGCCGCCAGACAAGTTTAAGGCTGTTTCGAAAGACTCAGCTAAACGAAGTTTTAAATCTTCGCGCACTTTAAAACGGTCAACCACTACTTCAATAGTGTGCTTTTTGTGTAAATCAAGGTCAGGTGGATCCGACAAATCACATACATTGCCATCTATTCTGGCCCGAATAAAACCTTGCGCGGCGAGATTTTCTAGGGTTTTGAGATGCTCACCTTTACGAGCTTGAACCACAGGAGCAAGCAACATCAATTTAATATCTGCCGGCATATCTAATACCCGATCAACCATCTGACTGACTGTTTGTGCATCTAATGGAGCATGATGCTCAGGACAACGGGGCTCTCCTACCCGTGCATACAACAAACGCAAGTAGTCATAAATTTCTGTAATGGTGCCCACAGTAGAACGTGGATTGTGCGAAGTAGATTTTTGCTCGATGGAAATTGCTGGCGATAGACCCTCAATATGATCCACATCAGGCTTTTCCATCATGGATAAAAATTGACGAGCGTAAGCTGACAATGACTCTACATAACGTCTTTGCCCTTCTGCATACAAAGTGTCAAAAGCCAAAGAAGATTTACCTGAACCTGACAAACCGGTGATCACCGTCAGTTTGTCTCTGGGGATATCTAAATTGATGTTTTTCAGGTTGTGAGTTCGAGCCCCACGTACTTCTATTCTATCCATTGGTAACCAGTTGTGCCGCAAAAGAACAATTATTACATACTCTGCAAATAGGCACTACGACCATTATCTGAATACAAGGAGTTTATCCATTAAATTATTCTTAAATGGCGCTAGACTTCCAATCGGCTTGCTAGTCTTTAAATACCGCAGTGTGACCGCTGTTTTCTATTGCCTCGGTGACTTGTACTACCGAGCGTTCATCACTTATTTCAA
>Ga0307492_10000087_pt1 | contig 44025 bp, 66 predicted proteins | sample SI3LmetaG_FD_202365 | JGI IMG/M metagenome (GOLD analysis project Ga0307492, IMG submission 202365) | Sea-ice brine microbial communities from Beaufort Sea near Barrow, Alaska, United States - SI3L | ecosystem: Environmental > Aquatic > Marine > Coastal | place: USA: Alaska | collected 2017-05-06 | reverse complement strand
GTATTCATTCAACGACTGGCGTAGGCGTTTTGCTTCGCCGCTTTGCCGGAAATAATAGTGGGCAGACTTCCCGCCAGATCCTGACTGAACAGAAAAGCCAGCAATGGCGCTTAGCTTTAAGCCAAGCTTTGATTCCAGCCGCTCCAGTGATTCCGCCCCGCCGTTGCGCTCGTCAATATCAACAACCAGTACGCCGTTATCAATCAGTGCGCCAAAGGCAGGATAAAGCTCGCCTTTGAACGTACGCATGAACTCGATCTGTTCATCATCCCAGAAGGGTGTATTTCCCCACCCGATAGCAACCGGATGCTTGCCAACTGCTTTACACTCTTGGTTTGCACACCCGCACACAAGCTCTGAATTTGTCTTTATTATTTTGTTTAAAGGAATTACTCTTAACCCTGCATCAATGTATTGCCTATACATTAAATCAGAATCATCTTCTATTGATGTGAATGGTGCACTCCTCATAATAGCTTCCCGTTTTGCATTGCCCATTCTTCAGGCATTTTGTTTGATTTTTTAATGTTGCATGTCGGGCAAAGAATTTGTAGGTTTTCTGGGTAGTTAGACCCGCCTTTGCTAACAGGAAAAATATGGTCGACATGGTAACTTTTTTTAACGCAGACCAAGCAACACGCACACCTATTGCTCTGAAGTGAAAGTATTCTTTCTATATCCTTGCTAGTGTGTGAGCCATCAGCACCCCTTATTCGAGCTTTTCTATTGGTTCTTTGTGCCTTTAGTTTTTCTGGATTTTCGCGCCGCCACTCTACAACCTTTCCCCCTATTTCTTCGCGCATTATCTTATACCTTTCTGCGTCATACTCAGATTTTGATGCCTTGTTTTTCTCAACGTAAGCGCTGTTATACTCTGCGTATTTATCCCTAAACTTCCTGTAGTGTTTGGCTTTATAGGCTGCAAGCTTAGGGCACTTATCTGAGCGCTTCTTTGCCATCCGGTCGACGGCACACTGGGCGCAACAGTATCCTTTTACATACCTCTCAGATGTATGCCCTTTAGGGCATTCTTTACCTGTAAAATATTTATTAAGACCAAGGGTTATGGCATCTTCTCTGCTAGTCAATTTCACCGCTGCCACCTATCTTTTCTAATGCGTCAGATATTTTTTTAATGGTCGCATAGCTCACAGTTTCTTTTGATGATCCGTCCCTTACTCTGTAAAGGCTGTTCGGGTGAACTCCGGCAAGCTTAGAAAACGCCATTACATTCACCAATTTAAGTCGCTTCTGGATCTCATTTATTTCTAGCATTTTTTGCGCCCTTTCGGTTTATGTTAATTTTTCCCCTGTTTGGTGTTGACACCTTAACATGTGATGGATAGTATGGGCAACATCAAAAACGGAAAGGAGCAGTGAACATGAGCTTTTTAAGTCAAGCCAAGAAGCCAGCAAGCCAAACCAAGCCGCCGATAATAACTGTCATAGGTTCGCCAGGATCTGGCAAGACAAGCTTTGCAGGCACGTTCCCTAACGCTATTTTTATCCAAGCTGAAGACGCTAGTACGGTGTTCGAGTCTTGGGATGAGAGCGTACAGCCAACCATGCTTCCAGTGCTTCCTAAGGCAGTACCGGAAAAAGAGGGCTTGGCAGGAAAATTAAAAGTAAGCACATTTGATGTTTTGATGTCTCAGTTGAGGGAGTTAGCCACGGCAGACCATGATTTTAAAACACTGGTTGTCGACAGTATTACAGCACTAAATTTGAAGCTTGAGCATGAGACTTGCAAGAAATATGGAGTCACCTCTGTAGCTGACGCAGCGGGTGGTTTTTTTAAGGGATATGATGAGTCAGCGTCCCTGCATTCTGATTTTATGGCAGCTTGCGGAATTTTAAGAAACAGAAAAGGGATGGCGATTGTCCTGCTGGGCCACAGCGGTGTCCAAAAAATTAAAAATAGCCCAGACCAAGGCAGCGAATACACAGTGCACTCGCTAGATATGAATCACAAATCTGCGGCTGTTTACATCAACAACAGTGACGCGGTTATTTACATCAAAAAAGAGGAACTTGTAACAGGGGCAGAAACCAACCGTAGAGGCCAGACAACAAAGTTTGGCCGCGCCATGCAGACTGGGCAGCGGGTATTGATAACCTCAGGTGACGGCTTGCTAGGGTACGTTTCGGCAAAGTCTCGCTACCCTTCGCCATCAGAAATACCGTTGCCGATTGGGACTAACCCAATGCTGCAATACATTCCGTTTTACTCTAAGTCAGCACCAACCGCTGAGCCAGAAGTAACCGAACCAAAAACCAACGAAAGTGATGAGGCGTAAAATATGAGCTTTTTTAGCACGAGTGACGGCCAGCAGATCAACACAGACGGTAAATTCGACTCAGGCGGCGGCGATATGCCACCGATTCCAAAAGGAACCCAAGTACTCTCCAGCATTGACCAGGCGAAGTGGTCCGAATACGAAGGCCAAAGATACATTGATTTACGTTGGACCATTGCGCGGCCCGATGAGTACGCAAACCGCAAGATCTTCCAGAAGGTTAAAGTTAACGAGCCGGACATGCAGAAGCGCGACAAGGCACTGCGGATGCTTGCGGCAATTGACGCGAATGCTGGCGGCAAGCTTGTAGCGTCTGGGGTTGAGCCAACGGATGAATCCCTTATTGCGGCACTGGCTAACCGGCCAATGGTTCTAAAACTGGAAGTCTGGGAGCTTGACGATAAGAGCAAGACCGGAAACTGGGTTGCTCAGGTAGGTCCATACAACAAAAAAGCAGGCGATGCTCCGGTTAACCCAATGAGCGCTCCAAAGGCTCAGGCAGCTCCCGCTGCCGCACCGGACCCAGTCGATGATTTTGACGACGATATTCCATTTTGACGCTTAAACATGGGGCGCTTGCGCCCCTATTCGGAGAGAACCATGGGAAATTACAGCGAAAACGAATCAAGCATAAGGGTGGATTTTTTTAAGCCAGGCGGAAAATGGCAATTCACTAAAGCTATACAGTGGACGGGTGGTTACAAAAACTGTTGCATTATTGATGCGTTTGAAAGTTCGTTACGTGATGCCGGAGTATCGTTAACAAAATACAACATTGTATGCCTGGAGCCATATCACGAACACTCGCACCCTTTAATGATCAAGGCAACGGAGTAATAGATAATGATCGAAGACCTACAAAGAACTGCGCAATGGTTTCAAGACCGAAGAAGCCGCCTGACAGGCTCAGTAGCAGGTGCGGCAATTGGCCTATGCCCATGGCGTAAGCCAGATGAAGTGCTTCGCCAGATGGTGCGTGAGCATCACGGATTGCCAGACGAAAACAATCTCGACGGAAATCCAGCAATCCAGCACGGCAACCGACACGAGAAAGCCGCAGAGCTTGCGTTTATGCGCAAGACTGGCCTAGACGTTCATGCAGTCGGGTTTCTTCCTATTCACGCCTGGAGCGGCGCAAGCCCTGACGGTATCACCAGTGACGATGCTGTTCTTGAATTAAAATGCCCATTCGGAAAACGGAATGATATAGCGCCTGAATTTAAGCGGTTAGCAGATCAGCCACACTATGAAGTACAAGTTCACTTAGAGATGTTGGCGGCAGGAAAGAGCAAAGCATACTTTGCGCAATACCGTCCTGCTATTGGTGATGTTTTCAGCGACAATTATCACCCCGAAGTTATAGAAATTGAAGCCGTACACGATAGCGTCGACTGGCTAGAAGAAAACATCCCGAAGCTGAAAGCATTTTACGAGCGGTTTTTGTCTGAAATTGATAACCCTGTTCACCTTGAGCCGTTGCGGGTGATCTTAAACGAGCCACAGCATCAGTTATGGATTGACCATATAAGCGAACTCGACGATAAGATGGCGATGGTTACAGAGGCGCGAAAGGCGGCGATTGATGAATTGATCGAAATGGCAGGCGGAAAAAACGCGGATATCTGTGGGCGAAAACTTACAAAGGTCAAGAGAAAAGGGAATGTTAATTATGCCAAGTTTCTAAAAGCGAAAGGTATCGACCCCAAAGACGGTGAAAAATACCGCGGGAAGGAAAGCGAAAGCTGGCGGTTAAGCTAGATACTGTTATAATTACGATGCGGTGAGTGGCTTAGCGGTCACGTTGGGAATCAGCACCCCGCACCGTTTTTTAACCCCCATTAGTGCTGGCCTTGCTGAAGGTTAAAGATATGAATCACAAAATCATTTACGACAATTTAATGTCAAAATCAAAATCTAGGCCCGCCCCAGAAGGTTACCTTGAGTCCCATCATATTTTGCCTAGATCACTCGGCGGAAGCGATTGTATTTCAAACATAGCATTACTTACCGCCAGAGAGCATGTCTTTGCTCATGCGCTTCTATCTAAGATACACGGCGGCCCAATGTATTATGCGTATTGGATGATGGTAAACGGAGCAGCCGCCGTAAGAGCAAAAAGGCACGGCGTTAAATTAATTGTTAGCAGTAGATCCGTATCTATAGCAAGAGAAGCAAGGGCTAAGCATATAACAGAAACAAGAAGCGGTGAGAACCATCACTATTATGGTAAAAATAGGTGTTTTAAGGTAAAAGATAAAATATCAAGCACCTTAATATCTAAGTATAGAAATGGGTACGTAGCGCCATCAAAAGGAACAAAGGTTACAGAACAGCAGAGAAAAGATATATCAAGAAAGTTAAAAATACTTTACGCGGATGGCATGTTACACCCAATGCTAGGGAAGAAGCACACAGAGGAAGCTAAGAATAAAATATCTAACTCACAAAAAGGTGAGCTAAACAACAACTACGGAAAACCATTAAGCTCAGACCATGCAAGAAAAATAAGTTACGCACAAGTTGGAATAAAAAACCACAATGCTGATAATAGGATACTTGCATTTAAGCATGAGTCTGGGGAAGAATATACAGGGTATAGGTCTGACTTCATAATAATGTACCTATTAGGAAGGGCAAGCATTGCAAGGTTGTTAAACGGTAAGCAATCAAAGCATAAAGGGTGGTTTTTTAATGGGGTTAAAAAATGATAACACTCCGCCCATATCAGCAAACCGCCGTTGATAAAACAATCGAGTGGGTAAAAAAAACAATATCTCCAGCGCTGGTAGAGATGTCTGTAGGGGCTGGCAAATCAATATACATTGCAGAGGTTGCCAGGATAATCCATAAGATGAGTGGGGGAAAGCGAGTTCTTTGTATCGCTCCACGCTCTGAGCTTGTAATTCAGAATGCATCAAAATACAAAGCGCTTGGTAATCCTTGCAGTATATATAGCGCTTCAGCTGGACAGAAAAGCCTTAGGCATCCTGTTGTATTCGCTACACCAATGACATTTAGAAGAGTTGCCAAGCGCCTAGGCGGCGAGTTTGCCGCTGTAATAATTGACGAATGCGAAGGCACGACGCCTACCATAATCAGCATAATAGAAGACATGAAAGAAGGAAGCCCTAACCTTCGAGTCATAGGAACCACCGGGACGCCATTCACAACGGATGGCGGGTATGTTTTTAGACTGGACGAACACGACAATCCAGTAAGCGACTCTATGGCAAGAGATCCTTATTACACTAAAAACCTACATAGGGTTACGACAAGGGAGTTACTAGACGCTGGTTATTTAACTCCTGCTGTCGTCGGAGAAATAGGGCAAGACAGTTACGAAGCGTTAGAAATAAAACCGAACAGGGGAGGTAAGTTTAACCCCGCAGATGTTGATAAAGTTTTTGTTGGTCACGGAAGGAAAACGTCCCTAATTGTTGCCGACGCAATGGAGCGAATGAAGGACAGAAAATCTATTGTGTTTTTTGCAGCTACGATAAGACACGCAGAAGAAATACACGCGAGCTTTCATCCTGACACTGCGGCAATTATAACAGGGTCAACAAAAGATAGGGCTGGAATTCTTTCACGATTTGACAGCGGAAAGCTTCGTGTTCTGATAAATGTAAACGTCTTAACTGTTGGCTGGGATTGCCCGAGGGTTGACGGTATAGCTCTACTAAGAGCTACGGAATCAGCAAGACTGCTTGCCCAGATAATAGGAAGAGGGCTTCGTTTATCCGATGGAAAGGAAAACGTTCTTCTCTTGGACTATGCTTTCAATTTTGAGAGGCATGCGAAAGACGGAGATATATTCAACCCATCTATTAAAGCATCCTACCAAGGGGGTGAAAAACCGCTTATAGAGGCAGTTTGCGAGTTTTGCAGCGGGATTAATATGTTTACCGCAAGGCCAAACGACGAAGGGCTAGACGTTGACCAGTGGGGTTATTTCGTTGACTTGGCAGGCGAAAGGATCGACACGGAAACAAACCCAGAAAAGCCAGAGAGGAACATGCCTGCGCATTATGGTAGACGTTGCACAAACGAGGTTAAGAGAGGTCCGGTTTATGAGCGTTGCGATTACTACTGGACAGGAAAGGATTGCCCATCTTGCGAACATAAGAACGATATAACCGCCAGGTATTGCGAAATATGCAAAGAAGAATTAATAGATCCGAATGAAAAGCTAGTGGCCGATTTTAAAAGGCAGAAGCGAAGCCCGCACGAAAAAAACACCGATGAGGTAATAAACCTCAGCACGGTTAAAACGGTTAGCAGGTCAGGCGCTGATATGTTGCGCGTTGAAGTTCAAACGGCATACCGTAGGTTCTCGTTGTTTTATGTTTTGGGTAGTGAAAAGCAATTCATCAAAGCAAAAACAGATACGTTTTTAGAAGCAACACAAAATGGCGAAGCGGTACCAAGGACGATAACCTACCAGAAAAATAAAAGTACCGGATTCTATGACGTGTACGCATTCAACAGGCTAACTGATGAGGAAATATTGCAGCAGAATATCGGCTGTTCGGTTAATGAATTTAGCGAGAGGTTAAGGGCATGAAGTTTAATGAACCATGGCTAAAAGTATTCGGCGACACCACCTACAGGGGCAACTGCCCACAAGAAAGCGCAGAGCAGATAACATTCTTCCGCAAGCTGCGTGATGAGTACCCCGACACATGGGGCCGGCTCGCGGTTCATCCAAAGAACGAAGGCAAGCGAAGCGGTGCGCAGTTCCAGCAACTGGCTATGGATAAGGCCATGGGGTTACAGCCAGGCGCTAGTGATATTGTGATACCCATGGGTTTCTGTTGCGAGATGAAGCGAAAAAATCACATGCTGTCAAAGTGGCAGCCAGGGCAGCTGGACTATCTAAAAGCCGTACACGAAGCCGGAGGGTTTGCCTGTGTAGCGCTAGGCTGGAAAGGCGCATGGGAGGCGCTGCAAACATGGCTGGACCAAACCAAAACATAGCCCAAGCCCTAGCCGGAACCATTCCTTTAGCCTCGCTCACCACAGCAGAACGTTCCGCAATCCGCCTGCCCATCTACCTAAGAGCCTCAGCCATGCTAGAGCTTCCACGCTCTGAGATGGCCCAGGCCGCAGAAGGTTTGCCGGTAGAGATACGGGACTTGGTGCGCGAAGAGTGTAAGCGGTTGATGCTGATTCGGAGGCAAAAGAAAGCCCGCTAGTGCGGGCTGTTTTGTTGGTGTTATTTAAAGTTATTCATCTGTAAAACAACCGCAGCCAGAGCTGTCAAACATCGGAAGCTCCATAGTTCCCTGCTCAATTTTTTCCCTATATTGCTTCAGAGTTAAATATCTTAACTCTCCTTCAATTGTTACCCTTAAAAATGGCCTTGCAGTATCGCCGATGCTACTCATTACCCGCTCCATTTCTTTTTCATGGTAGGCGTAGCGCTCTGGGTTTGTTCTGTAAAGTCTTTCAAACTGAACCTGACCGGCTTTGCAGCAAAACCCGCCACAGTTGTTATGCTCATACCCCTGGTCATAAAGCCTTGGGCGCTTTATGCCATATTTTCTTAGTATAGGTTCAAACATAGGTCGGGTTATTTTAAACTTGTTTAGAAGGCTTACAACTGGCCTTGGTTGCCAATTCACAGACGCCCTATCAATTCTGTCTTGCTCGCTCCAGTCCATGCCAAGAACGAGCGGATCTGATTCTTTTGAATTATCCGCAAGCCAGCGCATTACCGGCTTTGTTTTTAGTTCTGTTGAGCAGTGCGCTGTCCTTGTGTTTCCTATCCATCGCTTGTCAAGGTAAACGTCCCAAGGCGTTCTTCCGTCAGTTAATGCAATTATTTCTTTGCCAACGGCATTTGCAATATCTTTGTTGAACCTATAAAGATCTTCGTCTTCAATAAGTGTATCTGCAAATATAAGGTTAAAATCTAAACCCTGTTCATAAGCAACAAGTGCAGAAATTGCGGAACCCATACCACCAGAAAAACTAATTTGATAAGTCATTGTTTACCCTTGTAACAAGCCCGTTTTTTGATTGCGGCAACACATCCGGGTGTATGTGCTTTCGGGGATCAGCCTAGCCGCAAGAAAAATTGTATCACAACGTCTGGCTAAACCCCAGTAGAGCCAAACGCACCAGAACCCCTATCCGTATCATCCAACTCCTGCACCATCTCGCACAGCACATTAACCGGACTAAACACAATCTGCGCCACACGTTCACCGCGCCGGATCTCGATAGATTGGTCGCCGTGGTTCATGCCCGCCACCATAATTTCTCCCGTAAAATCCGCGTCAATTAGACCTGCTAGAATATCAAACCCGTACTTAATCGCCATCCCAGACCGTGGCCAGATGAAACCCGCGTAACCGGCAGGGATGCCAAGCGATACCCCTGTCGGTATCTTCACACGAGCGCCAGGCCATACGGTGTGGTTCTCAGTTGCGTACAGATCGAACCCCGCGCTGCCTTCTGTGCCACGTGTGGGTTGGGTTTCGTACTGGTGTAGGAGTTTTATTTTGATGGTCACTTGCCAATCCTCTTCTCAAAGTCATCCCCACATTCTTTGTCACAATACAGCCCACTATCCAGCGGCTCATCACAGTTATAACACCGCCGAATAGGCCGCAACTTCCGCGCATTAAACAGCGCCTCCCTGATCCCCATTGCCCGCTGCCATTCTGCTGTTTCGTTTGCTATGTCGATTATGTCGCTCATACTCTAGCCTCTAAAGATTCATTAATACGTTTTTTTGCAATATCAAAATAGCCTTGATCTAGCTCTATGCCTGTAAACTTTCGGCCCGCGTTGACGCAAGCTACGCCGGTTGTTCCGCTGCCCATAAATGGATCTAAGACAGTGTCACCTTCGCCGCTCCAGCTTATAATGTGATCGCGGGCTAGGGTTTCAGGAAATACCGCAGGATGACCCGTGGACCCCCCGCCAACGCCGTACTCCCATATATTTTTCCGTTTTCCAAATTCACCCGCTGTTTTGTATACACGATCTGATTTTTCACCGCACGGCTTTAGCCCGTTGCGGACCGTGCTTTCCTTGACGCCACCCCGCACGTTTTTCCTGTCTCGGATGAAGTTCAGGCTTTTCGGGGCCCCTTTACTAAATACAAACATGTATTCAAATGCCTGAAGGTAGCATTTGTTTGACCCAAAACAAGCCTGAGCCTTTTGGTAAATCATTGTGTCGTGCAAGTTAAATCCACACTCCATAGCCCAAAGAGCCTGGCGAAATGACGTGCCGGTTTCGCTTCCTTTTATAGTCGCATCACCAACTACCCAAACCACAACCCCGCCCTTGGCAGTGACTCGGTATAACTCCTGAAGAACCGCCTTCCATACATGCTCCCCCCATTGTTCGTTGTTGCCGTTGTAAGCTCTCAGGTTGTCGTATGGAGGGCTAGTCACTGTCAGGTCAATACTACAATCTGTAATATCCGCCATCACCTTTGAGCAATCACCTTGCATTAATTTAATCACAACCCACGCTCCAGTGCTTCAGCTTCCAGCGCCGCATAAGACACAGCATCCTCTGCGCTGTCCTTGTGGTACCCGTTAGTCTGCCTGACGCGCTTAATGATGCTCATAAACAGCCACCCTTCAGCCTCGCTCATGTCATATCCAGTAATGGCGTTGAACGCCTCCACAGTGCGCCCCATGCTGCGCTCCCCTGCAGGCTGGTCGTATTGCTTACCGCGCTCGGTTAACAGGTTGCCAGCTTGCAATAGGAATTGCTCGGCAGTGCGCCTGTATTCTGTTGCAGGTAGCGCTTCCTCCTCGGGCGTCATGAATGGGCTTAGGAGGCCAAGTTCATTGCGGGCGGCTTGCCATTGCTCCCGCGTAATGCCGTCGCTGTCTGGGAAGTATTTCAGATTAAGCCACTCGGGCCCGCCCAGTCTGTCGTTCCAGATAAGCACCGTTGTGCTCGCGCCCATCAGCTCCCGCCACTCAGAAACTTTTCTCGCAAGAAATTCTAGTCTTTTGTTCATTTCATCATCTCCAAAAGTTTGCGTACGCCAAGTTTGTGCGCTTCTCGATAGTTCCTAACTGGCAATGCGTTTTGATCAAATGCCAAAGTTATTACCTCATTCCGAAACGCAAAGAACTTGACAGGCCTAGCCTGCACTCCCTTACGCCACCTGCTAATAGTGTTGTTGCTGACGCCAGCGCACCTGCAAGCCTCCGTAATCGTAACCCTGGACAGCCTCGCCAGTTCTAGCACTTCTTCTATAGTTTCCAATTTCCTCTCCTTTCGTTACCAAGGCCCACAGTATGAACGTGAATAAAAGTGTAAGCAAGCTTGACGAAGCGATTAGAGAAGGATTAGTATTAGCACATCAACAACGGAACGGAGAACGGCATGGACTACAAAGAGCAAGCGCAAAAGCTAATCGACACAGGCTTTTGCGACCTTCCAATAATTTTCGAAGACGTGGCTCGCAGAGTCGCTAAGAACGAAGCTTTCCCCATTGCGCTACGCAATACTATGCAAGGCAACCGCCGTCTGCTGGACATGATCACCCGGACAGCCGCGCTTGAACTCTGCAAGGAGCAGTCAGATGCTTAAGTTCGTCATGGGCATGTCAGTTGGCATTGTTCTTTTGGCGCTTATTTTTAGCGAGCCAGACGACTACCAGGCCCGCATTTATTGCGACATGCGACAGATTCACAAAGACACCAACGGCGAGTTTGGCTGGCCGGATTACAGGAGCGATATTGAATGCAGCAAATGACACGCAAAGAGTATAAGGCGTTTATGACTAAGTGGCGGGCTGTTTTGGGTAATGTGAATACTCCAGATGACGCATGGAAGCACGAAGCAGCCGTGCAAGATGATGCCTTTAACACGGCTTTTCAAGCGGTATACAAATTAATACCAGTTTATTTCTGGGAATGCCGACAGATTACTTCCCATAAGAGATTTAGGAAGCCTTCAGACAGACTTGATATGCAGATGAACTCAGAAGGCTTCTGCCCCAACAGCTACCCACACGCAACAAGGAATCCGTAACATGAACGCAGCACAGAACCAGAAATATATTGACGACGCCGCAGAAATTGAGGCGCGGGCTGAAACGATTGGGCTAGAGATTGAGGAGGCGATACTTGAGGGCGAAGATTACGATTTGATCTTTGGCCCTAATGATCGATGGCAGATAGATTGTGGTTTTGTGGCAGATTGGATGATTAATAAAAATCCAGAACTGACTTACAAGCACACCGTTTACCCAAGCAAAGACACCACGCACAAGATGGGGCTGCTGCTTGCTAAGGTTATTGAAGAGATTGTTGAAGCCGCCCCACTGCTAGAAGCCGCGCAGTTTGAAAGGAAAAACAAATGAGCAAGATCACCCCAGAACTACGCGCATACATCGAAACACGATACGCCCTGAGCCGCTCATACGCTACTCTGGCCGCAGACCTTAGCGATGAGGTTCTGGGCCAGAAACACGGCGTCAGCAAGGCTACCATCTACCGCCTGGCACGTCGCGGATATGAGTTTGTGCCATGCCGAAACCCATCTAAGGAGATCTCTGTAGAAACGCTGAAGGCTATCAAGATTGACCTTGACCAGCGAAAGAAATACGAATCTCTATCCGCTGTTGACAACGCCCGCGCTATATCGCTGGATACGGGCATAAAAATTGGGCGCATTCGTGCGATTGGGAGCTATGGACTGTTCAAAGAAGCTGCGCCGAAAGCCAGCGAGAAAGTGGATTATGTTCGCCGGTTCTTGACGGCACCGGTGGTTAGTTTTGGGATTTGCGAGGGGTATTACTAAGATGAGCGATAGCAGAGAAACATTCGAGCGCACAGTAACGGCAACATGGAGCGACAGCTACAGCCTAAAGCGGGCAGCAAGCGGGGACTATGTAGATGAAATTCTTGACGGAATGTGGTGGGCATGGCAGATCAACTGCCCGCAGTTCACAGCACTGTGCCATAGCAAAACAAAACAGATCGGAAAGCCCGTTGGCTTCTTAGTCCAGAACGAAGCCGGTGGACTGGCAGCGGTGCACAACTTAGGCCGAGTTACGTGGCTTGATGATTGCGTTGCTGGGCCTGTTGAGCAGGCAGCCCGAGCACAGGAGTACAGCGCCGTGATGCCGGATGAACGCGGAACGAATCGCTACGGCCTGGATATGAGATACTTCCGCAGACTGTTTAACCGCGAACTGAGCAACCTTGAAAACTTCATGCCCGATGAGTTGGCCAGAGTCCTTGCTCGTGCGGCTATAACGGCGGATGCGTCAGTGCTTCAGGAGAGTGAGTTTCAGGATGGGGCCGGCAAGGCGGGAGGCGTTCAATGAAATGCTATTACGGGGGCTCGACTGAGCCAGGCGAATCTGATTTTGTCGCCGCTTGCTTTGCATCGAACGTAAAGGAGGCAAAACGAATCCTGTGGAAATACGGCAACCTTTCGGACGAGTGCGATGGAGAATATATGAGTGCTCGCGTTATTCGAGCGCCTGAGCATGACCATTTGTTTGAAAAAATAGGCCGAACCGGTGCCTACATTATTTGGGACGATTTTATTTTCCGAGAAATGGGCTGGATAATGGAAGGTGACGACCGCTGTGCTATGTGCGGCAAGGCAGAATACGAAGGCAAGTGGCCTCTTTGTGAGCATTGCGAACAGTGCAATGACTGCGGGCATGATGATGACTGCGAAATTGTGGCCGACAAGGCGGGAGGTGGTGTATGAGCCCATCAAAGTGTGAAAGCTCCGAGGGAGGGCGCATAATGATGATAGGACTAATTAGCGGGGTCTTTATGCTCGGCGTACTGCTCGGAGTCGTCTGTGTAGCGATGGTCACTAAGTACATCGTAAAGACGAAGGGTTATCTAGAGTTCAAGTGGGATGGGCGGTGGTACAGCGTGTACAGTCGAAACCATCGGTAAGCGAAGGAAAGGTATAGCTTTCAGCGATTTTGGATCTGACAAGATAACCTCAATTAATCCATTTATCAACACCACCATGGCCAGAGCAAGTTCCCTGGCCGTGGCTTTCGCTATACGTACCGTTCTTGCATTTAGCCGAGATGCTAACCGTTTCTTTTGGCTGCTCATTCCACCACAACAAACCGCCCGCACCAGCACCGCCGATTGTAAGCACGACAATTGCTATCTGGAAGCCTCTGGACAAACCTACCCGACGCCCCTGGTTTAAATCTGCCGACGCTCTAAATTCTCTGAAGCCGGTTTTAATTTCTTCTTTAATAGCCTCAAACCCGGAACGCATTTCGTCTCTAGTTTCGGTTTGTGCGACTTGTAGGTGATGCATATTGTTATTTAAGTCCTGAACTGTGCGCTCAAGATCTGTAACACGCGGGGGCCATTCTTCAAGTCGATGAACGCGATAACTTAAAGTATGAAACTCTTGTTCAGACTTCCCCACTCTTTCATGTATATCGGCCATGTCTTCATTTCCTGGCATGTTAAGCCCTTGCTGCGTGTCGGTGTGTTAAGTATAAGTTGGCCAGATTATATCATTTTATTCATTGCAATATATTATAGCCGCGTTCAAGCTCAAGAATATAAACCATCAGCTGAGCATTATCAGACTCCGAATAACACACCATACCATTACCGGCCATCACCGTCAGGCCGCTCGGTGTCGTCGGCTTTGTCGGCATCGATCCGCTGCACCCGACCATCGCCAAACTTATTAGCAGCGTACTGAGCAGAGTCCGAGTCAATCTGATCGCGCTCATTCTGGGCCTCGCGTTGCTCTTTCTTGCGTAATGCCCGCTTGACGGCCTGCATAAGCGCCGCCAGCAAGTAGATTACTCTATCAATCACTTTACGCTTTCCACAGCCTTGACCCGGCCATAGATCGCAAACAGGCCACCAACAACACCAATGGCTGCGCTCACTATCTCGGCCTGTGCTTCTTGCCCAACACTATAACCGAATGCCCCAGCCACGAGCGCCAGGATCGCAACGATTGAGCCCCAGATTGTCTTTGACTTATACCATTCTTTATTGGTTTCCATTATCAACTCCAGGTTTAACAGATTGAATTGCAGCCATTAGGCTGGTGTACCTTCCTTCAACGCGACCCCATGTTGCCGGATCGCCCATATTTTCGTTCGGCCTTACGTCACCATGGAACATTGGGTGAGGACCGTCAAGGTAATGCGTATCAGAATACACGCCAATGCCCGTAAATCCAATCAGCTTCATTTTGTGCGCAACATCTTCCACTGCCTCCCTGTGTGTCGCGCCATCAACAAAGAAGTCAACCGCCAATACCTCCCCCCAATGGTCAATGTTATGAGCGGACATGTCGTCACGCCCAAGGTTACGGCCCAAGCTTTTAAGATTAGGGCTGATAATGACTGCCCGACCAAGCTGGTAGCGTAGCACGTCAAGCATTGTCAGAAGCCTAGGTGACATTTCGTCTGACCAGTCTCTGAATTCTTCTGCGCTGAAATATTCAAGTTGCATTTAACCTCCTAGCCGGTGCAATACCGACCTGATTACGTACTCTCTTAGCTGTCCAGTATTTCTGCCCATGTTAGACTACAGAATTTCCAAACACAGTTATTTTCACTCTCTGAGCATCGAAATAGGCTCCAGAGTAAGTGCCTAAACGCCTTACTTTAATCAGTTCGGTGCTAGTCGTACCACCTGTGCTCGTAACAATTACAGCGTCCGCGCTATCGACGTTGGTTGACCAAGAAATTGCGCGCTCAACGTTTGGAAAAGATGTGCTGTAGGTAAGGGTATATTCTCCGGCAGATGCTCTTGTAACTGAAGATACATTGAATGATTTTAAAATCGTTCCATTAGCCCCGTCAAATACAACCCAAGCAAGGGCGGCATTTTCAGATCTAATAGAGGGATAGACATAATCAGGAATCATCCCGGCACTAGCGGGGACGTTAGCGCCTGTTATATTGTTCCTTATAGTGTCGCTAGACGCGCCATTAGGAATAAGATTTCTACCTGAAACTTTGCCCGTAAATCCCGATCCTAGTGAAATTAGGTTGTTAACCGCATTCGCCGAACCGGTGAGTGTATCCGCTGAAAGTGATCCAGATCCGGACATTGTAACGGCGCTTATACAATACTCGATATGCAAACCCTTAACACAAAGCGAGTCGTTATCCATTAGGATTGCTGAATTCATAGGGTTACCAATAGTACCAGCGGCAGTGTACCCATGAACATCTAGAACAAAACCACCAACAAGACTAACTTCAAGAACTCTAATTCCCGCGTTAAGTATTGCAGTAGAATTAGAGAATATCTCTATGTCTCTAAATGGAAGATAAGCAGCACCACCGAAACCATCATCATAAAGAATTCCATATGGGGTTGTTCCATCATACTGAATTACAATTTTGTCAGCCCCGCATGTTTCTTGCCAAGCTTGGGTAAAGATTACTGCGCTCATGTTAAAACCACGGGCATCTACATAACAGTTTTCAAGCCTCGAACCAAACATAGAGCTTGTGCCATTTGAAAACTGGAACATATACGGGGATGAAAAACCGGCGAATGGGCGAAAGGTCAAACCGCGTCCGTTAGGGCCAGAAATAGCCACTCTATTCGGTCCATTTAATTGTTGCGAAATAAGACTTACGCCGGTTCCGCCTCTTACAGTTGCGCCCTGCGACCCATTAAATGCCTGTGCCGCCCAGTTAATAGCAGCTTGCCATGCAGTGTAATCATCGGCGCTGTTGTTAATTAAAGCGCCAAACCATTCTGCCCGGATGTTTGAAAAGTCAATTTCTTGTCTAACAAAAGCTCCGCTTGCGCCAGTTGCGCCAGAGCTTGGCGCAATGTAAATGCCTTGTTGTGGGTCTTCTGTAACTTTTGCCGATAGGTTGGATGCGTCAAATTTAAATATGCCCGCCCTACTTCCAGACAAGCTAACTTGGTGGTTGGACGTTCCTGTTAGCGCTTCTATTTCTGCAACCGTAGCTTTACGAATAACTCTTTCAAGAATATCTTCCTCCGCCTGAGTAACAGCAGCCTCAACCGTTGGCCCGCCTTCCATTCCTACTAGGGATGCGCCTTGGCCTGCTGTCTGGGATGCAAGGGATTGCCTAAGATATGCATCACCAACAGCAACAAATGAACCACCCTCTGGAAGCCCTGCGCCGGTCGTAGTATACGGCAGCGTGACAGACCCAGACACGCGCCAAAACTCGCCTGCATCGCGCACAAGTTGCGAATAACGTGTTAACTCAATTCCGGCTGCATAGTCACCCACAAACTCGTAAGCGCTGCCAATGAAAAATTCTGATACCTGCGCTTCTATGCCTGCCCAGCTTTTGCGTGCGATGCCAAGCCGGTCGTTATAGCTAGAGTTAACGCCATTAATCAAGTTATCAAAGTTTTCTGAGTTGTCCGAAAGATCACGCGGTTCTGTTGAGCCAATCGGGTTGCCGGTGTTATAAGTAGTCATACAGTAAACCTCTGTGAATCGTTTGCTTGTTTATAAGCTTTCGTCATCGGACAAGTATACACGTGCATCGTAATTAATTGCAGTGACAGCAACTTCAAGCTGGTTACGTGGCGATATTTCAGTTATCAAAGCCGGAAAGTTCCAGCGGTCAACCGGCCCAAAATAAACATGTGTCGGCTCTCTGTCGCCAGGGTTAACCAACGGGTATGGCAGCGGAATGCTCACCAGCACTTCATAGTCGCTGCCGCCTTGCGTTGCAGTAAACGGCCCTACCGTGTCGCCTGCCTCGTCTCTGTAAGCCACGACATAGCTAACGCCAGACTCCCACACTAGCGGCTCTGATACGGTTATACGGTCAGCGCTGATAGATTCCAGAATAGCCACATTGCCATAGCTCGGAACATCATCAACCAGCGGCACGTACGACATATAACTGCTGTTCAAGGCGTCCAGCTCAGTGCTAAAACTGTAAGACCAGCGGCGGTAACGTTGTGCGCGTCTACGGCGCATTCCGATACGCCAAGCTTTCGTTTCATCGGTGACGCCTTCAAGCTTGATCTTGTCCATCTTTATGCCTTGATCGCCAGGCAGAAAGCAGTTCACCGTTTCAGTGGTCCATGTCCCAGCTTTGGTATACTCAACCTCTACACCGTCCGGTTCGCCTGGCTGCTTACCTGTGAAAGTCCGTTGCAGTGGTGCGGTCATATTCTCAGGGCTATAGCCCTGCTCATACTGGGTGCGAGTCTCGTCGCGTACGGGAGTGATGACACCGTTGTCGAGCGTCATCTCTGCATAGCCTGCCCGCAGTATCGTGTCTATGGCGTCCTTTGCTGTGCCTGAGCTGAACACGTAATCGAACGTATCACCGCGACCAATCCAAAGCGTATCAAGCCTTTCAAGCTCGCTAACGTCAATCTGGTCTAGGCCATAGCCAAGCGACTTGGCAACGTATGCCGCGGCTCTTGAAATGGATCGGGTAGCCGTTTCTGTTCCGCCCGCCACCGGCTCAAGCTTGCGTGTTGCCTCCAAGTTGATCTTATTTTTAGATTGCCCACCAATGTCGTCAGCGCCTGTTATCGTGACGGCTATGGTTGTGACGCCTAGATAGCTGGTGACTGTTGGCAGTTTAGAGCGCATGGCTGTCAGCTCTAGGCGGTCAAGCGCTTCCAGTGCCGTGTCTTCAGCGCCGACCCGTACCACCTCAATCTCTGGCCTTATCGATGCAGGCATAGAGACGGAAAACGTCCAGCCCAGCTGATCGCGTGTTGCGCCTGAAACCGTTTGGTCTTGTACGGTCCATGTTGTGGTTCCAATTTCTCTCCACCGTATTCTTACTGTCCTGCTTCGATAATTAACGGCATCTCCATCAATCGTGCCAAGCCCCTGAGGTGCGAATACATCAATCTCAACCGCCTGTGTTTCCTCTCCATTTGGGCAGGCAGCAAACGGCCCGATAATTTCGCTGACAAGATCGCCGGCTATCCATGCTATATCAACAGACGCGCTGCCAAGCTGCGGCAATGTATTGGCCCAATCTGGGTCCACATCCCCACCCGTCAATACGCGCTCCAGCCGAATAGCCGTGGTGCTTATGATTTCAGACAAAACATATTCTGTTCCGGCTTTGTCAATCGTCATAAAACCAGCGCCGGCAGTGGGTGTAACCGCCACAGCGCCAACGGTTTCCAGTTCAAGCTCTGTTTTTGCGGCGTTAAGTGTTGCGACAACGTAAGTCCCGTTTACCGCAAGCGTTGATTCAACATTAACAGTTTGCCCCACAACAAGGTGCTGAAAGGCTCCAGTAATAACGTTGCCAGCCGCGCTAACCGATTGCTCGATATTAACGATGCCAGATATTCCGACGCTCCAGCGGCCTTTAACTACGATTGAACTTAGCACGTCGCCAGATGTTGAAGCACCGGAGCCGCTGTAGCTGCGCTCGTCAAATGTAACGCCCTTGAGCCGCAACCCTGAGCTAGACGATGTGCCTCCCACCTCTGGCGCTGTATACCAGTTTTCATGCGCCGGATTTCCAGCAACGCTAACACCTGGCTCGAATAGTTGATAAGACGCCCCGCTTATATCGCCTATGGCTGTCTCGCCAATTCGAATATTTGAAGGGTTGATCTCGTAACGCCCAACGCCCACACACAACATCAAGCGTAGAACCTGAGTGGTTGTATTTTGATAAAGCCTGCGCGGCGCATTCAGGTAATCAGGATAACGGATATATCGGCCTAACAATTCTGAGACGCCTTCGCCTAAGCGGGCGACGTTGGCTTTTGCGTCTGCTGGATTAGACCTTGCGCCTTGCTGGCCTTGGCCTTGTTGGCCTGGTATTGATGGTGAGAAAAGAGCTGAAGCCGCCTGAACCCCAGCAATGTTTAAAGAAAAAACCGGAAACGCAAAGCTCAAAACACTTCCAAGCGCGCCCCCCCTCGGAACCACCCGAAACTCAACATTATCTGTTTTGCGAATAACGACAAGCGGCCAGTCAATCGGCTTTATGATCACGCCATTCACAGAGCAACTAACCGGCTGTATTTCGCCGCGCTTATACTCTGGCGATTGGCCTAACACCCACTGCTCGATGGTTATATCATGGTCACTATAAACATCATCCGGCTCGCCCGGCATAATGCTTGAATAGACTTTAATCGTCATAATAGACAACCTTCAGGAATCGTTGCTCAAAGTGACGCAAGTTTACCAGACGCGGGCCATTACCGCCCTTTCCAGGCTCATCAGTTTCCAAGATCATTCGCCGGCCGTCAACATCCACAACGATTGCAATATGGGTACACAGAAACCCGCGCCATGCTGTGGCAATCGCGCTAGGGTAGGGGCTGACCTGTCTGTAACGCTTTGACTCTTCGGCCACTGCACTGGTCAGGGCTCGCTTGTCCATGCCTTCAACGGCCCCGTGATTTGTCATCCAAGGCTTATCAAACAGGTAAACGCGGGCCATGCGCACGAGTCCGTAACAGTCAGCACCCTCTGCGCTGCGGCCATTTGAGATATACGGTATGGCTAATAGGTCATCGAGTGTCATAAGTAGCGCAACCCTGGGAAGTCTTCAGACACATAACGTTTGCGCGGCCATGCAGTGCCAAGCAAGTCATAATAACCGGCCTCAATCTGCACCATGATACCTTCAAATGTTCCGCCTCTTAGCGTCATCTTGATAGGCGTTATTGCAGGCGCTGTGAGGTCTGTAGACAGGTACTCGCGATAGATTACAGGCACTTCTAGGTCTGACTCCATCGCGCTTTGTACGGCCTTCTGAGCCTCGCCTGTCACGTTAGCAATCGCAATGCTAAGCGTCTGGTTTCCGCGTGTTGACTTCTCGGGACGCTTAAACTCAAACGGGCCCGCTAGAAACGTAACGGTTTCGGCTGTTTCCAGTGTGACGGTTACATCTTCATAAGCGGCCACTACCCTTATAGCATCTTCATTGGGCACTAATATTTCAAGAGTCGGCAAGATAACGTATTGAGCAGGTGCTGAAGCGTAGACTGTTTGTATGATGCTCATGCAGGCCACCACTTGCACAGCGCAAGGTCGATCACTGCGTAACGTTGCGGCCAGTTAATGGCCATGTCGATTATTTCGTTATTGCTCATGCTTCGGGCCAATTTCGGTTAAGGGCTATGTCGATGATGCCGGCGCCCTGAATGAACTCTTGACCATACAGCCAATAATTCTTCGACAATACCGGACGCTCGCGAATTTCAAGCTGTGCGCTGAATCGCCAGTTCCGTGCGTCGTCAATGGTTGGCCCTGAATACATCTCCATGAACCGGCACTCATAAGGCACAAAGTTGCCAACTGGCGTTTTCAGATCAATATTGAACCAGTCCGCGCCGTCTGTGATTTCATATTTAAACCACGCCTCAAACAGTTGCGCTTGCGTGTCGCCTTTCATGTACCAGGTCAGCGTCACCATCGAAGGCGTAGAAGTAAACGTCCTGCGCTGTCTTGCCCTGCCGGTTGACATTGTGGTTCGAACAAAGGGGCTTGTGTGCTGAATGTCGTAATTGTCACGCAGCGGATCCGGTAGGTAGCTCGGGTAATATTTGGTTGCCATTATCGTCCCTGCCTTTTGAGTCCATATGTGCCTTGCATAGCTTTAGACATTGGCCCTCCAGTTGATATGTCAGCCAGAAATACGTCAACCACCTGTCGGCCCTTATTGTCTGTGCGCTCTTCCGTGCGGGTGCCTGGCGGCGCGTTGTTGATGTTTATCACAGTCCCGCTGCCGCCGCCAGTGCTTTGGCCTTTGGTGTGGTCTACGACGGTTTCTTGTGGGTGCATCATGGCCATGAACCCGCCCTTTCCGTCCAGACCGCCAGAGCGTGGTCCGCTGCCCGTGTAACCGCCGCCCTCAAAGCTGCCGCCTATCAGCGCATAAGCGGCGACCAGCGCGGCACCACCGACCACCGCCGCTGCACCAAACGAACCGATCGAGGCCACCAGTGCAGCCGGTAACCATGCGGCAGCCGTAGTACCTGCTGCTGCGACCTGTGCAGTGGTAGTGGCTGTGGTCGCGGCAATGCTGGCCGAAGCCGCAACAGTAGTCCCGGCAACGCTGGCCGCAGATTTAGTAGCCTCGGACGCCACGACAGCGGAAGTCTCTGCGCCGATGCCGAGCATTTTCAGCGCTTGGAGTGCCGCGTACTGCGCAATCATTTGACCAATAGCGTTGACTACCGACCTGATCATGGTTCGCGCTAATCCCTTTAGCGCTTCTTCGGTGTTCTCTGAGTCCAATATTACGGATTCAAATGCGTCTCCAAAACTGCTAGTGAAATTGTCGATCACCGTTTTGGAGAGATCATCAAAATTAGTCAGATTTCTTTCGGCTGACTCCATCCACTGCTGCCAATAAGTCTCTTCTACCTCGAAGCGCTTACTTACCCCTTCGGCGGCAATATCTATCATCCGTGCCGTATGGTCTGAAAACTGAAACTCCCTAAGCCTCTCCTTCTCGGCAGCGCTAATATTATACGCCTCAATCTGGTCAAGCTGATCAGCATAACGATTGAATTCAGCCATTCCCGGGTCAGCCTGCTCACGCATATCTGCCAGAGATTCAGCCTGCTTTATAGCCGCCTCCTCTGCGTCTATGGCGTCGTAAACCGAAAGCGCGTATTTTATCTGATCACCAGTTGCACCCTGTAGGCTTAGCCGCCGAACAAGCCAAGCCCTGTCGCCTTCTTCCAGCTGAAACAGTTCGTCATCTAGGCTGTCGATTATTTTCTGTACGGCGTCGGAGGCGCTTTGAGCCTGTCTTTTATTACTCTCTTCTGCGGCGTCGGCCAACTGGTCACGACGATCCTGCAGCGTGTCGTAAACCTCTGTCATGGCCTTGCCGGTAGCTTCAAGAACTGCGAGCTCTTCTTCTACTTTTGAGACGTCGATGGTTGCGGAACTTGGGATACCCTTGAGCGTAGCGGGACTTTCGTTTTGCTTTTCCCGAAGTCGGTCAAGCTCCGCTCGCGCCGTAGCCGTAGCAATAGCATTCTCTGCCATCTGCTCATTCAGATCCTGCATCTGGGCTGCGGTTTTGGCGACGGTCATCTCACCGATGGACTCAGCCATCTTACGGACTTCTTTTTCCGCGTCAGACGCCGCTACGTCCGTCGCAAACAGCGCATCACGAAAGTAGTACAGGGATCCGGCAGCGATCAGCGCGACGCCAACGGGGCCGCCAAGAAACGCCATTGCACCGCGAGCCGCGGTCATCGCCACGGTTGATACGCGGGCTGCTACCGTGCTGGCAGACAGGGCTGCCGTGTATGAATTCTGAACAGCGATTAGCGCAACAGTGTTTGCGGCCAACTGCTGGCGCAGTGCAATCTTTCGAGTTGTGCTTGCTGTTGAAGCCATCTCTGCAACAAGAGAGCCCTGCACAACCCTCAGGTATGCAGCCTCGCTGGCAGTTGCCGTAACGGTTGCCTGTGCTGCTCTAATGGTTGCCGCCTGGTTTGCAATGACGGCAGCGGTTGCAGACGTCATTCCGCTTGCGAACCTTGCCGCGAACACAATTAATCCGGCACCGGCAACGTTCACCAAGTTGTCGATGTTGTCCGACAGCAAAACAATGGCCGCGCCAGCGGTACCCACAGACTCCGATATGGCGCTGTTTGTGCCAACCCACTCAAGAACTTTATTGTTTGCTACTTCAATGTTTTGGCTGAACGTGGCAATGGTTTTGCTGAAATTTCGGTCAATTTCTTCAGATGCTTGCTGCAGGGCTTTAACCACAATTTCTGCGGTGATGCCGCCTTCAGCTGCGAATGCCCTTAGCTCGCCAATTGTCATCCCGAGACTATCGGAAATGGCCCGCATAAGTGCAGGAGCCTGTTCTGATACGGAGTTGAACTCTTCGCCCCTCAGCGCCCCGGCAGCCAAGCCCTGCGACAACTGAGTAATAGACGCTGCCGTCTCTGCAGCGGTCGCGCCAGATACTGCAAACGACTGATTAATCGTTGTCGTTAGACCGATCAAGTCTGATTGAGACAGCCCAAGCTCTGTTGACGACCTTGCCAGCCTAGCGTACAGATTCGCAGTTGATTCAAAACTCGCCCGAGTGTCATTTGCGACATTGCCCAACCTTACTTGGATAGCCTCAAGCTCTGCCGTTCCGCTTGTAACTTGGCGCAACTGGTTAGCAACGTTCTGCCAGATATCGGCGTACTGGATTATCTCGCGCACGCCGATAGAGGCAATGACACCGGTTAAAGCCGCTTTCAACGCAGTGCTTGCCGCAGAAAGTTGTCTGTTGGATCTTTCGGCGCGTCCAGCACCTTGACTTAATCCGTTTAGCTCACGAGTAGCCCGCCGCAATGGGTCGGAATTAATATTAAATCCTAGATCAGCCATTGATGCGGCCATTTCGGCAAGCTCCCATTATTGCGTTATTCTATTTTACCATGTTTCGGCACTTCTGCATTCTTTGCGCTTGCATCTCGCTGCCTTAATAAATAATCAGCCGCGCTTAAATCTTTGTTTATGTAAGGGACATCATCGGCAATGTCTGACTGTTGCCCGCCTTTTGCTTGCCAGTGACAGTAAGACCTCGACATCTCCATCAGTTGCGATAGCTCCCATGCCTTTAGCTCTAGCCGCCCGCACTGGTCAAATGATTGCAGCTCAAGCCAGCTAATCGGAGTTAAACCGCCCATGCCGGCGCGGCTCCCCATTCCCGTCTCCATAAAAAGCCCCACCATGTATTCGTGTTCGTCTGTGCTTGGCAGGGTTGAATATGGATGACCTTCTCCGTATTGCTCGTAACGGCTTCGTCTGTCTGTCTTTCGTGTGCGCTCGGGTACACTATGAAGCCACCCGAGTTGAGCCGCCCAAAGTTTTAAGCCTCTGGCGGCTTCTGTGTAAAATTTTCCTGATTCATTACAAATCGTAGAGCCTGCATACGGATGTCTTTATAGTTGATATAAAGCTTGATCGCATTTTCAATGGTTCGCTCGCCTACTTCTGCCGGCATGTTTTCCCATGCAGTCGTTAGCTTTGCGAATAGTTTGGAGTCTTCTAGTGCAACATCTTCAGGGCTGCGGTCGTCTTTCTTGCTGCCTTGAGACTTGATTGCCTTACGCTGGAAGGCTGTCCAAACATCACTGTCTGGGCCTTTCATCTTAATTCTCAGGGGCTTCTTTTGTTTGTCATCAGCGTAGACTTTTTCGTCTGTGCCAGGGGAACATAGGTGTAGCCATGCACCTTCTTCACTTGCTGATACGGTATCAAACTGCTTTAGAACATTCATAACGAGTCATCCTCTTTCCATCCAGTTTTAGATTGCGCTGGCCGGCGGGTGGATGAGTCCCGCTTTTCGGATGCGATCCTAGCCAGCGCAAAACGGTTATAGTGTTAGCAGTTGCGCTTCAATACCGTCTGCACCCGTAACTGCAATGACGCCTTTCAGGTACTTTGCGATCGAGTCCAGAGGGATAGCCACTGAAGCTCCCGCGCCAATTGATGGAACGCCATAGCCCGCTGATACGTCAACGCTGCCAACGCCTCGAACTGGAACAGTGGTACCGCCAGCCCCATCAATAACGGGCGTTAAGGCTCCGGCAGTGATGTTATTCAGCATCAGGATTGAACCCGGCTGGTAGCTGAACGTGTCTGATGCTCCGAGTACAGTCGTCGTTACAGACCGGCTGCCAGACCCTTGTAGACTTGTTGCTGTGATAGTTGCCATGACTTACCCCCTTAAACTGCTACGCTAATAACAGCGGAGTTGATTTCCACCTGTACAGTAGAACCAACCATTGAGTTAGCCGAACCCGCCGAGCGAGTGTAGCTGAATACGCCGCCGTGGAAGAATTCAATCGTGCCGTCGTTGTAAAGCACTTTAAAGGAATGAGGCACAAACGCGCCGCCTGGGTTGATTGCCGCAGACAGAATTACTTGGCCTGCGTCTGCAAGATCCCATTCAAGACCAAGCGACAGAGAGCCAAAGTTCGTAAAGCCTGCATACTTTTCGGTAATTCCGGTTTTAAGCGGGTTGGATTCTACTACACTTACGGTCGGTCCGTATTCCGGAAGATCTATAAGCTGACCCACCTCGACAAAAGTCAAGGCTTCATAGCCGACTTGGTCAAAAGTAGCCGGTAGCTCTGCGACTACTGAGAGAATTACGCCTGTGGAAGTTTGCTTCATTTCAAATTACTCCAAACGTTTGGAAAATATCGTCGTCACGACGAGTGTGGCTCTAGAAACCGCAGGGGATAGTATAACCTATTATTTCTCTATAACAAAAAAAGCCCTCGATGAGAGGGCCTTGATAAGAAAAACGAGCGTCTCTCGACGAGTCGTGAGTGTAGATTAACCCGAATACTCATCAGACACAACCACCAACCGCCTATCGTCCATCGCTTAAAGCTCTATGTCATAAGGCTACACTCTAAAATATCGCCGACTGCATCTTTGCGTACAGCTTTCTGCTAGCGGTGCACAGAGCTTTCTTGCCGTCATCAAACTTCACGATGAACGTTACATCTTTCCCGCGGCCTCCAACCAGAAGGCCCGCCAGAAGCCCGACAGGGCCGAGCAGAACTGCACCAGTAATGCCCCAGCCAGCCGTTCCGCCAACTCGCTTTACAGAGTCTTCGCTTGCCACTTCGAGAGTTTCGATTCGGGATTTCAGGTAAAGATCGGTGGCCATCATCGCTCCCTTTTTGGGCATAGAGAAGCTGCCTGAGACGAAATTACCTTTTCGTATCGTGTCGAAGTCGCCAGCCTGCACCTTAAATTCGCCGAACATAATCAGTCCTCCATTTCATCCCGAATACTCCACTGTTACAACAACCATCAATCGGTCGCTGTCTACTTCGATTTGCATATCGTACGGTGTGCGCGTCACTCTAACACTACCCACTATTGCTGTACCTTTAGCATAGACCACTCTGATTTGATCTGCCAATGCATGGAGCTCATCAACCCCGGCTCCTGGACGGACAAAAACGCCAACTTGGAAGATGCCTTGGGGCAAAACCCCATCTTCATAGCGCAGGCCGCGGTCTATGCCTTCGCCTGGAAAGAACTCTACCTCTAACCATGGCCCGGATGCTGGCGGCTCGAAATTGTAGCCTAGATAGCCTACAGGGTAGCCAAGCGCTGCGTCATTGAGCAGCGTTATTAGTGCCGTATAGATTTCGTCATTGGTGCTCATCCTACCGCCCTCCTAACTTTACGTGCTGACTTCTCGGCTATTTGCGGCCACTTTTGAACGCTTAGCCTAACAAAGCCAGTTTGAGATTCGTGATATTTTGCGTAGTTCATGGCCGTACCGATCGCCAATCTATCGCCAATCTTGACACGGTTAATGGCCAGCAGAAGTGGCTGCATATCAAAATCTGTTGACAGACCCTCTGGCGTTGATGGACCTCTAGGAATCGAATTAACTGCACCATTAAAGCTGTTTCGGAGTGCTCCGGTATCGACTCCCAATCGCCCACCCTTAGCCCTCGGTGTCAGCATATCTGTAGTCAGCTCTTGAGCCGCGTCCTTTAGGGTAGCGGTCATGGCGGCTTCAGCCTTACGCTGCCACCTCAGTATGTCTTGCTGAAAGCTCATATCAGGAAATCCATTCTAGCGCCCTTAGAAAGATTATCTTTCGCCCAAAGCGGCCTGAAGTTAGTGTGGTGGTTTAGTCCGTATATTTCACTTTCTGATGACGCTGACGAAATTGGAACAATGTGATCTAGGTGCCAGCCCCCGTGATTCTCCCAACTCATACCCTTAAGGAATTGTCGTTCAATGTGAATCTTGAAATCTGAAATCGTGCAACCCAGTATTGAATCCGTTTTTGTGCCTTTTTTCTTTAACCCATTAGACGCCATTCCGTTCCTTATAAGCACCGAAATCCTGCGTCTAAGCCTGTAAAGCGGATCATATGACTCTCTATTCTTGTTGTATTCTCTTGCTTTTGCATTAACCAAATCCTTGTTATTTTTTTTCCATTCTTTTGAATATTGGCGATATTTGTCTGGGTTTTTATAATACTGGGCTCGACTATGGACGGTAGTTTTATCTTTGTTTTCTTTCTTCCAGACTGAGGTTAATTTTCTCTTCCTATTCTTGCAGTCCATTAAGACAATATGGCTAGGGTTGCAGCATGTGCGAGGATTGTCGCACGTGTGGAAATAGCTTTCCCCTGGCTCAGCTTCCCCGTGCCTAAGCTCGCCTATAACTTTGTAAGCCGTCTTTAAAGATCCTTTCCAGAGCACCGACCCAGTTCCTACTCTATTTTTACCGTAAGGCCAAAACAAGCATTTACAAGAATGGCTAGATAAAACGCTCTCAATCCAAGCTAAAGGTTCGCCGGGGGATGGCCCAGACCGTCCACCTTCTGGGTCTCCGTGGGCTAGAAACTTTCTATAATGAGTAGAGCAGTACCCAATTTTAACGTGTAACTTTTTTTCGCAACCTTCAACAGAGCAGATTTTCACACTATCACCGTATAGCAGCCACCGAATGAAAGGATTGCGCACCAACTGGTCGGAGTTCCAGCTTTCGGGGATCAGCCTAGATGCGCAAATTGATTGTAACATGCTAGCTGAACCCCTGTATCTTTTTAGATGCTTGGCCCACAAAGTCCATTTTATAAATAGACCTGCATCGGCAACGAATTATCATACCGGCACTTCCGGCAGGGTCGCCAGGGTAGTCCAATGCCTCGCCGCCAACGATGAACGGCTGGTTTATTTTAACTGTCTGGCCGTCTGCAATCGAATGTGCAATCCTTGTTTTACCGTCTCCCGTATCTTGCCAAGTTTTTGTTGCAAACTCTTGCTCTATTTCTCCAATCTCTAACGCCTGCATGATTGATTCGTTCTGCCCAGCTCTAAGTGCGTTAACACTCTCAGTGAGCCCTATGCTCTCACCTCTGTAACGCAGCGTGCGCGCTTGCAATCTGGTAATAGCCGTATCTATCTGCCGCGCTTTAAGTGGCACCTGATCGCGTATAGCCTTTTTAAATGCACCGTCTAAGCGCCGGTCCCTAAGTTCGCGTGTAAGATAGTTTGGGTCTAGCGTTTCAAGTTCTGTGCGTGCATTAACCACCCACTGAGCCTGGCTTTCGGTCAGCCCAATAAACCCGCCAGTGCGCCGGCGTGTAAGCGGGTCTATGCGCCCAACCAGATCAAGCGCTGTAGTACGTGGCGACTGGCCTTGAGCAAGTGCTGATCTAAGCACAGACCGAATAACGGTTTTGCTTTCTTCCGCTATCTCAACAATGCGCTGGCTTGATAACGTCCTGATCCAGCTTTCGGCTCTCGGCAGGCGAACGTTAAAGCGAGCCACCAGAGTTCCAGCAGCAACAGGGATGCGCCCAACTTGTGAAGCGCCAGTCGTGCCGCCCACTTCATAAGCCGCCAGTGTAGCGTTCTCTAGCGGCCTGAACGTGGCAGGGTCAAGCTGCAACAGCGAAACCACGCCTTCAATATCTCCGCGGTCAAGTAAAGCGGCAATCTCAGTCATTACCGCTTGATCTTTAACGCTCTGGATAGCGTCGGTGAAGGCTTTGGTTACGGCCCTCTGCTGTGCGGTTGCTATCTCTTGTAGGTTAATCGCCATAACCCCTCTCCTTTATCCTTGGCTTCCAGTGGTCATCTCGCTATGTAGGAGGACGGCTGTCCCGTCCATGGTCCGCATCCAGTCGAAGCGCACAGACTCAATGGTCACGCCGTACTTTTCGTAAATGTCCTTTGCAAACTGGGTCAGCGCCTTCTGGGCAGCTGCACTGGTGTCAACTTCAATCTTTGCGTTTAGTTCTGCCATTGTGGATCTCCTTATTCGTCATTGTAGCAAACTGGAGGGGTTTGGTTAATCAAAAAAGAGCTTGGCCCCGCCCGCCATCGCAGCAACGGCCGCTAAAGGCCCAAAAACAGCAATGGCTGATATCCAGAAGCCAAGCTTGGTGCCGAGGATTGCAAAAAGAACAATAAACGGAAGTGATATTAAAAGTATTCCTATGGCCTTTTTCATTTTTCCTGCTCCATCCATTTCAAATAAAGCCCTATGGTGAGGGCTAGTCGTGGTAAACAAAAGTTCCAAGGTCAATCTGCACATATTCTTGCAGACAGCTATGATCATCGTCGTATTTTGCAGGTATATCTACGATCATTCTTATATCCTGACCGCATTCAGCATATCCTTCCCAGTGGTTACTTGCTTCCAACTCTGCCCCGTATCTATTCAAAAGTTTTTGCAGATCTGCCCTAAACTCCGCCTCAATTTCTGTCATCTCGCCTGCTCCTTAACACCCTGCACCAATACTCTCGTGGCAAACTCATTGTCGCGAAGTGTAATGCCTAGCTCCTTCTCTGCCTTTGCCTTGGCCTGGCTGAACGCAACGTCAGCAGATATGGGAAGGCGGATGCGTAGGTCTTTGCGGTGGTCGGTCATTGTGGTTGGTCCTTTTTCAGTTCGGTTAGAACGCTGCGGGCATTTGCGCAGGTATCTGCCAGCCGTATTTCATTCGGGCTGTAATCACCCTCAAATTCCAGTAGCTCATTCAGAGCCTCAACCAGCCGCTCGTGGTAGCTCCAGCATTTAACAATGCGTTTAGCGTTAGCGTTATGGCAAACTCCATTTTGTATTCCCCACACATCAGCAATGCAAAGGTCTTCAATATAAATTGACGCCCTTTTTTCAGTCGGGTTAGAAATGATTAACTTCCCATTTGTAAACTTTGTATCACTCATCATCCCGTCCTCATCAGTTAACAACAACCCAACATTACACAGGTAAACCCAATTACGCAAGCGGTAGACGCAAACATCAGGCATAAAAAAGCCCTCACTAGGAGGGCAAAGGCAGCGAGTTACTTTCGACAACCCACAAACCACACCAGCGGGCTGGCGGGCTCAACCGTGGGTGAGTCGACAAAAACGACCTGATACACCTCGCCGTTAATGCTCATCGTGCCAGCCTGTGAAGGCTCCACAACGAACGGGGCAACGGCTAACAGAATATCCGTAGCGGTTATATAGCCCCCGTCAATATACGTCTTCTTGCGGCTTGCAGGGGCTTGTACGGCATCCACACCATAGGGCGTTTCAGCCGTCGCAGGCGTAAACGGATCTCCTGCACTGCCTGGCGCGTTATAGATAACCGTTCCCTGCTTGAACTTCTTGAGCAGGCGCTGGCTTGTGACCTGCATACGAGAATAGAAATCAGCCACGACGCACCTCGAAGATATTCGCACCCGTAGACCCAAGGTATGGCCGAAGCAAGTACGCCAGTTGAGGATAGTACGTCGATTGCCTGCCTGTGTCGCTATACGTCACGCTGACAGCCCCTGCCACGCTTTCAGATAGCACCCTTTGGGATAGTGGGGCCATCAGGTCTTCACCGGTGTCGACCAGTACAGCAGCCACCATCTGCGCGGTTTTGATATTGGTCGGCACTACGGTTTCGCCATTACGCGGAAACTCCAGCGCCTGCTCTGGATCTGTCTTTGCGCCTGAGAACGGCTGCAAGTCCAGCCAGTCGAGCGCCTTAGTTAGCAGCGTATCAGGCGAGCCCGCAAGGGTAATCTCACGCGCTGCGGCGTAGGCTAGTAGTTCTGTGTCTGTTGCGTAGCTCATTTAAAGGTTCCCCCGTTGCGGATTTCCGCCAGTTTAACATAGAAAAGGGCCGCATTAGCGACCCCATTCTACAGCCTTTCGGCTTACTCTTCGTCTTTCTTGAAAGGCCGCCCGCGCTTAACTTGCTCGGCTTCGGCCCTTGGGTTACTGGACAGGGATTCAATTAAAGCTTCGTCTTCCGTCTGGATAACGCCGCCTTTTGAGTGAATCACCTGCCCCTTATGGACTACGCTGTAGCCTTCAGGGACAGTGAATTTCACATCAACCTCCTATCAAGTCAGGCCGTACAGGCGGCCCATGTGGGTCTTGCTCTGGCGGATTTCCATGGCAAAGTCGCCGATGATCCGGGTGCGCTGACCGTCTTGTCCGTTCTGGGTTGCGTCAACAGTGCGCCATGCGCCGTTAGCTTCGGCATTACCGGAGGCCATTGGAACAACGCTCAACATTGAGTTGTCCATGATAATCAGCTCGTCATCAGCCAGGTTGGTGTCAACCACAATGCGGTTAACGTTGCCAACCAGTGGCAGGTCAGACGGCAAGGTCATCAGGCTACCAGCATCAGCCACAAACTCGCCGAGGCGCTGTGAACTGTAGTTGGCTGCAACCAGTGCAGACAGTACGCGAGCCTGTTTGATACCAACGGCAATGGTGTTAGCAGTGCCGCCGCGCGACACGATCTCGGCGTTAATAGCGTTGATCTTATCCAAGTCCAGAGCGCCGGCCGCATCAGTCTTGATAGCGCCAGTTTGATCCAGGTAGTAGCGGAGGCCGCCGGTGTAGGTCACAGTTTCGCCGCCGATAGATGCGGTTGCCTTGCGGCCTCGTACCAGGGCGCGGTCCATCTGGATAGCCAGCTGTCGAATGCGCTCGGACACCTGGAAGGCCAGATCGTTTGTATTACCAAACTGGATGGTAGCCAGTGCGCGGCGGCTAAACTCAACAGCGGTGTCCATGGTCTGGAAAAAGTTCTCAACAGATTCAGGCTGAAAGATGCCGTCATTCTGCGCGGTAGAGTTCTCTTCACGACCTACGGAGTCGATGGTGATTGTATCGCCGGACGCAATGTCGGCAGCGGTTGTGCCGCCAAAGCCGCGCGTTACTGTCAGGTTATTTCCGCTTACGGCAGTTACCAAAAGCACTTCCTCGGAACCGGCTGGGCTAACAGTCATACCAGCGCGGAACTTGGAGCCGTCAGCCACTGCTACAGTGGTGGCGGCAGCAAGGGCAGCAGCGGTAGTGTCAGAGCTGGTAGCGTCAACACGCATGTCCAGCCAGCCCATCTTGTAGCCCTCGAACGCGGTACGCGGAGCGCCCATGCCGACAGCTTGCAGAATGCCTGTTCGGTTAGAGCGGGCAATTTCAAATGCTTCATTAATGACCTTATCGTTCAGTACGGACGATAGATCAGGGGAGAGAATAGCCATGTGTCACCTATTTTTTCAATTGGGCAGTAAGGAAACCAGTAAGGTCGCCTTTCGATTTTGCGGCATCAGCCGCTGCATTACTATCGCCTGCCCCACCGGGGCGACCTGAGCCGAAGGCACCGCCTCCACTTGCGCCGCTTCCGTCAGCCAGAAACGGGTAATTCTCTTTGAGATATTCGACTACCTTGGCCTGCTCGACCTGTACGCCGCCCATCTCATATACGACACCGGCTTCGGTGTGTCGGGCGAACTGTTCAGCCTTTTCGGACAACAGCTCTGCTCGCTTTGTGTCTCGCGTAAGCTCAGAAACCAGCTTACTGGCCGCGCCTTTAACTTCACGCTCTGAATCTTTGCGGTCCCGATCTTTGATCTCACGATCGAAACGTTCAGCTCGTTCCCGCTCGGTTTCGTAAAGTGATTGGAACTCGCCGTTTTCTTTCTGTCGCTTTTCTTCCGCTTGGCTTTGCGCGTCTTCGAGGTCTTGCGCTTTCTGCTTTGCGGTTTTGGTCTCATCCAGCAGCTTGCTGTGGTGCGATTTCATCCGGTCAAGCTCTGCCAGCTTGTCCTGTATATCCTTTGGCAACTCTGGGGCCTTAGCGGCCTCTGTTACTTCGGTTGTTTCAATGGGCTTTGCTAATTCTTCGCTCACAGAGCTTACTCCTTTTCCTGCACGGCAGGGTTATGATATATGTTTCGATTATAAGCCTTTACATGTTATCAGGCAAATTTTCAAGTAATACGCTTGCCGCGTCCTCTAAGATGTCATCATCATCGCGGGTTGGGTCTAGTTGAATCCGGCCCTGGCGAATCATATACAGTACATCCCGATCACCGAAGCTACCTAACTGTCTGGCGGCGGTTACGGCTTGCAAGTCTTGCGCAGTTAGGCCGGATTCCCAGTAGCTGTCATTCAGCTTGTACTCAACCTCATTAGGATTAGCCCCAAGGAACAACGCAAAGTCTTCCAGCGCCCCCTCAATAGCTTCTGAAGCGTTACCCACTACAACATCAAGCACGCTCGATTCTGCGCTTGCGCTGATGCGGGCTGCTTCCGCAGTTTCAGCTTGACCGCCACGTTGTACCAGTTGAGCGCCCAAGGCGACCATCTCGGATTCAATATCTTTCTTTACTTCGCGGTTATAGTCCGTCGCTCTAGCCTGAACGACTTCCAGTTTACCGCCTTTGGTTGTAATACCGTGACGATTACCAAAACTGATCGGGCCAGGGTTGTGCTCTTTCCATTCGGTTATGTCTGTATCGCCCACATCAACGTGTAGCATTGGCTGAGTGCCGATATAGCCGGATTCCATCACGTTGGCTGTGGTCTGGTAATGCGCGATATTTGCCCTCGAAACATCGTACAGCGGCGGCATATCAACGCCTGGCAGGTTTGTTTTCGCGCCTGCTATGTGCAGCGGGATATGATCGAACGGTTTACCACCTGCCATGCGCGGGATATATTCGCCGTACTCGTCAGGAGCACCGTATTGGTCATAAAGCTGTTGGGTATAAATGCCATCCCTTAGTCTAAGAACACGAAAGCGGGCCTCTTGTAAGTGGCTGAATTCGTCTTCATCGTTGGCGTCAACAAACTCTTTAAGCACGGCGCGGGTCAGAACCTGCCGGCCCTTTCGACCCTCAAAGTGCCAGTTAATCAAACTCTCAAACCCGTAGGCGGCAATGGTTGGCCGCAATCCTAGCCGCGATTCTGTTTCGCTGTCAGTGCCCTCTTCGGATTTTGAGTAGTCAACTAGCAAATAATACTTGCCGCCTTCCAGAAGCTCGCCAACCATCTCTTTGCTGATCTGTTCAAGGCTTTGCCCTGCACCGTCAATGTCCTCTGCAAATGGCTCTAACTGCGCCGGCAACGTCATTGTTGGGGGCTTGCGAAAGACCATGCCAATCATGGCCTCTTTGGTGCGCCCAGTGACGCCAAGGAAATAGGCGCGGTTTAAGTATCCGATATAGTGATCTGTATAAGCTTTGGTTACTGGGTCTTTGGCAAAGTCAGCCGGAAGGTACAGCTCTCGCTTGTATTTTATAGTCGGATCGCCGCCGCAGGCGTCACGCACGGCTGTTACTACCGGCAACATCTCGGCGTATTCTGGGTGTATAGTCGTTTGGACCGGCATACTGTGAGTCCTTAAAGTATTTAGCGAAGTATATCAGTTAATTCATTTTAAACGTTACTGGCGGAAAATCTGTTATATGCACTAGATGGGGGCACGCACCCATAATGAATGCATCTGCCAAGTTAGGGGATGAAACCCCGCGCTTTGCAAGCTCATCTTTTGTTTCAACCATATCCAGTCCACGTTTGCTGTAGCGCTTTCTTGGTGTGGACAGCTCTAGCTTTAGTTCTTCGCTTGCCGCTTCTTTGGCAATGCTTATAAGCTCATCTGGTGGATACTCTTTGCCCTTTGTCACTGCGTTATAAGTATTCCTAAACCTGTCGGCAACGTCTTGCCATGCTTGAGCCTTCAGGTTTTCAAATTTGTCTCTGTTCTTTATCTTTGGCGCGTAATCTCTCTCTGGGTTTATGACTGCCCCGCCAGCATTAAACTTGTAATACCCGCTTGATATTCCGGCCTCTTTCAAAGTAGAGCCCACCTGAGCGCCTACGCCAATGGAGTCATAGATCAGCCTGCCGCCTTTTGTCATGGACCATGCCCGCTTGGCGGACTGGGCTAGCTCATCTTCTGGGGCTTTCCACTCGTCTATCTGCTCACATATTGCACCATTAAACACGGCGCAAGCGTTACTATCAGCCCCGCTATCAGCCACGTCATACCCCACTGCCCTTGCGCCTGATATGTCCTTGTCTAGCTTCTTATGGGCGTCTATAGCGGCTTCAATCCATGCAAACTTAATAACAGCCGCGTCATCGTTGGACCTTGGAAGCCCTAGATAAATATGTTCGTATGCTTCTGGGTCAGCTTCCTTTACTCGTTCTGCTTTGCGCTTTGCTGTATCAGATAAAAACGGATTTTGGAGGTAGTTTATGTGCCGGATTACACAATCATCGCCAAGGAGCTTTGGGAGCTTTGCTTGGACAAAATCGGTTAGAAGGTCCGGGTTCCATAATATCCACACCTCTGAGTTTTCTTTTCGTATTGTCGGGTCAATAATTGACCATTGGGTTTCAGTTAACCCCTCGCCTTCCTCAATCCAGCAAATATCTACGCCTTCAGTGCCCTTTATTTCTTCGATGTTTCGGGCTATGCCGTAGAACAGAAAGTCAGAGCCGGTCTTTTTGTGGCGAATGGTCGACACGCCAATATCGAACTCGTCTTGCCAGCCTGCGGCATGAATTTTCTCTTTAACGACCGTATAGACAGAGTCGGTTATTCGATTCTGGAACTGTCGCAAGCACAGAAATCGAACGGAATAGTTGCGAGCTAAAAAGGCCGCCATACCTCCAGCGTCCTGAGTCTTGGAAGAAAAGCGGCCGCCTTTAAGGAGTTTATATGGCTTACGTGTTCGCCAAAAAGACTTTAATTCAGGATTTAGAAGGTACATCTTCGTCTTCGTAAAAGTCCTCTAATCGTTTGCCATTTGGCGACATTGAACCGTCTGAGCTTGAGTGGTCGAAGTCGTGTTTGTCCTTCCACTCCTCCTGACTGCGATTCTTAACGCCAAAGATTGCCGCCGATGCATTTCCATCGCCAGTTGAGGCGACTTGCTTTAGCGTCTTCTCCCACCACATGGCCCCAGAAGCTTGAGCAGCCTTTATGGCTTCCGAAAACTGAGGGTATTCATCCATCCATTTGTAGACCGTAGACAATGAAACGCCGATAGATCCAGCGAACGCTTTCGTGCTGTATCCCTCAGACATAACCTCTAATGCCCGCTCGCAGAATTCTGGATTGTACTTCGTTGGCCTAGCCATATCAAGCCGCCCAAGTCGCAATGCCGGCAACGTTCCATGTTACGTTAAACGGCGTACCGTCGCCCGCAGTCTGTGCGCTTGGGAACTGATAGTGGAACAGAGGCTTGCTACTAGTCGCATCAACAACAACCAGTGCAGAAGCGGGCCCAATATCGCCACCCGATGCAGTAATGCTGATGTTAGTTCCGTCCAGCTTGGCGTTAGCGCCTTCAACCGTAATAACCGCCGACGCTATAACAATACCACCTACAGTCCATCCGTTGCCGGATACCTGTGCCGCGGTTATAGCCGTCAAGGCTGTTTCAGTTGCTGCAAACGTATAGCCAGCGCCAACCAAAACTACCTTCATGTTAGCAATGGTAACTTCACTATTTGCGAACAACTTACGAGTATGATTATAAAAGTCCATTATCTATTCCTTGAGTCTGCAGTCACGCCAATGTTTCCGCGTGCTATTGGTGTATGGTCTCCGGCAATTTCTAGCCAGCAGCTGTAATAATGCTCTTCTTGGATTAGCTCTGCTGACTGCACTCCTGTCATAGGAACCAATAATGTCTGGCCTGAAACTGTTGCCGTAATCGTTAGCGTGTAAGCAGAGAACTTGCTGCCTGCAATACCGAATAAGGCTGTTGCTCCTGTAAGATCAATGGCGTCTGGAACAGAGATAACAATGTCCAGCGCCTGGCCTCTGATGATATCTATACGCCCTAATGCTGGAATGCTCACAAATACAGCCCCTTTAAATTAACTTCCTACAATTGTAACTTGTCTACCATCGTGAGCAAACAACTGTTTTTCTCGGTTGTAGACTCCCGTTAAATACACTTTATTGCGGTATTCTTCAATGCCTGCTACAACTGTGGGGTTTGGCGATTGCGATGCAGTGTTGGCGACTGCCGTGGTTGTCGATGCACCTGTGCGTACCGATGGAACGAACGCAAGAACGTTGCTTTGCGCGGTTGTTGGCTGAACGCTCGCGCCGGCTGTTGTAACTGGGTCTGCGCTTGTGGCGGTTGTGCTGGCCACTGACGGTCTAACAGATGCCGCCGCGCCTACCTGTGGGTTATACGCCTCGGCTGTTGTCGTGAAGCAAGGTGGATAAATAACAACGCCTGTGGCAATGGCTGGGTCTGTTGCCAGTGCTTGAGTGTTTGCCGTTGTTGGCGTGGACTGTACACCGCTTGCAACTGTTGGCGTGTAAGCTGCTTGAGTTGAGCTGGCAACGCTCGGCTGCGCACTTGCACCCGCGGTAATAGCTGGGCTAGGCGCGGCTGTTTTGGTTGTGGATAGCGTTGGACTGGCTGTTCCTCCAGATGTCGTAGTAACCGGCGCGGTCGGGGCTGTGTCGCCGTTGGTGCCTACGGCGATCTGGTAGAGTTTTACAGCGGGCGACCCTGAGTCTCGGGGCAGCATAGACAGGCCAAAAAACCCTGCAACAGCTAACGGAGATGCATCAATAATTGTGGCTATTGCTACAGCAGGTCGTGCGCCAGAAGACAGCCACGTTCTAGTTTCCAGCTGTGCGCCATCTCTTATGACCTCAAAAGTGAGGTCAAGCTCTCCAGCTGCCCAGCTCTCTGTAACAGTTGAGAGCGTCGTGCCTGAGCCTGAAACATACCGACGGATTCGTGTATTTGTAGCGGCAGACCACTGAGCGTATCCGCCTCTCGCGGCAGATGACGTGCCGGTTGCACTGACCAGCCCGCCTACTATCCACTTGTCAGTTGAAGAAGTGTTAAGGGTTACCCCCATTCTTGCGCGAACGACAGTGCGCCCAGACGTAGTTCCGGCCGCCCACTCCACTGCGGCGCGGTTAAACGATGCATCGGCCAGCCCTGAAACGGGGGTAATCTCAAGAGATACACCACTATCAATTAAAACATTACCGGTGATAGTCGTTAGGACCAAGCTGCCCCAAGGTGTGGAAAACCCTGAAGGTACCGAGCCCAGCGCTAATCCACGGAAGTCTTCGTAGAACTGGGCCACAGTTTACTGCCCCACTTTTTCAGTGATCGTGCAGCCCGCACCACAGACAATCGTGAACTGCACATTCATCGGAGCCATCGGCAGTGCGGTGCTGTCCACGTTGAAGGTCTTGCTCACCGCTTCTGATCGCATGGACTCAAGCCCTTCAGTGTCCACGGTGGTAACGGCGAAGCTCACTACATAAGGGATTACGCGGGGCATCAGTTCCAGCGTTACCGTTTCGTTTTCTGACGTGCCACTCACGACGACGGGGGAATCAGCGCCCGGCGTCTGGCCGTCAACCGTGTAGTACACGCGGTACTCTTTGATCTCATCGGAGGACAGTGGACTACCGTCTTCGCGGGTAGTTGGTGCTGTCCAACTTAGATCTGAAACAGCCGGGGCCGCGTGGGCTGCCAATGTGACCATCAAACAAACGATTAAAAAAGCTGCAAATTTCATGGTGTACGCCTCTGTCTGTGATCGATTTGCGGATGCTGGAGCCAAGTGTACCACCTATTGCAATTAAAACGGCCCTTTACGCGGGCAAGTCGACCAGATCACCCCGTTTTAGCTAGGCCGCGCCTTGGCTTTCCACCTGACCAACCAGGCTAAAGGCTTCGCTACGGAATCGGGGCTCTGGCTGAGCATAGTTACATGCGCCACCACACCCTGGGCTGTTGGGTTATTGCGAAATATCCAAAGCGTAAGCCTCTGCCCACACGTCACGATGGTAAGCTTTAACAGTTCCAAAGTTTGGATCAAAAACGTCTTTAGGCGTCATGTTCAAGTCTGCACCGGATGATTTTAGGACGCGCCAGTTGAATTTTAGGCCTGTTAAGATCTCCATACGTTTTATAGTAGACCATTTTTTCGACTGGTCTAACTCAATTTCAAGAAGACTGGATTTTTTTACGGCCTGACTAGCGGTATTCATTGCCGTGGCTTCGCGTCTGGTTCCAATCTCCGCCTTGGTGTCAATGGCGATCTGCTTTTGTTTCTCAGATTCAACCAAGGCTTCCAGTGCCTCGATGTAGTTTCCTGGGAGTAGCGATTTTTCTGGTCTTGCGTTTTGAGTCTCAAGCTCACGCCACCGGTCGACAATGGCAGCACGGTACTTGATGCTGTAACCGGAAATCAAGATGTCGCACTCTCGGCGAGGCAATCTGAAGCAAGGATATGTGCGTCCCATGCTATCTTTGTAATCAGCCGAAAAACCGGCTGGTTGAATTTCGAGCTCTTCCAGCATCTTTCGGATGTCGGTTAGAACGTGCTTGTGATCCTTTTTGCACAATCCCGAAATCTCACGGCTGCTCATTGTCATTCTTTCAACGATTAAAGCTAAATTACTCATTTCAATTTCCCATAAAAAAAGTCAATGTACTCAATCGGGTGGTGTTGGCAGGGGAATGTGCCTCCGAAAAAATACACTGACTTATTTTAACTCCCCTCGGCCACCACGGCCGCACCGTATTATCTCTCAAACACCCGAGCGTTACTAGCCATTTTCTCTATCAATTTGAATGTGCCACCGATGCCCGGGCTGTTGCGTTTAGTGTATTAGGATTGTTTGGCCCTTGTCAGCAGCCCGGCATCATACAGATCGCCCAGCACCTGTCTTGCCTCTCTGAACTCGCTTAGCTTGCTGAATGCGTGATCGATTGCTGAGTCTCGAACCCGCTCTGCTGGGGTGCGGATGGGGCGGATTCGACTAGGGATTGATCTCATTCGATCAACTTTGTTGCCGCCGTTGATAAGAATGAAGTATTCGCCATCTATCTCGGCCAAAAACATCCCGCCGCACCACTCATTCCATTTAGGGTCAGGCTGATACTCACACTCATCTCCAACAGCTGGAACAAGCCCCTCCCATTCCGGTGCGGCTGGATTGGCCAGTACTTGCCATATATTTTCATTGGCATAATCTTCTAGTGAGTAGCTATTCATGGCAGGCGACCATTTGTCTTGGCCATAAATCGAAAACTCGTATTCAGCCCCGTAAATCCATTTGACAAATCTATGTTCATCAATTAAATGAGTCGCGCCTTCAGGTGCTACCGCATTCCAATAGTCCGCGTCTACCGATAACCGTTCTATGTCAATAGTCATTATTTTTCTCCTGAACTTCAATTTTAATCCCGCACTGCCTGCGAGCCATCGTCACGCTGATTGCTTGGTAGTTCGGAACCCCGGCTTTAACGTCCCAGTCGGTAAACGCTAGGTAACGCTGGCAGGTGTTTCGCTCTTCGCACCACCCTTCTTTCGGATTGAAGTCGTAACGCCCTGCACATCGGGTCATGTCGTAAGCTAGGGTTTTCATTTTTCTCCCTCAAATGAAAACGGCACATCCCGCTTAACCCGCTTTCCCGGCTGATACCACTTGTCAGTTGCCTTGGGCTCAACAGTCCATGGCTTTGGGTGGTTGCGCTCGTAAAAATCAAGAGCCACACGAATGCCTCTGCTAGCGTTTGTGTCGCCTATTTCTCGCAGGCTGTGCATTGCCTCGTCTTCGATGTAAACGCAGCGCCTAGGGTACTTGGGTTCGGTCACAGCAGTAACCCAAGCTTATAAGCCAAGATCATCTGCTTTCGCGTCAACGTTGACCCGTTGATTCTGTATGCGTCTTGGCCATTCAAACGGCCAAGCAACTTCTTGTACTCGCCGCCGCTGGCTTCAACAGCTTTGCGGATTTCGGTGAGTGTTGGGTTTTTCATGGGGTTTGCTCCGTGGTGTGGTGGTGCGTTGTAAAGGTTGATCGGCGGTAGTTCTGGGCTTGGCCAGGTTACGGAAATGTTATTCTCCCCAGTTTTTATTTTGTGCGCCAGATGCGAAGGCCGCCTTATCCTTATAGGCTTTCGTGTATTTTAGCCTGGTTATGACGAACCCCTTTTCGGTGTAATCAAAGCCCAAAATGAAAAGCCTTGTATATGCGGCCGCCCTTGCGGCTTTTGCCATAGGGTGGCTACTGTCGAATACACCGTTCAGTGTAACGCTGTCGCCAATTTCCATATCCTCAATTCCCAACCCCGCCGCAATCCCTGAAACCGGTGAGCGAACGTATTGTTTAGATTTTTGCTCTGCCCTCATTATTTTGTCCTCCAAATTCTAACGCCTTCCTCTGTCGTTAGGCCTGAAAATCTCTTCCCACTTGTCCGGCCTATCGCTATGGCAGCGTTGTAAGCCTTACCGCCCACTCTCTCCCCAGGGACAAGCAGGCTTTCGCCTACCTCCATTTTGAAAAACGGGTACTTTGGCGGTGCGCCTTTCCCGCTTTTTTTGGGCATTGGCACATCTTTTTCGGTAACAAAATTAAAATAGCTCATTTTTAATTCTCTGATTCGTTTTGATTTTTTAAATAGTACTACAGTGATCAATTACACGTCAATAGCTATAAATTATCATCTCAATATTTTATATCATGCCATCACTGCTCATTAGCTGTGCATGACCTTTCTCCCATAACTTATTGATTACATGGCGATATTGATTAAATAGTGACTTTTGCCACTCTTGCCACCCATAAACTAAAATAAAAACACCCATAGATAAAATATTTACTATCAACGAAAAGCATGTGTTTTTTGTGCGTAGTATGAATTCAGTATTAATTGTATATTTTATTTTTGTTTGAGTAATATTAGGTAGTCTTTTCTTTCTTCTTTATAAAACCTTATAATACAACCCCTTATAGGGTAACTAATAATAAAATAATAATAAAATCAAATACAATACACACCATTTAAACGCTAACGATTATCATTATACTCGCACACTATTGAGTGCATGAGATGGCATGAGAGTGCATAGTATTAATTATTTGAGTTAATGCAAGCAGGCAATAAAAAACCCGCACTAGGCGGGCATGGTTATTTTTTGATCTATAAAACTTATGGGTTAGTCACTTCAGCCGCATAATCATCTCAACATCTTTCCCCGAAGCATCCTTGTCAGCGTACTTTCTCAAGTGCCCAGTCCTCACAAGGGCGTCTATAAGCTCTTGGGTGCCTTTCGTGTTGCTCCTGAGTATTCGGTTAGCCTGCCCGCGTGTCAGTGCCTCATCGAACGACAGGCGGCTTAAAAGACGAACAGCAACGGAATCCTGAGCTTCCTCGTTTGCAGAGTAGGCGTATTCAATCTTGAGGGCCACGTCAGACTTGGCAAGCGAAAACCCATAAGCCACGTGATCGAGGGTGCGAACGCCACCATCAGCCATTGCCAGGATTAAACTGATCTTGCTGCACATCTCCCAGCCGCGGCGTGTTATGCCCTCCAGTCCTGTCCTGTTCTTGTGTGATTCACCTTGCAGCCAAAAATATTCGTACACCTCATTTAGTGCGTGGTCTGCCTCAGAATTGGTCGTTATCTTTTTCTTCTTGTCACCGATAAAACAAACGCGCTCGCTGCATCCGTGAGTATTTCCGCCCCAATACAAAATGTTAAGCCTGCTCAGAGTCATCATATCCATAGACGCCGGTTTAAAGCCTGGCTTCCATCGCGGGTTGTTTTCCTGTTCCCGCAAGATCAATGCGCGAGCAATAAAGCCATTTTTTGCGTTTTCTTCGGTCATTGAGTTATCGAATGTTTCCGGCGTCGTCGTTCCAAGCAGCGCCAAAAAAGGATTAACGATGCCCTCGTCAGCGTCTTTCAGCTCCTGTTTTAGCATCTCAATGGCGGGCGCTGCCTTTTCTTCTGTGGTTCTACCCTTGTCAATGCTGGCGTTAATCTTTGCAAGACCGGCCAGCAAAGCTTCTTTGATTTCTTCTTTTAGATCGCCAGTCACCGCAAGTATGCCGTTTGCCTTAGTGTAAATTTCCATAATCGCGCCAATGACAGCGGTAAGGTAAGACGCCCCGCCACCCTTCGCCGCTTGGCTTAGCTTCTCTAAAAAGATGCCCATCTCGTCAATGTTGTAAAAAGCGCCTTGGTTCCGCAGAAGGTTCCGGTATATTTCTTGCTCTGATTTGATCTTGCCGTGCATAGCGCTAACAATGCCAATGCGTGAAAACAGATCTGTGACGGCTTGGTTTATGGCGTCCTTGCCTGTGCCTGTGCCAGCAACATTAAAGACCATCATGTTAAGCGGCATACCGTCGCGGTCGTCTTCATGCCTCATTCCGCCGATACAGGAAAGCGCGTAGAGCGTTGCACCCGCAGCAATGGACGCACGAGGGTAGCGGCATTGGCCGTCAATCCACTTGTATAGCTGACCCGCAAAACCTGGCATGTCCCAAGGCTTGACACCTTCAGCAGCCAAAACAATACCAAGCTTTTCGGCGGTTTCTGTTTCCTTGCCTTTTTCGACTGCTTCAAATGCGCTCGCATCAAACGTCACCGGCTCAACGAAACCAAAGCGGCTAGCGATGGCGGATAGTGTGCCGTATTTTATGGGGTCTGCCGTCTTGCCAAAACCATGCCAGCGCTTATCGCATTCGCCTTCCTTATAGCGCTCATAATCTTTCTGCGACATATCATCCCAGATCTTTAGCCCGCCATCACTGCCGCCTGTTTCGTAATGGATCGCCATGCCGGAATAGATCCACTCTTCATATTTTAGCTTTGAAGGGTCAATAAACGAGACAACTGCGGCAAGGTCGCTAACGTCTATGTCCCTAGTGACACCATCGACAACAACGTTTAGGCGCTCAGACTGGGCCAGCATTTCGATAAGCTTTAACGGAGGCTCTGCGATATCTTCCGGCCACCCTTTTAGCTTCTCGTAGTCGTTCCCGCTTGCGTGTGGTGATCCGCAGCCAACAACAAAACCGGATGATTTGAAGTCAATGCCGGGGTAGTCATTCAACGACTGGCGTAGGCGTTTTGCTTCGCCGCTTTGCCGGAAATAATAGTGGGCAGACTTCCCGCCAGATCCTGACTGAACAGAAAAGCCAGCAATGGCGCTTAGCTTTAAGCCAAGCTTT
>Ga0307492_10000086_pt1 | contig 44049 bp, 45 predicted proteins | sample SI3LmetaG_FD_202365 | JGI IMG/M metagenome (GOLD analysis project Ga0307492, IMG submission 202365) | Sea-ice brine microbial communities from Beaufort Sea near Barrow, Alaska, United States - SI3L | ecosystem: Environmental > Aquatic > Marine > Coastal | place: USA: Alaska | collected 2017-05-06 | reverse complement strand
CACACACACTGCTTCATATAGTCGACTATATGAAGCAGTGTGTGTGTCATACGATACAGCAATTATGTCAACCGCCACGACCAATACCCCCCCACCCGTCCTTGGGGTACTCAAAGAACACCCCACTGCTGTGTTTATGATCTCGCCGACGTGGACGTGTGTGAACGTGACCTCGCCGACGTGGAATTGTGTGAACGTGACCACACATGTACAAGATCGCCCCGGCAAGTTTTTGAATGAGCACATCGGCGACGAATTGACAGCCACACCTGTCTCTTGCGACCCGAGCATTTGGGTTGTGCACGGCCCGGATTCGGATGGCGTTGAGTTCAATCGCTTCGCGACGGTGATTGCACAGAAGGTATTGTATGGGAATGTTGTGGTAATGCACAAGGACGTTGCGATGGCGCATATTGGCAAATTCAAACCCGTGTGAATGAATTAAATTCCAACGGCATTTCAAAATTATGGGCGGATTCCACTCGAATTTGAACAGTCAAAAAAGAGCGTACCGTGAGAAATATCGTACCGGTATAATTAGTTACCTTTGGGAGTATACCGGTACCGGCCAGCCGACTCTCAAAGATACATTCAAAAAAGACATTAAAATAATACTAATGAGGGTGCGGAATGTATCCTTGTTAGGGGTTTTGAGGAAAAACGGGTCTGGTTCGTCCATGCACCGAATTGCATTCTGAGTAGCGCAAACGACAGCAGAGACAATTCTAAGAAAAATGTTGGAAGTAGAATTTTGACTTTCATCCCCAAACTCAAGCTATAGTGGCAGAAGAGCGCAAAAATTCAAACTTATGGATAAGGCTCCGATTCGGGGAAGACACCATGGGATTCAAAAATTCAAAAATACACATCAAACCGACAGACAAACAAACAAACATGACTCTGAGTTGGCTCTATTTCGACTCCAACTATGCATTTCCGTCTGATTTCGTGTGTATTCACGCGCTGTCCCTTGTTCTCTTGGCCGTGCCGCTTCAGCGCTTGACGGCGCACTCGACGCCACTGCAATCATCCTGCCCTCTACATTCACACAAACCACTTCCCGCACATGCAGCACCAGTCTCTGTCACATCTCGGACTCGAGTGCGACCTTGTTCCAGAACACATGGACGTATTCAAACGCGTCTGCGACGTCCAATGCCGTTCTCACAATGCGTCGCGTGTCGCCTGCGTGTACGTGCAGCGGTGTCGGCCACGCGGGTCCAAGTGTGTGCGTGTCCGTCTCGGTCAGAACCACGACACACGAACCGTGAGTGACCGTAAGGACCCGACTAATGTCTCGACCAAGACGGGCGATGTCTGCGTCGGACATCGTGTTGGCGAGCGGGAACTCGACCAGACTGACGGACGCGGTATCGATGCACGCCCAGAATGTTTCCAGATCCGGTCCCTTCGGGTTGCGTGCTGGATTGAACACGACGGTGAATGCGCTCACCCACGCGTCACCACGCAGCAGCTCCCACACACTCTGAGGTCGGGCCCAGTCTGCCACTGGCGCATACAACCCAACCGTGACGCGTGTGCGACTCACATCGAACAATTCCCTTCGCATGCGCGAGTGAGAGACGAGGTAGTCTTGATTGGATTTGGGTATGTCGTGTGCAGTTCCAATATCCGATATCCACCTGGCCACCGTTCCGATCACAGCGTGTTCCATTTCACGGTGGTTGTGTGGACTGCATGGCCAAATACAACTGATGTGAACTGCACAATAAGTGCATTGTGTTGCACCGTCGTGCTGAAACCCCGTGATGCGTGAGAACCCGAGTAAGTGGCCGGCAGTGGGGAATATGGCACGGGTCATTCCGGAGTCGGCGGGACGCACTGCGTTACCGCAAACGACAGACCACATCCAGCGCGTCGTCGCACAGATCCAGGTGTTGGCGCTCGAGAAGTTAGATGGCAGCAATTTCGGAAAGACGGACACCGGGGTCGTTGTGAGTCGGAACACGGTTGTGACCGACTCCACCTTCCAGAAAACGTCGCTGGATGCGCTGCCTTCGCTTGAGACGGTGCGTGCACTGAAGCAGTCGATCGAGGACTGCATTGGCTGCGACCTTCCGCCCTTGACCGTGTACGGCGAATTGCTCTGTTTGTCTGCATACACATACACCAAGCGAGGCCTTCCGATATGGTCTGCCTTTGGCGTGGTTCTTGACACGTCTGCGATGTGTGTGCTTGCTGTTGATATCCTTGAGTTGGCTCTCAACAAACACGAGTTCTGGACCCACGACTCGACGTCGCGGGGTGCATTGGTGCTGGTTGCGAGTGAGGCACTCCTGCGAGTTTTTGCCCGTGTCGATATCGTGTCGGCCCCGGTCGTCGCTCGGGGGAGTTTTGTGGACGTCTGTGCGTGTGTCCATCCCATGCTGATGCACAACGAGCTCACCGAAGGGGTTGTGGTGACGGGTCCGCACTGCATTTACAAATGGAAGAATGCATTTCGTTGCAACGGGAATTACGCGAAGTTTTACGATGCGACAGATATCTTCCCGTCCCATGAATTGCAAACCGTCCTCGCCATTCTCCACTCGGTGGTGATGGTGGCACCGGACCGGTTCGCACGGCCGAGGGGGGTTGAAGGTGTGAAGGTGGATCCGTATGCCCCCGCGCAGCTTGCAGAGGCGCTGGCGTCGGCAGAGACCAAGTTCGACGCGATCGAGATGTGGCTGGCGACGAACGACTCGGCCAAGGAGTTTGCTGGTATTCTTCGGGCCGAGCTCTTCTCAGATCTCGAGGTCACGAGCAAGGCGCAGAAGATGTGCATTGGATCGGTGGTGGCGGCGCGGCTCAACGCGGCGCGGATTGCGATGAAATAAACAAACGAACAAACGTGCACTAATTTGCATCGTCTCTGCAGCACTTCTGCGCCGCGCACAGCACGCGGTCGCAGGTGCACCCTGTCTCTGTGTGCATTCGCGACAGGAGTCGAACGAACTGGTCGTCCCGCGCGACACTGACGTATTGCACACCGCGAATTGCGCCATTGAGTCTCCCTATCGCGTAGAAGACGCGCGAGGCGTCACGGAGGCGCGCGGACGTGTCGATTCCATACTCATATGGGACCATCGGCACATGTCGGTCGACGAGCTCCCCGACCGCCGACTCAAGCTGCAGTATGGCCTCGGTTGGCGTGCACACGTCTCCGCACGGACACGTCGGCATACTCACGGCTGGCTCGTACTCCTCTGCGATTGGCGTGAATTCGATTGCACATTCATCGTCGCTGTGTTCTGCCTCGGTGTTGACCACAATGGCAGACGCAATCATCGAATCCTCGCGCAGCATCGATCGGATCCGGTACGTCGATGGGCGGCGCGACAGCACGTTTGTCAGGACTGGTGCATTGCTTGTAATGGCTGTGGTGGAAACGGGAGCAACCGCGATTTCTGCGTGGTGTTTCTTGGTTGCATCGAGTGTCGTTGTGGGGCACTGACACACACCGATGTTACTCAAGGCGTTAGACACAAACCGCCCAAACATGCTGTGTTTCGGGCAGTGCGGGTGCCTTCGCGTGATTACTGTATAAGTGCGTGCAAATACTGTGTTCAGCAATCGATGTCGCACGACATGCAAGTCCGGCTCATCTCATGTGGCATGGTCGGTCTGGCGTCACAGATCACCATCTACGCTATGTACGCGAGCCCAGTTGCATTCTATCTGGACGGGTTCACAACCTCGCTGATTCAGATGGTTGTGGCGAGTGTCGTGCTTGGATTGATGTATCGTCCCTTCTTCCACTGCCCAACCTCCAACATGAACACAGTCCATCTCCTTCTGTCCATGACGCTTGTCGCGTCGTTCTTTGTCCTGACGACCGCGCGACTCCCTGCGCCGCTGTGGCCAATTGTCTTCTGTCTCGTCGCGGGTGTCGAGACTCTGCGCAAGCGAATGCTAGTTGTGCGCACACTGGTGGCGATCGCGGTGTTTGCGGGATCGACCCTCTTGACGATCGATGTCGTTGACGTCACGCGTATCGGTGATGTGTTCTATGGCGAGAAGAACAGCGAGAGTGCGTTCGTTGTGACGTACAGTCTCGCCGGGTCGCTGTTCACTGTGTCGGTGTTCATGCTTGAGCGGTATCGCGAAGAGCGACTGCATACGGCGCGGGTTGTTCGGAACGGCTTCTTCCTCGGCACGATCGCCATTGCATTCCTCTGGGGAATGTCGTGGATCGGACCATTGGGTGGGACCCGCATTCGTGTTGGTCCTGCAAATGTCGCAGAGCAGACAGGGATCTTTTTCTATGTTGTCTTCGCGGTGCTCCCCAAGATCCTGACACTCGCGACGCTGGTGGAGTTTGTCAAACTCGGCCAACTCTTCAACTACCTCGTGCTGTCTGCCCTTGCCTTTCTGGTGTTCCCCATGGTCGCGAGCTCCGGCACAGACGCGCCACCGCGAAATACCATTATTGGTATTGTCATGGTCATTGTCGCTTTCTGTGTGTCGCTCTTGTCGATGTGTTGCACGCAGAACGCGTTTGCACCCACAATCCGCGACATGACATGCCGTGTGTGTCGCGAGAATAAGCAGTGGATGGGTTGCATGTGGTCGCCAATCACCTGGTGGCCACAGGGCGGTCGCACAGAGGGGACGCGGAAGGACTGTGGGCGACATGACACAGACGAAGACGACGAGGAGAGCAGTGTTTTCCATCCGGTTGAGATCCACGGCCACACCGCACTCGGCAGCACACCCATGCAATCTCTGTTCGCGATTGACGACCCAAACGACCATGAACCGTACACGGCAATGCCCCGTATCGCACCGCCCCGGCTGCAGCGCAAGGACTCACGCTCTCAACTCTCACTGGACACACCGGCACACACAACCCACCTCACAATCGACCCTTCGGAGTAAATGTAATCACATATATTTGTCAGAACGCACAATCGAAATCGGCCGAGAACACCTTCGCCATGAGATCGTCGTCGTTGACGCGGACCGTCGGGTTGACGGGGTCGTCGTGTGACTCGAACGCAAACCGCGCTCGCTTGTTCGAGAATGCGGTTCCCGCGGTTGAACTGGCGGCGATTACCTCGGACGCCTTGGCACTCGCTACTGCGGTCACAGACGCGGCGCCGGCCTTATCCAGCGCAAGAGTCATGGCATCAATCTGTTCCTTCTGCGCATTCATCACACTGCGCGATTGTGCCTTATCTGCGCTTGCGATGACCATCATCTCTCGAAAATCAATGAACGTTTCATCGTTCCCACAGAACGTCTTCCCGATGACCTCGACGTACCGGTCATTCCCGTTGCTGTTGTCGCGGACGTACTGTTTCACGCCACCGTTGTTCCACTTCTCGGTGTTGTCTGCTGTCACCTTCTCGTCGATGACGGCTAGTCGGGCGGCGTCCTTCTCGTACTTCGCCACTCCGGCGTGGAATAATAGTGCCTCCTTGTCCCGCTGTGCAATAATACCGGTCAATTCCGTTACCTTTTCGGCGAGGTCCATCGTGTGTGCGATAACGGGGGCACTGGTGAGTGTGTCGGTCATAACACTGTAAAGGCGCGAGAGTGCCGTGTAAATAAAACATTCGGTTACTTGTTTGTTTACAGAGCGAAATGGCCCAAACTCGTCGAGAGCCGGCCATGCTGTCTGCGTCTCTGATCGCGGCCGCGCCGTTGATTGAGGGGTGTCCACTGGTTGGGCCCATTGTCGACTTCGACGATACAACCGTCACCCGCGCTTCCGACAGCACACTCACGATCACCACCACTCGGTACTCGGTTCCGGCGATACATCACGGACCGGATTGGTTTGTGAACGGGGCCCCGATCGAGCAGCCAGTTCCTGCTGCAGACCGCGCGGTTCTCTGCCCCGAGGGTACTGGAACCGTGCAGTAGGTTGCGCCGATGGGGCACGGAACGCGACCCGCGGCACAGCGGCAACGGCGACGGGAACGGGCGCGTCGCTGCGGGGCGTGGCACGGACAATTCCGTGTGCGATCGCGGCCCAGTTCCCGTTAAGCCCGGGCTCCATCTTCACCTCGAAGAATGTGAGGTTCCGTGCCACTTGCGTGAACACTCCGGTCATGAGCTCGTTCAGATGGGCCATTGGACTCGTGGTGGGATAGGCCCCGAGTTGATAGTTGTCGGTACAGAATAAAATCTTTGTGCCAACCTCGCTATAGTCCGGAGCGGCGCGAACCATTTGTTGTAGCTGCAGCAGACTTGCGGCGATGGGGGGTGGAGTACCTGAAGTACAGCGCAGGTAGTGAGGGGGGCACGCCGTGATGCGCACGTCCCCAACGATTTCGTCCATGGTGTGTGAATTGCGCTTGCCGCCCGCGTTCAGGATAGCAAATGTACCATGGTTGTTCATGTCGGCGACACATGCACTTGCACTGAACTCGGAGTCGACCACGTTGCCCACTGCAAGCCCACACTCTGACATACCACCGGCGATCATACACCCGTCGATGAAGAATGTGAGTTCCTGTGTGATGTAGTTCGGGTCGTTGGAGTCGAACGCCGGGTGTTCTACCGCCTCGATCGGAAGCTGGAGGTGAAGGGCGCCGAGTGTTTGCTTCACATATACCCGAAGCTCTTCAGACGGGAGCGCGTAGGTCCGGGCGATGTTATTCTGGATGACGCGCATGCGTTTGCTGCACTCATTAGCGTCGCTGATTGCAGAGAGCTGTGACACCGCGGTTCCTTCGTATTGACAATTCAAGTCGGGGATCATCGCATACAGTGCAGCGATGCGCTCATACCCGTTTTCGTATGCAATCCCCGCGGCACTCTCTGCTGCTGTGGGTGTCATGCGAGTCGCGTGCTCACGCTGTAGTTGCATGATCGTGGCTTGATTGTTGGTATGCTCGACTTGTTGTGCCAGGATATCCGCCGAGGACAGCTGCTCCATGCTCATCTCCCCGCCGTCGATGTCCAATGCCGCTTTGATCTGGGTCGTGCAGCGCATGTTTGTCTGCCATGCAGTTGCGTGTCCGGCGAGCATTCCGGTCATGAAGTGTTTTTCGTTAATGCACGCGGCGGGTGCCCCGTGTGCCTGGACGATTGCGTCGTGCATGTCGATTGCCTTCTGACGTCCTGCCTTGGCGACCCCGTAGATCACGTGCATGTTTTGGCTGGAAGCGATGTAGATGATGCTGTCGATAAGTCTCGATGCGACCGAGTCGGTCTTTGTCCCGACGACTCGCCGCTCGATAGACGCAATCGCATGCCCTGCCGCGATAATCTCAAATGCCATTGACTCACAGTCGCGCTTGGCGTTGGTCAGTGACATCCCGCGCCGCTCGGTGCCGCGGAGTTGAACCACCTTCTGATACACGACAGTTCCATTGGCGGTGTGTAGTTCTATAAACATCGCGACTCGGTCCAGGTCGGGGTTGTAGTGGGACGTCATTGTCGCGCGATGCTTCATGCAGTTCACCACCCGCTCGCAGCGTGACAAACGCTGAAGCGCAATTGGCCTGAGTGTGGTGAGATCACTGGTGCTAGTGTCATTGACTGCCAGGCTCTGAATGAACAGCACATCTGCAATGAATTCTTCGGCGGTGCACTGTGCCTCGCCTAGCCCGAATTCAGCCAACTGTAGGAAGTACGGCTCGGTCATGACCATGTTCTGGCGCATTGCACTCATCGACGGCGGGACCCCGGAGTCGCTGACATTCACAAATCCAAGCAGCGCCGGCTGTGGGGTGTTCAGCGCGAACGCGAGCGACGACTCACTCATCCGAATATTCTCGTGCCACGTTTCGAAGTACTTTGCGTGGGCAAGGACGTGGGCCGCGGTGGCAACGGATAAGTTTAAATCGGCTGGCATTTCCTTGACCTCGACGGTGTAATCGAACGGGGTGTCGTCGAATTTCGAGGTGAGGAAGGCTGCTGTGATTGGCGTCTTGGTGTCAAACGCCGTTTGCAATGCGTGGATCGGGATGTGTGCATCCCCGAACATGTTCCGCTCTGGGTTGGCCTTGGACACCATGGGGTCGTCGTCTGCGCTTGTGATGTACCCAAACTGCAGTGTCAGCCCGTCAGAGGCGGTGATGTCAGTGCGCTTCAGTTTGAAGCGGACAGTGTTCGTTGTTGCGTGTTTTGCGATGTGCTCGCATCGCCACGTCTCGACTTCGCCCGTGGCCAGGGTTCCGAGATGGGCACCGGTGAATGCGTGCGGTTTCGGAAGCGCAATGGGCATGACGTTGTTGAACGTCCTCTCGACACAATTCGTCACCTCGTCAAACGGGTGGACGGTGACTGTCACTTCCACGACGCGGGTGTTCGTGGCTTTCGCCTTCCCGTGTCCGCGTCGTTGTCTGCGGGGCGTTGCGAGTTCCATTGCCGTGTCGCGCTGGGGTTATCCAGTATTAATTGCGGTATAAATAGCACGGCAGCCCTCGCCGGTGGAAAGTGCACTCGGATGGTGGACGCAGTTGCAGTGTTCATGCCGCTCCCGGTGCCACTGGACATGTGTGCAGTGCTTGAACACCTCCGAATCGCCAAGCGGCGCGTCTACTTTGCCGCCTTGATTTGCGCACGACCGTACGCGGACACGCAACTCGCGACGCCTGCGACAGTCGACACCGGGATATGTGCGGACGCGGCAGTGCCACCGTGCGTCACGGCCGAGGCGACAACGCAGACCGAGCATGCGGTGCATGCCCTTGTCCTTGCGATCGACGCGATTGACGCGATCATGGACACGGTGGTCGAGGCGACACACCCAAACCTTGACCCGAAGCTGTGCATGGAAGTGCGCAATTTGCGACGGACGCTCCGGCTCGTGGGTCGCGCTGTCCGCACGTTTAAGTTCGGGCGGCCGACGGCGGCCTTCGATCAACACGAGCCAGAGATTATGTATTTTACTGTCTCGCACGCGACCATGGAGTCTCGACACAAGCTCGTTCTACTGGGACAGCGGACGGTCCGTGCGTTTGCGACACTCGCGCTGTATGAGGTCATGCAAGACGAGTGGGACCCGCGCCTGTTTGGGGTTCGCCCGGTCATGACACAGAGTCCACTGATTCGCCTATTGTACGATGTGGACGCGCAAGACTACACTGCGATGATGCAAGGAGAGGTGTTTTCGAACTGGTGGTCTGCCAACGCGGACCAAGGCGTGACTGAGTCGCGCGCGTGGGACGACGAGCAAATGTAAACCGAATTGGTTTATTCAATCCGCCGCGTAGCCCGCTTGGATGCGAATGTCGCGCATGAAGTCGACTTGGGCTGTGATTGAATCGGGCATGTGCTTGCTAAGCCACGTCTGCATCTGCGTTGCTTTGTCCGCATCAAACATCTCGGTTGCAACTATTTTGAACCGGTCCGACCATTCGTGTTTTGTCACCCCGAGCATCTTGTATGCCAGTTTTGCCATTTTCCATGCAGACAGCGCGAACTCGTTCTTGAACTCGGCGATTTTTTGTGGGTTCTTCGCCGCGTCGGCAAAGAACCCATCAACCGAGCGGTTGTGGGACGCGTCGGATGCTATCCCGTTCATCCTGCATACCGTGTGCACACTGCCTCCTAAAAGTGGAGTTGTCGTCGTTTGTGATGTCGCGAAGCGCGGCCACGAGCACACGGTGCGACTCTGCCGATTCGGCGGTGGCCTTTCGGTGGCCTTTCGGATGATGGCTTGAATCTCCTCAAGGTTCAGATTCTTTCCAAAGGCACGCGCTGCGGCATCGGACATTGCCTTTGCGAGTTTGTGTGGGTTGACGGGCGGCTCCATCGCCACGATTGCTTTATAGGCGAGTCCAGCCCACGCGGTCAGCTCTGCAGTCGCAGCGTTGACAAGCGGACGGATCAGTGCGACTGTGTTCCTGACCTTCGATGCGCCGCGCGCCACATCCGCGAGACTCGGCATATCGACGTGCGCCCGTCGGCGAGGCGTGGTGAGTTCCATGGTGAATACTGTCATCGCGCACGTTACCAACTGTAAAATTCACCCGTAAGCCACGCGCGTGTCTCCGTCACAGCGCGGCCACACTGAGCTGTGCGCCCCATGTCGTTCCGATTCGGCTATCGAGCCGCGCCGTGAAATTGACCGCGGATGTGACAAGCGGGTCGATGGCACACAGCAGCGCGGCTGGATTTCGCATGATGTCCGTGCGTTTCATGATCAAGTGCAGTTGTGTCTGTGTCGCGACGAGGGCCGGTTCGTACGTTTTCAGGACACCGGCGGATGTTTTTGTTAACGCACACAGCATATCGACGCGCATCGCCACCGCCTTCATGTTGTCCTGTCTACGTGCCGCGTCCGCGAAGAGAGCCTCGCGGCGCAGCACACGCAGGTGGAACAGCAGTCGATTCAGGTACCGAACAAACCGGGTCCGTGGTGGAATAACGCGATCGGCGTCCATCGCCACGCGGTACCCGCTCGGCAGCGCGGTATAAGCACTGCACCCGCGCTGTTCGTGCACAGCCATGGCCGTTGGCGTTCACTCGTCAACACGGTCGAGTGTGCATAAGTGTGCCGTTGCACCGCAACACACCACTCCACAATGGCCACGCATCGTCGCTTCGGCGAGTTCGGACGTGCTCCCCCGCTCGAAGACGAGTTTGGACGCCAGTACATCCCTGCGCGTGAAAGCGTGGACAATGACACATCCACCGCGGATGTGTGGGCGCTCGACGTGCGGATCCCCACGGCCATCAACAACGAGTCGCTTCGCGAGACGCGCATGAACCTGGAGTTTGCGCCCATCGGGAGCACCGTGTCGATGTTCAGACGGGGCGGGCGCAGGCGCGGGGACGAGGCCATTGCAATGCTCAAGGTGGTTGGGGTGAACAGTGACGACGGTGTGACAAGCTCGGCAGCAGTTCATCTGGAACCCTTGCTCATTCTCGACTACGCGCACGTCGCATGGGCGTTTTCCCAGCCCGGGGTCGCGCCTGTTGCGCCGCCTAAACTACCACGCGCGAGGACTGGGCGACCACCGCGGTCCCCTGGTGCACTAAACATTCATCCAACGGCCCCGAAATTCGCACCCACTAACCTATCGCGGCGCCCCCCACTGTTCGCAAGGCACGGACTCAGTAAACTCAAATTTGGGATCTACACTTTATCGCATGATGCTTGTCTGCATACTCTTCAGGCCCGTGTGCCTGAACCCATCCCCAATGCGAATCGCCTTGTCGCCAATCTCATCGCCTCCGTCCAGCGTGCACGCGCCGGAGTGCATGGGGATTCGGTCTGCGGTCCACGTGCTCCCGAGTGCCAGGTTGAAGTTGATCTGTGAGGGGACGAGGTATGCGTTCTCTGGGATGCGCTGTGACTCGGCCTCTGCCAGTCCCATGCGTTCGTAGATGAACGAGTGTCCAAAGTAGTAGCCACTGTTGTGAGGCATGGCAACGGGAGTGGGATACCCTTCCGTGTCAAAGTGCGTCGACAAGGAGCAGTACTGAAGGTTTCGACAGCTGCCAATAGGAACAGCGTTGACAATGATGTCTCCGCGAGACCGCGTGTCGTCTTGTACCCATGCCTTGAGCTCGTTGTCACCGTCTGCAGTGTCCAATGAATTCCAGTCAACCCAATCCACACTCTTCCCACTGAAGTACTTCAGGTACGTGATGTCAGGAAGGATCTGCGTGCGCTCTGGCGTAGTAAGGAATGCCCCGGCGTTGAACTCCCAAGTGACGTAGCCGTGATGATCCATGACGTTGCTGGAGATCATGCTCTTCATCTTGCTGAGCAACACGTTGCCGGGCTCCGAGCCGTATACGATGGCCGAGGCCATCTGGCGCGAAATCGCATCACGGATCACCATGAACTGGAACGGGAACCAGCCCTCGCGAATCGCGGCATTCATGGTCTCCTTTTCTAACCGTGCATCCAGGCGGAATTGAGCGGAAGAGTGTGGTCCGGTTTTGATAGCTTCAAGACGTTGTATAGTCTGCGCAAACTCAGCCATCCCTTGAAAACCAATGTGATCCATGTCGAATCCACCCACGGCATCGGCTGCCACCCCCGCTGCCGCGCGCGGTCGCGCCGCCGATTTTCCCATGGTGATTGTTCCGGTGTCCGCTTCAACTGCCGCCGCCGCCGCCGCGCCCGCTGCGACTCGCTTGACGTTCACGGGATCCACGCCCATTGGAAGTGCCACAAACCCGTGCTGTGTAGCCATAGCCGCAACGTTGGCGCCAACACCGACATACACGCCATTGTCTGCCGATTTGGTGAACATGGGCGAGGCGACGAGCTGCAGATGGCGCAATGCAACCACAACGCCGTACATCTTGCGCTCGCTGGCGCCAACTGTGATATGGTTCACGTGCGCCGCACGCAGATGCGCAGCCAATTTACGGGACAGCCCATCGGTGTCCGCACCGTCCAGTCGCACAAACTGTCCAGCCCCATTGGTCAGTTCCGCATTACGAACAGCGGTTGTGAGACGCGAGAGTGCTACAGCGTTCTCGCCCTCGGGCGCATCTGCAAATTCAACGGCAGCGGCAGGACTTTTTACATTCCTAATTGCCTCTTTCGTCGCTTGGGAAATCCAGTATTTGGAAATGTTTGCCAATGCTGGCGCCTCGATCCCGTCAGCAACGATGAAGTCACAGTATCTGATACCATTCGGGTACTGAATGATCATCAGCGCCGGGTGTGGGGGGACTTCGACATCATTGATAGAACCACCGAGACCGGCCTCTCCTGGTTGTAATCGGAAGGGCGGCGCGGGCTGTGCACGCACGCGCTCGTCGTGCGAGTTCCACGCATCCTTGAGTGCAGTCAGCGTGGGCACGTCCGGTTTCCCGGTTGCGTCCCACCAACACAGGTTCTCGACGAGCTCCTTCGCCGTAAGCATGGCAATGACATCGCGGCGCTCGTCGTAGAGCTGGAACCCTTCCCAGCCGAGCGGGTGCATCTCGCCCTCGCGCCCGGGCGCCGTGCTCATGTAGAACTCGCCGGTGTTGCGGCGACGCGCGAGCTCGTTCACAGGCTCGAGCTTGCCCTCGACGTTGAACGTGTCTGCCACAAGCAGACGAAGACCAGCAAACTTGGTGACCGCGTCCTTTCCAGACACAAACTGGGTCACGCCGCGCTCGCCACCAACGAACATGGCGGTACCGTCTTGCCACAGAAGCTGGCGAGTGCCCTGGTGGATGATGCACTTGTCGTGCTCTGACATGCGCAGGCGCTGCCGCTCGTCGCTGACCTTGCCCAGTGCGATGCGGAACCCGCCTTCTCCCCGCGAGGTCGAGCCATAGAGAATCTTCTTGTGCTGGAAGGCAGACTCGATGGTCCAGTTTGCGTATGCGTTCTGCAGGATACCGGTGCGGCGCACGTGGTCCTCGGGGCGCACGAGGGTGTTCATGACCATAGCGCCGAGTGTCTCGAGAGAGCACGCGCGCAGCTGCTGCGCGACGAGTTTGATGATGTCGACACCCTGGTCCTTGGCGTCCTTGCCCTGCATCTCGGCCATGCTGAACTGTGCACCGATCGCGAAGCGCTCGACGTTCCCTTTGAACTTGCGCACCGAGCGCTGGACCATGGGGATGGCGCCATTGTCGGGGTTCTGTGCAATGGACTGCACGGGGAAGTCATACGACAAGAACCCAAACTCGGTCGACTCCCAATGCACGATGGGGAGCCCGTCGGGGCCGATGTACCACTCGCCGGCGGCGCGGATGGAGTTGAGAATGGCCTGCGTCAGGCGCGCGGCAAACTTGTTGTTGGCGTGAAGGTCCTTGATGCCGACAATGGTATCATATTGCACCAGGGTCGACTTGGCTTGGTCTGCGCCGGGGTAGCTCTGTGACTCCGGGCTAACGCCGACACCGAGCTGGTTGAGACCGTTCGCGCCACTGTCGATTGATTGCGGGTGGTGTAAGCCAGCCATGATAGTCGTCTATGTACTCAGACCAAGACGGAAAACTATATAATATGTAAGATTTGATTCATTCTGCATCGCCAGATGCGACCGTTCCGAGCGCGGAGATTGCGCGATCGGCATCGATCAACGCCATGAGCTGCGAATCCGACGCGTACTCGCCGTCGAGTGCCTCCAAAAGGGCCATAACAGACACGTTGTCGTGGCGCACGGCCTTCCACAGCGCGAGGTTGAGCTCGGGTCGGTCGGCGACCGGACATAGCGCGAGCGGCTCCGGGCCGAACATCGAGTTGAGGTCGGACTGCCGGAACAGTGCGTGGGTGGCGTCCTTCGGGGTCGAGTGGAACACGACCGAGTCCGCCGTCGCAAACGCCTCGCGGTGTGTCTCGAGTTGGACGGGCTGATCCTCAGTGGGAATTGCGGCAAGGAACTCGTAGTCGTCGCTTTTAGGCTCATATAGAACGCTGTTGCTGTCGGTGGATGCAGAGTCCGACTTGTCGGATTCGGACTCACTGGGAACGATGCCGCCTTCGATTGGTCCAGAGTTGGGCTCACTTGGACTGGTGTCAGCTTGTTCGCCAGGCACGAAAAGGTCTATGACATGCATCCGTTCATCCTCCAGTAGAATCGCGTGGTCATTCTGCATTGCGTGATCGTGCCATTGCGCGTCGCCAAGTGCTCGGAGGACATCGAGTGCATCAAAAATAGGCGCATTCGTGTCGTTAATCTCGCGCCGAAGCGCATCGACTGCGGCTTGGTTGTTTGGCTCGCGAAGCAAACCAGCCTCGAGGTTCTCCCATCGCACAAGATTCACCCCCAGTTCATGGTCCTTTTCCACGATTAGTGCCTCTGTGGTTTCAGCACCTGTTTTTAGCGCCTCGATCGCCACATCCCCGTCGGAAATCGCACGGGTTGTTGCGGTGATGAACACGTGCCGATTTTCAATTTCATCTGCATCCACGGGTGTGTCTTCTGGCATCTCCCATGCGTCTTGGAATGACGCGAGTGTGGTTCCTCGTAGTGCGACCGCGGCTTTCAATTTGTCTTGATTCGCGGAAACTGTCTCTACGTGAACGGTGTGTCGATGTGTGTCTCTGATCGCTCTTTCCATGAAGGGTGAGATCTCGTTGATACCCCCCTCGGCCGTTCCAGTGGGCGCGTCGTCAAATTCATCTGCCGAGTCATCTGTATCAACTCCGTCTGTATCGACGTCCTCGTCGATTTGCGCACGCTTGTTCGCCCGACGCTTTTCGGCAGCTTTGCGTTTCTCCTCCAGACGCTCCGAGGCGGCCTTGGCCTTGGCCCGTGTTCGTCGCTCCACGAATTGTTCCAGTTCAGAGTGTTCGTCTCTGTACATCTTCTCAATGTCACGGCCCGGCGCATTCTCCGTGCCCCAGCGATTGCGCGTCTGGCGCGACTGTTGCTGATGCAGTGTTACGAGACGCGTGATGGCGCGCTTGAGGTCGGGACCGACACGGTCCGTGTCGGCAAAGTCCACACCATCCTCCAAGTTGAAACCCCCGTCACTCGCCTGGCGCATCGCCTGCTCCGTCACGCGACGCGGCGGGTGGTCGTATTTCTGCAGAACGGGCGGTGCCTCGGTTGCGCGAAGGATAAGCTCGGTCGAATCGGTGGATGCTCCCCCTTCTTCCGTGATAACACTGTGCATGCCTGCCATCGCGCTTGTCAAGTATTCCTCATCTTGCTTGATCATCGGCCTCACACCACTTAAAAAGACATTGTCAATCTCCGCCAACATCGCCCTCAGATCAAACACATCCCGCCCAACCGTCAGATTCTCGAGCTGTGTGAGTGCCGCGCGCTGTTGCAGCTCAGGACGCGCAGCACCCCGTGTCGTGCCATACCGCTTCAATGCCTCCGGGACACGATCGCCCGCCCGAAAGTAGATTTCATCGGCGGGCAGCAGCCGCACACGCTCTGTCTCCTTGCGCGCGGCGGCGTCGAGCTCGTCGCGATACGTCTGTGCCGCTTTGATTCGGGCTTCGATCGCCTCTTTGGCGACACCGAGGCGACGGACAATACCCTGCAGCTCGTCGCGCGTGGAAACGGTCGCGGTGGTGTCCGCTGGAGGGTGCACTGCATGGAGTACTTGGTTAAAGACAACAATTCGATTCGTCGCCTCGGTCACAATTGTCACAGCCTCTTCGAGTGCGTATGTGTCGTCGTCTGTGGCGGTCGTGCTCTGTGCGATTCGCTCGATGGCCGCAACAAACACCCACGTGCCATGCAAATCAGTCATACTGTGCATACGCGCACATTCTGTGCTGTTAAATGGGCGTGCGGTGTATATGTTCAAAGAGCATTGAGAGAGAGATTTACTTCAGTCGATATTTCCGCTGTGCGAGCTCCAGAATGACCACTTCGCGCTCGGCGTCGAACTGGCGATTCCGGGTCTCGAGGTAGTCGATCTGCACCGCATGGCGCCGAAGCTGGGTCCCCAGCAGAGCGGTCTGCTCCTCCCTCGCAGCGAGCGCCGCACTGTGTGCGTATATATCGCGGAGTGCCGGGGTTAGCCACGACGCTGCTGTCGAGACCCGGCGGACAAGTGTCACGAGATCGGGCGAGTTGCGCAATTGTGGTGTCTGTGTGAACCGCCGCACCGCAGCGAGCGCCGGGATCTTGGTGCCTGCCGTGTGTGCCCGCACCCCTTCAATATACGCGCCCGGCCACACTGTGCACGCGGACGCCTTTGTGTGAAACAGCTGCAACGTCGCGATCTGCTGAATCGTGATCGCCAACTCGCGACGCACAACCAGCATATTGCTCATCAGTGGCGTCGCACTCGTCGCCTCGTGTGCTGCGTATCCCATGAGGTGCTCCGTCGCGATGTCCGTGAGGTCGAAGTTGTGGAGACCGGCGACGAGCAGCGGTGTCGTCAGCGTGGCGTGGAGTTTGGCGGCGGTGTCGTCACACGCGGTCTTGGCCATGGCGGAGAGGTGGTACAGCTCCCGTGTGTGATCCGTGATGGTTTTGACGAGGTCCTCTCCATCGCGCTGGAGTTCGTTCAGTTGCACCGCGAGGGTTTCGAGAGTGGCAGTGGCAATGCTTGCTGCCAGCATAAGTAAGCTCACAACACCCGTCCGCCACCGTATCCATGACGGCCCACCCGCTTAGGACGCTGGTCGCATTGATCGTGTGTATGGCCGTTGTTTTCGGCCACACGGTCATGCTGATGTTCAACATTGGGCATTTCAAGGCGAAATTGACCCCAGACTTGTACAACTACATGCTCTGGACACTGATATCCATGCCATTTGTTGGGTGCATCTTACTTGGAATCGCACTCCCACTTGCCACGGCGGTCCTTGTCCCGACTGGACACCCACCTCTCAATCCCGTGTCGGCTCGGCGCACCGAGCCATGGCAGTGGCTGTGCACGACCCTGGGCATGGGCATCCCGAATGCGCGCACACCATACAGCGGCACACTCGAGTCGACACCGGAGGGCGGGGCGGCGGATGTGTAAACTCCTTATACAATTGAGATGGGACGTGTATTTATTCGAAATCGCGCCTACAGTGGCACTGACGCAAACGTCCCATCGAAGAGATCAAGTGCGTGTGCGAGACAGTGCGCGCGCGCGCCAAAGACGGTGTCGATCGCGGTGCCGTCGTGCTCGACCACCACCCGGTCCGGGCGGCGCACGAGCCGGGGCGCCTCTGTCGAGTCGAAGAGGGTGGTCTCATACCCCTCGGATGTCTCGTCGCTGCGCGAAATGACCACCGGGTTCCGCCACACCGGACCGTCACTCCACACGATGCACTGCAGGCCAATCCCGACGTCGGGGCACGCGAGACAGATGTGGTCGTCCATCTTGGCAACGATCAAGACCACCGCCTCCCGGACCGCAATCAGGTGGGCATCGTTGCGCGGATCGATCGGGATCGCGATGCCATCGTACGGGAACGACGACGAGAAGCTGTAAATCGCCTGGATCAGGAAGAGGAACACACCCAGTCCGGCAAGCAAGCCAAGCCCCAGTTTGATCATTGGCATGGGACCGGGCTTGGGTGGTTTGTCGTGGGGCCACGAGGTTCTCCGACCCAGCATTTCGAATGCGATGTAGTCATGGTGGCGCGGCCACTTAATGGCATCAAGTCGGTATGCGCCACTCGTCAGTCGGAACGGATGATATATGAATGATTATCGGTAAACGCGGCGATGATGCGATTGTTTATTTAGCGATGCAGAGTGCATATTCAAGCCGCACACTGCATGACGAAGGTCGTCCTCGCTTTCCACATGATCGACAGCGTCTGGGACAAGGACATGGCCTGGCAGACGCGGGCGTGCAGGGCCATGTTCGGACCGGCCGTGCACGTTGACCTGATGTTCGACGACAATCACGCCACCACCATTCTCGCGAACGGTGCGGTGACGCTCGAGCCCCGAAGCCTATCGAATCAGAAGAAGCGGTTCATGCACTTGCCCGTGACCCACGAGCAGAACATGGCGATGCGCAGCTTTGCACAGACGTGCACGACCCGCAAGATCGGGTTCAATAGCAGCGGGTTCTATCGCTGTGCGTTCAAGGGGATCCGACGCAGGTGTGACAACAGCCAATTTTTTTGTTCCGAGTACATGACCCGTCTGCTGCAGTACGCCGGCTACCTACAGGGCGTCGAGCCGGGCTTCTGCCATCCCACCATGCTCTACAACATGCTGACCCCCTTCGGTATGTCTGGCGCCAATCCCGTGCTGCTTCAGTCAATGGCCCTCTCCACCGCCGGGTTCCGCACCGGTCCCGGTGCGGTAACACAGCCGCAGCAGTTCCAGCTCGCTACCGCCACGGTACCGGGACGGGGGGTGCTGGTGAAATCAAAGGAGTTTGTGGGGAAACTCTCGACACAGTTTGGCTCGGGGCAGCGGTACAACCAAATTTAACCAACCCGGGGCGTGGCCGTTCGTGACAAGTGCATGTGCACACATAAGCACCGTCCGCCCACACACCACGCGCCGATACGATGAGTGAAGTCGCCGCGCGTGTCCAGCTCTTGGTGAAGAACTGGTTCTTCGGCAGGAACGGCGTCGCCCTCGACTTTGAGACCACGGGGAATGTGTTCGGCGGAAAGGACAGTCTGCGGGTCACCGTTGGTGTCCTCTGGAGCGCAAAGACACAGTGTCTGCACGCGTACCGGGAGGAGCACTTGGGTCTGCTCGCAATAGTCCTCGACAGCGCGGATACAATCCTGATCCACAATAAGGCCTTTGACATCGAGGTGCTCACGCTCTACTTCCCGACAGCGCGCGTGCGGGCCTGGGATCGGAAAGTGATCGACCTCTTCGAGATCGTCAAGCACTACGAAGGCACATGGGCCGGGCTCGGTGCGATCTGTGACGTCAACAACAAACCCACCAAGTCGGGCTCCGGGCTCGCCGCGATCAAGCAGTGGTTCGACGGCGAGTTCAAGGAGCTTGATGAGTATTGTGCCAAGGATGTCATTATCATGGTCATCGTCATGCACGAACTCGATTCGATCTACTACTGCCAGAAGCGATACGACGGCACGCGGAAAGTGTCTCGCCACATCGGCATGGGGATCATGAACAAACGGACCCAGCACATCGTGCTCACGCCGCACGCGTTCCCGCCGGGGTTCCACGACGACTGCCCGTGTATCCACAAAATCAAACGGGCCAGGCTCGAGGCAGACTCGGAATTGGTGGTATCTGATTGATAATAAATACTTCATTTTGAAATCGGTGTGTGTGTGAAGTTTGCCGGTATTGGACACACACGCCAATATAAAACATGCGCCAGTCGAGACATTCGCGTGCACTGGAAACGGCTGCAAGTAGAATACATTGTGTATAACCGGTTCACAGCCGAGCGAGTGTGACAAGAAATGAAACCGCCCTCTGTCTGCATCCACTGTGACCGCAAGTGCATAAAGAAATACACTCTCTCCTGCTGGGGGTGCGAGCGCATCGTCTGTCCGTCATGTGCCGCCCTCCGACTCTTGGCAAACAGGCAGTTGTCGCCGCCGGTGAACCTGGTGTACCAACCGAACCGCACCATGCGATGGGTTCTGTGCACCGACAAGTTTGGCAGACGCACCAACCACAAGGTGCCATTTTGCAAGGCGTGTGTTGTGGACACAGTCGTGTGCAACGGGTGTGAGCGCGCATGGTGTTCCCTTGGCCGCATGCCAAGCGAACCCAAGACGAATGGCACAGCTGCAACCGAGCACACTGGGCATCAGTTGACGTGCAACAAACCCGCGACACCGTGCTTATTCGCCCCGCGGCGGTGCACCGAGTGTTTCTTGGACATGCCAACCCAGTGCGCCGGTTGCGCCAAAGAGGACGTGTTCGAAGTGACGACGTACACCGTGCGCAAGACGCCCTACGGGCGCAATTAAACCGCCCATTGTTACCACCACTCACAACAAGAGTGTGTTCATAACAAGTGAAAGTATCGGTATCCGATTGATCATAACTATCACATTTTGAAATCGGTGTGTGTAGTTTACCGGTATCGGACACACACGCCAGTATAAAACAGGCGCTGGTCGAGGCAGCCGCGTGCACTAGAAACGGCTAAAGTCAGCGTGCATTGTGTATAAGCGGTTCACAGCTCGGCGAGTGTGACAAAGCAAATGTCACAGTCGGTTCGCGAGTCCGTGTTGGGTGGAGAGCCCGATTCCCCTCCTGCCGATCACTTCAAATGCGAAGCGTGCAAGGAAATGTGCGTCTACGAGAAGCATCACGCGGAATGCACCAGTTGCGACAGGCACGAGTGCGAGCAATGCGCTGGAAGAATCATTAGCACGTGTCAGATGTGCAATGCTGCCGTGTGTCACAAATGTGTGAATTACCGACTCTTGGCAGTCGCGCACGACAGCGAGCCGTCTAAGAAGATCGACCAAAACTATCCCACTGTGTGGTGGAGTCAGAGCGTCAACGACGAAGGCACCGAAGAAGCAATGCGCCTCTGCCGAGGCTGTGACAAGGACACAATCAAGTGCCCCGGGTGCAAGCGCAAATGGTGCGCATGGAGTGGCATGCCCGATGTGAACCACCTCAAGGGCAAACCCGAAGCGGAACCGACGGGCCATCAATTGATATGCCACCGACCGGGGTATGCATCCGCGTATTACCGGTTGAGGTGTAACATGTGCTACTTGGACGTTAAGGCCAAGTGCACGGGTTGCCTCCGCAATGACGCGTACGATGCGGTCAAGCGGAACGAGTGCAAGCGCGAGCGCAAGACGCCATACGGGCGCAATTAAACCGCCCATTGTTACCACCACTCACAACAAGAGTGTGTTCATAACAAGTGAAAGTACCGGTATCCGATTGATCATAACTACCACGTTTTGAAATCGGTGCGTGTAGTTTACCGGTATCGGACACACACGCCAGTATAAAACAGGCGCTGGTCGAGTTTTCACACACCCAACCAAACAAATGACCGACATTTCCCCTCAGTTCACGCTTGAAGGCGACGATCCCCTCTGCGCCCTCTTCGGCGACGCAGAGCCGCCCCCCGGCGTCAGGATCGATTCGATCGCAGGGACGTTCTCCTCACCAGACACCGCGGGTAACACAGAGATCCACCTCGTGGACGCTGTCGCAAGACCGACGATGCTGTGTGCGCGCACACAGACGGGCGAAACGGCGTATACGAGTACGGTTCTTCTGTGCAAGTACGGCTTTCCGGTCTACCGCTTCAGCGTCGGAAACCTCGAAGCGCGACTTGCAGACCTCGACAAGACAGCGAGCATTCGCTTCGGAAAGAATACGTCCGCGGCGAACGCCGTGTATATCAACACGTTGGTGTTCAGGACAGAGGAGCAGATGGCATCGGCCGCGACGAGTCTCTTCTACACGAACCCGACGGGCACGGCGTACGTCCCATTCGCGTGCGCGGCCCCGGATGCGTCACCTCCCATCGTGATCAACCGGAAGCCCAGCACAAAAGACGCACAGAACTGGGTGGGGCTGGTGACGTGCGGTGTGTTCCCAGCAAAGCTCGACACCGAGGCCTTTCCGTTCACGGATGAGGCGCGCGCGACGATGGCGGCGATCATGGAGTTTTCGTGGCAGAACTGGGCAGACACTCGGCTCCAGGGTGTCGTCGGCGGCGTCATCGACACCCTCATCGCAATCGAAGGGCTCCTTGAAGAGAAGCAAGAGACGCCAGTCTACGCGTGTGCCAATCTCTGGCTCGGCGAGCGGCGCACGATCGAGGTGGCGACGACGCTGGCGGTCCCACACACCGACGCAACCCGGTTTGGGGAGAGCATGTCCAAAGCCGTGGTCCACAGTCGACACATCACCTCAACCAACTCCGTCCAAGTCGATGGGTTCGACTCGCCGCACGTCCTCGCTTCCATCGTCGATGGCAGTGTTCACCTCGAGATCAAGTTCGGCCAGGCGCTCCGTGCCTTCAGGCTACCAGAGACGAGTGGGATGCCAGTAGCAGAGCTGTCGCTGTTCACCTTCGTCGGCGACACCAAGCTCAGGAGTGTCACGCCTCGCCAATTCCGAGACATGCAGCTCTTCGGCACGCCGAGTGCACCGGGTGGGCCTGTCAAGAAAAAGCCACGCGCAAAGCGATCCCAGTCGGCGAAGAAGGCGTAATACACTGGGATTACCTTCATCCTGTTTTCAGCTTTGCGAGGCGTGCCTCGAGGTCATCTGACAAGTCGGGTTCGGGCAGAGTGGTCGTGGGTTGCTGTGTGTGTGGGGTGTGCGTGCATACGTCCAGTTTCACGCCGAGTTCGTCAAGAATCTGGTTCACAATCTCGTCCTCGTCGTCCTCATCGTCGTCTCCCGTCATACCATCCAGTGCATCGTCCATCATTTCCTGTGTGAGTTCCATGGTGTCGGATTGTTTCTCAAACTCCATCGCAACCCCTTTCATCTGCGCCGCGCCCATTGATTTGTTCATTCCAGTCATGACCGTCGTCAGACCCTTCATTGCATCCGTCAGTGCCGCCGACGAAATTGCGGTTTGCAACTGACCTTCCACTACACTGAACTGGCCATGTGCATGCTGTATTTTGAGCACCGCCTTTCGCGTCCGCGACAAATCTCTGGCCAGGGCCTTGACCGCCGCGGGCTGTCCAGCGGCCGCCTCCTTCTTCAACTGCGTGATGGTTTTGGTTTCGTGGGCCTTGAGGGTTGCCTGCTCCTTATCGAGCGAGCGCTTGTGTCGCACAATGCTGCGCTTGTGCTCCCGTGCGAGTTCCTTGGGCGACGACCGCGATGCGAATAGGAACGACATTGTGCAGTGCATGTCGTGTTGGACTCTGTATATATTGGTAAATAAATTACAGAATAAACGGTAAGTCTGGAGTCTTTCATACGTCCATGCACTGTCGTTGGTGCACGACCCAGCGCAAGTCGCTGCGTTCTTTGTGGACAGCACTCGTGTGTATAAACAAACGTGTCACACAAAACGTATGGGGTTCATGTCGTTCGCCAAAAAGCACGCTAGACCGAATCAAACTTCGCTTTATATGGTTCATTGTCACAGTCCACGGATCACAATGCGTGACGTGACGTGTGCCTTGCCGGATGGACGCACTAAGGCTGCCATGGTAGGTGTACTACACGCGCAATCACACGCACTCGTTTTTTCGGACCGATTCTATTCCATCTTGCGTGCGGTTTCTATTTTTTTAGACGATGAGAATGAACCGGATGGGGAGTATGCAATGCAACTCTTGCCTAACATACGCCAGTGGATTGGCGAGCTCTATGACCGTGACAAGGATACAACCGCGATGTATTCCGTGTACATTGGTGCTGCCATTCCAGAGCAGGAAGTCAGCACCGACTTCCAGCACGTGTTACTCGCATTTGATAACAAGTTCATAACCATGCTTGTGATCGTACAGTTTATCCTCCGACTTGAGGATTCCAACGAAACACGCATACAATGGAAGAAAAGCACAAGTTCCCTGTTTGAACCGTTCACATCCGATCCAGATTTCTCGTCTGCACCACTCCCTATTGACACGGATGAAGTGAAAGTTGATTTTGATGCGCAAGTACGATCTCAATTGCTCAAGATGGCGACACAGGTGGCCCCTATACACTCGGTATTTGGTACACTGTGTACCGACATTTCGACTCTAACACGTCGACCGAGCGACAAGTGTTACCCAGGAACCCATCAATGTGGGCTCCTCGATGTGTTGGACCTTTGTACGAGTTCACTGCAGACATTTTTGGATGAAGAGGTCGAAGAGGGGAGGAAAACAGTGACACACGCGCTTCTTACTATCAACAATGCGGTCATTCCGTTGGATGGAATCCTAAACATAGTTCCAGTCCGCAATTCGATGCGCGCACTGGTGGAGTTGGCACTTCTTCGTGTCGCAATATCATGCGTGCACGTATATCGGAGCCAATCGACGGACGAGTATGTTGACCAAACAGTCGGGGCGCACGACGACGAATCCAATGCGCTTCTAAGCAGCTTCATATCTGGACTTGTGCATCGGCTGAATTCAAAGAATTAGATGCGGCAGATCCGATCGGTTCCAATCGGACGTCTGCATCTCCTCAGATTTTGCATCCACTGTGCTGCCAGAAACATACACAGTGGTGGGGTCAGGTGCCAAGGAAACAACGGAAACACTTGCATCAAGTGCAGTACTTGTGTCACCAATCCTTTTTATTCCACTCGTATCCATCCTCGATGGTTTTCGTCCGCTTTGTAGGAAACAGCGCATGCACGTGTTGCGAAGAGCGTGACACGACAATGCTCACGTATGGCAATGCAACTAGAATGATCCCACAGAGCACCAGATTTAACGGGTTTGCAACCAACGCCGTTGCCACGTCGACGCAAGGCGACCCACAGAGATACGTGTGTTGGTACACATGGTCGACCGCGCGCCACAGCGGACCAATTGCGGTTTCGTGGCGCGCCTCGTCGCAGATGTGTGCCTTTGTGCCGAGCGAGTCTCGGTAGCGTGCGTCAAGACAGTTCTCGCGCAGCGCCTCGTTCTGCGCATCACGCGCCGCGGCGACGTTGTATCCCTCTGCCAGTAGCGTGAGGCGCGTCCCAAAGAACAGCAGACCATAGACGGCCCAGACCAGCGCTGCGCACATCCCAAGGCCGGTCATGGTGATACCCGTGGACAAGCCCACAGCATGTACACGTGCGCGTTTATTCGCCCTGGTCGACAACGATCCGATGCACAAACAGGGTGCGCACGTCGAACAGGTGTTCCCTGAACTGCAGCCCCACAAACACGACCACTGCCGCCAGCATGAACAGCCCCAGCGCATAATCGACGCCCGTCGGCCAGCTCCGCGGCTTCTTCGGGATCCGCAGTGCGATGCTGTAGAGTTCCGAGTCGAGCTCCGACTGAAGGGCGATGCTTGCTCCGGGGACTCGTCGTGCCACGGCGCGCATCACACAGAGATCAACCGTCCTCAGATTCGTGACCGGATACATCCACGCACTGCCGTTGTCGCTTGCCGGTCCGATCTCGGCTCCAGCCGGCAGGCATCCGACGGCGCGGGCGAGTGATTGATGGGCCCAGTCATCCGACTTGGCGGGACGGCGGGCAACACCAAAACCGCCGGTGAACTGCTGTGAGGTGGTGCTTGGCATCGTTTTACCACCGCAAAGACACGCGAAATACTTATGCTGTATATGCGTCGATCGCCCACCCGTGTATCGCGCCCACATGAAGTTTGTCGCCCCGTCCCCGAGTGCAGACGCGCATCCGCCAGCTCCGCGCACGGTGGAGTTCGTCACGGCGCCGGATTTGACCGACGTCGATGACGAGGATAAAGAATTGGTGGAGCTCACCAGTATCGTCGCGTTGAAGCTGCAGACCCCCCGCGTGATCTGTGCAGGGTGGCGGGTGGTGACCCATGACACGCACTACCTTCTGGAGTTCGAATTGACACCCAACGCCGGACCCATGACCGAGGTGCATCTGCGGACGATTCGCGAGCTCAACCTCGTCCGCATTGTCAGCGTTTGGCTGAAATTAACAGACGGACATCTCAACCTCGTTGTGAAAATCGCCCGATCCGGAACGCGCACCTTCATCACCGACGAGCTGCTCATCCACATGGCGCGGGTCTGTCGACGCGGTGCAGAGCCCGAGGTCGGCACGAAACGTGCGCGGTTTGCAGAGCATTGAGCCATAAAATGCGACGATTGCAGAGCGTGTATTAAGTTCATGCGGACATACCGGTACGGAAATGTCTCTATCTGAGGTACCCTCGCTCTTCAGTCTCGATGTCGCCGAGTGGGTGCGGGAAAATCCAATGCCCGTCGACCTAACAGCCGCAATCCATGAAAAATGGACTCAATGCGCACACACTGTCCTGAAGGAGGACGTATTCGCGGAAGTTGCAAAGAGAGTGGACGAACACGACGAGACGACGATTCGGTTGCTGATGTGGATTGTCGCGACCGACGCGACGCCTCGATAATAAACCAATTGATTTGTCTTATAAACGCAAATGTGTCGCGCGACGACGCGTACCACCACAATGGTACACGACACCCCCGCGCAGGATGACGAGGCGGAGCTCGCACAGGCGTGGGCAGACCTGGCGCTCGCGACCAAACTGTACCGGGTCGAGACGAAAAGCGACCCGGTCGAGGAGTGGCGGATCCGCCACGGTCCGTTCCGCGGTGCGGCCGTCGGCCACGTGTGCACCGCGAACTGCACGCTCGTGTCCGTCTGTCCGGACATGTTTGGTTGTGAGGAGACGGGCGCGACGCATCTGTGTGGGATTTCGGATTGTAAATCGGCGGTCCTCGCGGCGACTGGTTTTTTCGTGTGTGCATTGACGGGGCGCGAATTGAGTGTGGTGCGAATGCACGCGTGGTCGGGTGCGATCGGTGCGGACATTGAGACAAATGGAGACACTGTCGCGGCAATTGCGCGTGTATCCTTCAAACCGAAGCGAACACCGACCGCGCGCCGACGACTCGCCAGTTCGAACGAAGTGATCCGAAGTGTCCTGAGTGGTCTGTTCTGGAACCCCGAGTATGGTAACATCACCCGAGGCATGCGCAAGAGTGCGAATTCGCGCTGGAGGCGCGAAGCACAGCAATACATCCAAGACCAGCGCGCAAACGGCCGTCTTCCAAGCATGTGTGTGGTCGAGGATATCTCACAGCGCCAGCTTATGCGTTCGCGACTGTGGCAGCGCCAGCGCTGCTGTGAGAAGCGAATGGACTTCTACGTCGCGACGCTCGCCCAGCTGTGGAAGATCCTGTCGCACGCAATGCAGCCGAATCGCACCGAAAGCCATCTGCGGATCTTTGCGATCGGCGCGATCTACATGATCCAACACGGTCTAGCGGTGAACCAGATCCGAATACTCCCCGTTGACGACTGGCTCGTGCACAACATCCCGCTGGCGTGCGACGTGGCGGCGTACGGCTACGAAAAGAAATTCATCACGCGCGGGCGAAATACTATCCTGGACGCGTTCAAGACACTGGTGGAAACACGCACGCTCAAGCGCGAAGACCTCGATATCGCAAAGGGGTCCATGCAGGCGGTAGTGGTGGGTGGGGGATGAATAAAGAAATGCCAATCGAGCCGCGAGTTTGGTTTGTGGTGTTGACATCAGTGTGTGTTTACTCCGGTTTGATCAGCGCAGTCGCAATGGGGGGCGGGGGACGCCCGGAAATCTCGACCGGCACTGCCTGCTTCTTTGGTCCGTTTTCCAGAAGCAGGAAACTGCCGGTCGACCCAGCCTCAGGTTGTGATCGCTTGAGGCTGACATCCCCGCGTCCAACGTTCGTATCATTCGGCGGGACCGCATGTGACAGTACCGCAGCGTCGCGCTCGGCAGTCATGCAATCGATCGCGCGGCGTAATGCCTCGTTCTTCGCCTCTTCGATCTGAAGCATGCGCGCTGTTCGGGTGTTCGAAACCGCAGATTCTTCCAACCGCTCACTGTAGTCTCGGACGCTGTCAACCAAATTCGCGTTGAGATCGGTCACTACAGAAAGCTGTTCCGCACTGCATGTGGCGCTTGCGGCATTTGTTCGTGCGTGAAACAAAAGCTGGTCCCGAAGATCGGAGTCGCCGGAATGCTCCGCTTCAAGGGCGGCCACCTGTTCTCCCAGAGTTGCTGCAGTTGCAGCATGTCCATAATTCTCCGCTTGCAAACGTGCGATGACGTCGGCGTCACGTGCAGTGGTAGCGGCCGACTGTGCGAGTGCGTGGTCCAATGCGGCCTGCATGTCGTGCATGTTCATCGCACCGCTCGTGTCAGTGCAGTCCATAGAATCTCCGTCCACTCGGCTACTCGCCGCAGCTGTAATAGCGTCAATGCTGGCGAACAAAGCTGCAAAGGCCGTGCGTGTCGCTGCCGACGCAGACGCAGTTCCAGCTGGGGTGACCGTGATGGTGACCCCCCGTCGGGGAATTGACGGGCGTTCATTGACCGCAGTGATGGCATGCGCGAGTACTATGTACGCCGCCTTATCCCCATTGCACTCCACGCTACCGAGAGACTGAAGAGCCAAGGCCATGATGTCGACGTGGCTGGAAGGAGGAACGCCACGCGCAGTTGCATACGCATGGATTCGAGCAAGAGTCGGCAGTGTGCCGGCTTTGATCCCCTCCCACTCAACGGTGAATGCAGCGGCAAGGCCGCGCATGGCGGTGCAAACATCGATTATGCACACGCACAGGTCGCTCGGGATCACATTTTCGATCAGACCACTGGAACGCTGAAACGAAGCGATGAGGCCAGTCGCCTTGGCTTTGGTCATCGTAAGCGAGAGCGTGTCCAACACACTTACGACGAAAGCAAGCTCGTCCAGTAGCACAAACAGCGCAGTTGCACGTTCAAATGCACCGGACTGGAATGTACCAATCGCGCGCTGCAATTCGGAAACGCAGTCAGTTGCGACATTGTCCACTCTGCACGGGAGGGTGGGCATGGTGTCAAGACACACGCAGCGTGGTTCGTATTATATAGCGACTCGTCTGCCATTTTTAATGTGTCATGACCGACCCAATCCCCGCCCTGTCTCGGAGCAAATCGGTGCCATTCTCGACGTTGCTTTTCGGAGACGGTGCTGTACGATACACGACCGAGTACTTCACGTGGACCACTGCGAATCGGGCAGTCCACAACGCAGTGGACGACGAGTATGTCATCGCGGACGCACGGGCCGTGTTCAGTCTCGCACGACTCGCCTTTTCCGACATCGTATTGTCGTCGTTCATGAATGTGCCTGTGCGTATTCCCAGTGACACAGCCGCTGGAAACTTCACGTTGTACTCGTTAGCACTCACACTGGCGTATGGATTCCCAGCGTCTCCGGCCACTGCATTTCTGAATGGCGCTTCGTATCTGGCGCCATTTTTCGCGACTCACATCTGTATTCTTGACGCACGCGTCGCCTCAGATGACAGCATTCGCATCTCAATCCCACGGTTCGAAGACACGATCATGCGAGTCTTTCTCTTTGTGAAACATGTGACCACCCACACACTCGATCTCACTTCAACCGCCGACAACCAGGTTCAGACCTTGGATGTTATGGAGGGGGTGGTTCGGTTCACATTGGACGTTAACTGTGATCAAGAGTGGCGTATTGTACACGACACGAACGTTGTGTTGCGAGTGCATGCGACAGTAACAGCGGCATCGGACGCGCGACCGCTCAGTTTCCGCACCAATGCAAATGGTATCGCTGCCTCCCCTCGAACCGCACACGACGACATGCGCGAGTTCATCAGCATTCCACAGGCACACCTCACAGCACCCGACCAGCTTCATTTCGAAACTCTCCTTGCGCAATTCGACACCCTCCCCGCATGGGCGGCATACGATGTACACACGACACTGGCTGTACGTCTCTGCACCGCGCAAGACATTCTTCGCCAGCAGACATTGGAACTTGCGTATGACACGAGACGAAACGACGCAGGGCCGGACACGGACCCACGCATGCCTCTGAAAGACATGGCCATCGCAGTCGTCGCACTGATTCCCCGCAAAGCATCCCACCATGCAGTCGAGACACACGAACCACTGACGGAGGTGGATCTCGCCCTCCTGAACATTGCCGCGTTTGCAGAGACACCCGCAAGACGCGCACGGCACGCGATTGGGATTGTCACGGCATCCACTGCCACAGTGGCGTCGCTTCGGGCTGTGTTTGCCGACGATAGGGCACTATTCGCCGCCATCGCACATGCATTAGACGACCCTGTGAAACTCCAATCAGACCCAGTGGCACGGCTTGCCCGTCGTGTCATGCAACAACTGGACGCGCAATGGGGAGATGATCGCCTCACTGCACTGCTCACACCAGTCACACCAGCTGCTGCCCCACTCACACTTCCACTCGTCGCGGCATGGCGTGCGGCGGTCCTGTCCAGTCCCAACCTGACAAACACACGTGCCATGTTCCAAGTGCTCCACGCGGAACCACAGAAGGGACAAGCCCGTGTCGACGCATTGGCGTTACTTCGGGATACCATCCCAGACGCGCTGGTCGAGAATCTGCACGTTGCGACGGTACAGACGAAAGTGAAAACCCTCCAGGGACGAACCCTGGCATTTGGCGACGAATATCGGTTGCTCGGCACGGGACCGTCCGCACTGCTGTTGCTGCAGATGCTTTGTGACGCGGTCTCGATTCAAGGAGCAACCTGCACATTTGAAACCGTGTTGGAATACATCCTCGGCCTGCATGTCGGCGATCGGATGCCAATTGATCTTCCCCTCGAACTCGCCGAAGCGTACCGCGCGGTTCCCCTTGTGGTGTTCCCGGTGCAGACAGCAGCAACCGTGTTCGGTGGCGTGTCCGCGTGGTCGCCCGAGCGAAATAACGCACTGTCCGTTTCGGTCGCACAAGCGGTGACGGCGTACGACTTTGTGGTTCTGGATCCGCGTGCGCTGGACCACTGGGTAGCCACTCTGCACGAACATTTGAACGGCGGGACCGGCGACCCCGAGGACGGTGGCTTCAACTGGCTGACACAACGCGGCCGGGGTTCCTTTCTGCCCCACACGGAAACTTCCAAGGTTGTGGAAGGAAGTAGAACACTGACCATGCACACCACCGACAAAAACAACCAGTCTGTATTTGCTGCACGCCTCTACCGTCTTCAGGTACATTTGGTATGAAGCCAACTGCGTTTACAGTCGCGACATACCTTCAAGGTGTGACTGCTGCACAGCAGACCACAACCACACAGCGCGTCCGCTTCGCCGCGGGAGTGTTGTATTGTGCCGCATGGCAACTGGCATTCCACGAGGGAACCACATCAGATGAGGTGCGCGACATCGCACGCCAGCGACATGACAGTCTCATCAATGAAGAGCCCCTCTTCGACGACCGCACCGATCCGGACGCTGGCATGCTGACCCAGACGCTGGCGTACATTGCCCCGGACTACGCGCTGCGCATCGCCGATGTCATATCGACACTGCAGCCCCTCAGTGCAGTTCGCACCCGTCTGGCGTATCTGCTGGCCGCAGAGACGGACGCGGAGCGACTGGATGTGGCGTGCAAGTTCCCGGCGATGCTGTCAGACGCGGACCAGGCGGTGACACTGAGCAATAATGTATTTCGACTGCAGTTTGCAGCGACACGCACGGCGCGCGAGGATCTGGTCGGGTCTGACGCGCGCGTATCCGCCGACGAGGCCAGTGCGTCACTGTGGACGTACGCTTCCCGCAAGACGTTTGCCGGCGGCACCGACTCGGACCTGCCGCGCCACCCGACACACGACGAGCTGACCGACGCGCTTCGACGAACGACGGTACTGACCGCGGCAGAGGCGGATCGGCGAGCAACGACGCTGCAGTTCGAGACGGTGATTGTGCCGAATCTGCAGGTGCTCGACAACCTGGTCCTATTCCACTTGCCCGACCACTCGGTGCGCACCGCCGCGGGTCGCGCGCTCCTGCGCAAGGTTGGGGCTGGCCGCAGTCCCGACGTGGCCGCACCTGGCTGGTATCGGTTCCCGCTCGAGGATGTTGATCCACTAAACTACGCGGCGATGAAACTGCCCGAGTCCACACACCCGCGTGAGGAGTGGGTGGACACGCAGGTGGCGCTCCCACCGCCAGTGCGGCACATGCCGTACATCGACGCGCTGGCCCGGACACACGCGGGAATCACGCTGGTTCGGTGATGGATGTCGAGAGAGACGCGCACTGAAAAGTGATTTTATTGTGCCGCAATGATCGTGCGCATCTCGAGCGGGTCGCCTTCGCCAATAAACCCGGGGAAATCCCGCTTGACCAAAATCGCCGTCCATGTGCTCATCACCGCCGCGAGCGTTTGCTTGATTGCGTTGGTATTCGCCCCCGCAATATTTGTCCCGAGGAATTGCTCTGCAAACGCACTCGACACCCGAAACGTGTCCATCTTTCGACACACACTCGTAATCGGCACAACCTGGAGGTCATACTCTGGCGTGAGCGCGACATGACAGCACTTGACACACGGACTTGTTCGGTTATTTCGGACGTACTGCCCCGTCGTTGGCATCTTCATACCAATGTGGCCGCCGGGACACCGCCATACCACACCGTTGCAGTACCCGACTGTGAACGTGGCTGGTCCCAGCCCGAGTCCATTCACGGGCATGTACTCCAGTGCGGGGAGTGGGCCCATCCCAACCACAGGCCAGCCACACCCAGGCAGGGCAGCGAGCGACTGCAGACGTCGATGGGAGATGACATGCAACGAGCACTGCGCGCCGACGTCAACTGTGACGAGGGCGTGCACGCTCTGCAGGAGGGACCACAGCATGAGCTCGCCCCCCTTTAGATTTGTCACGGGCAGCGCCCGTTTCCCACCGGGCTGGGCGAGGACGCAGCCGTTCTCAGTGGCGCCGATCACGAGTACGCGGGCCAGAACGACGTGCTGCCGGTGGTGCTGCGCCCCGATCGCGTCAAGGCCGATGAGTGGTGGCGGACACGTCTCGTATGCGGTAATGGACGCGACACCGGTCGAGTCGAACTGTGGCGGTGTCGGCACGACCAGGGTGTCGCCCGGTGCGGGGTATGGTGGGGCTGCGTCGACTGCGACGAGTCCCGCGCGATGCCCGTTGCAGTAGACGTCAAAGATGCCGGCATCGCCGTGACCGACAACGAGGGTTGTCATGCGGAAATGACTGGTACGAACCACACCGGAAAGTGACACTCATGTGGCGTTTACTGCAGCCTATTGTGTGCAATGAAATACACGAGAAACGCAGTCACGTCCTTTCGCACGACGGCAACAAACCGAGTGTCGGCAAGCAATACACACGTCGTGCCGGAAAAAAGCCGGATGGTCACATCCGCGTGGGACAGAGTCGGCTGGACCGGCGGCACCAGACTCGCCCGTGCACGATTCGCGCCGGTCAGAATGCGAAGATGGGTGTAAATCGGATCACATGTGACCGCTTTGTGGTACACCGATGGGAGCTTGGTCAGTGGTCCAGTCCAAACCGCAGCGGTGAGAAACTGCTCGGCGTCGAGGACGCTCTCCAGTTGTGACATGGCTGGGTGCGCGGCACATCCGTGATTCACTTACACGACCCAGTTCGCACATAAGCACACCAGCAACGGCGTCGGTGGAAGTCTACCACACATCACAATGAGCCTCGGAACATTCACCATGCCCAACACTGGCACCCTTGTCCCTGCTGAAACGGCCCCGCGGAAACTGCACCTGATCGAGAAAAGCAAGTGGCAAACCCCCTTCCACCATCGGCTCACCTTCAACAGCAGTGCAATGAAAAACCTTCACACACTGAACATTTCGCTCATCCCCGGCCCCGACGCACTCGAGCCGCTCCCCGCGGAGAACGTCTTGCACGTTCACGGCAGTGTCGCGTACCTGCAGCACGCGGACGGCATCACATGGCCGAAGCATATCAACATCGACCATCCGAACGAGACCCACTACGCCATTCGCTGCACGGTCGTGTCCGAGAAGGTCACGGACACCGCACCGATCCTTGTGATGATCCTGGACCGGATCCTGCAGATCGATGGGCGCCCGTACTTGCTGATGGACCACATGCAGCACGCGTCATACCTTCGCGAACTGTGCGGTCGCATCCGAATTCAGCAGGAGGGGATTCACACCAACGTGGCGTGGCGCGGGTTCAGCAGCGTCACCGCCGAACTTTGGCGTATGGCGTGCGAAACCACCCCGCACACGTGCACCGGGATCCGATTCGAGATTCCCGGTGCGCCCTCGTCTGCCACGGACACGGTGTGGTTTGCACGGGATACCGCGTGCTTGCCGCTGGCGTTGGTCGACGATCTCGCAAACCAGCGCGCGACGTTTGACCCCACAACGAACGAGTTCCACGTCCACCCCGCGTGCCAGACATTCGCGATGCTGGATAAGCTGGCGGCAACGACGCGATTGGAGCGCACCGAGTGCGCCACGGCGGTCGGGAGCCAGTTCGGGGTCGTGGCCGCGACGGCCCCGCTCGCATTCCACGCCACGATCGACGCAATGAAACAGGCGTACGCCGCGATATAACTTTGGGTGTGGGGTGAGGGACTCCAAGATGCCCAAAAAACGCAGTCAATGCGAGAAACCCGACGCCAAAACAGTCCCGTCCAATGAGGAGATCGTCCGTGATGTGAATGGGATCACGCGGCAAGCGATGAACTCGCAACCGGGGCTTGCGCTCCGGATTACACCTGCCATGGACGACGAAGTGGCGCGCAATCACCCGCAGCGTGCCGCGTTTATCTTCGCCCTCACGAACGAGCACGCGGCTCTGGGGGACTGCGAACTCTCAATCAATCGCAAGCAACGCCGGAGAGCATGCACGCTGGCACTGCAAAAGCTACAGTCAGTCACAGAGCCGGCTCCGACGGCCGCCATTGCGACCGACGATCCGGTGTCGTGGCGTGTGCCCGTGCCCATTACCGAGTTATGTGATATGCCTCCCGGCACACCGGAGAAGTTCACCCGTGATAACATTAAGGCATACCTGGGTGCTATCCTGTAAAAACGCATCTTTACGTTCACGTCCGACTCCGCCTCTCGCTTCCTGCCACCAAATACTCGCGTCCCGCGCTGTGCACGGCCATTGAACTACCACTCGGTGGAAGTGGCGGTGCAGACGGGGTCAGTGCATCGCTCGGTGTGAGCGGTGGTTTGTGTAGTGCGTCTGTTTCCTCACCCTCGTCGTCGTCCTCTGTCGTATTGATACTTTTCACAAATATTCGCACCCCCGCGAAAATGCCAATCACAATGAACAGCGCGAACACCATCTGCACAAAGAACGGATTGGTGTGCTCGAACGGCGCCAGGAAAATACACTGGCCGCGCGGAGACCACTGGTTGAACCCGCACTCGTTGGACGCCGCGTGTGCATTGAGCCACGTCGTGATCAGCGTGTCCTGCTTCGCGACATCGGCTTGGATTTGCGCGAGTGTGACTGGCCACCCCGGGATCAGTGTGCGCGCAACCGTGTTGAAGCGAGTGAAACTGGACGAGAGCTCTTGATCGAACAGGTGCTTGCACACAAGACTCGTGTGACACGCATTGTACATCAGCGTGGCGTCCGCGTCGGTCATGGCGGCATACGCGAATGGCGCGCGCGGGTAAATACAATTTGAGACGACAGTGCGCACACGAACGGGTGGACAACAAGGGTTTACTTGCGGGGCGCGGTTGGCATCGTGCGAGTCTCATGCACACTAAATTGGAGTGCGGACTGGAACGCGGCAAATTGCGTCGCAGTGACAGCAGCCATCTCGGTCGAATTCGACACACCTGTTATGGCTTCCAGAAGCCCTTGGCGTTCAGCGAGTGTCGACGCGCAGGAAATGGTACCCCTCCTGAACATGTGTGCCACGCTCGTGGCCGTGGCGATCACAACTGCCTCAGGGGTCTGCGTGGCCGCATGGTCGGGGTCTACCGCGGAACGGCAAACGGTCCACGGACACTCCAATGAAGCAGATGCAGATGCACATGCGATATTGTGACTGTATTCGTCCGAAAGTTTTTGCAGGGCTGGTGGCAGCACCGGAAAAGACGGCAGCGACCATGGCAGACCGGCGGAAGCCATTTTCACTGGCTGTCCTCAGACCCAACCGTCTCGCTATATACCGTCCCATACCAATCCACATCGACTACTCAAGCCCGACTTCGCCCCCTTCACACCGCTTCTCCATGCGCTTCTGTCTCCTCCTCGCGCTGGCGTGTCTCCTCCACACCACAGTCACCGCCCGTCGGGTGGTGCTCGAGACCTCGGTCGAGAACGACCTCGTGATGGTGAAGATCACGTCGATCCACGGCATTACCCGGAAAATGACACTGTCCCTCGACGGGCGCGTCTCGACGTGCGACATCGCCGCCAAAGATGCCGCGTTCATGGACACGGACGGAATGCTGTTGCGACCCATGCTGAGCTTCGTCGCGGCCGGAGTTCCGTGTGAGCTCGACCTGAAGTTCATGTTCCACAGCTTTCGACAGGTCACCCTCACGCACAACTCAATCATCTTCTCAGACGACACCCTTGCGAATGGAGTCGCGTGCCTGCGTGGAACGACCACGCGTGGTCTTTGCGAGACCATGAGCGACGACATCACACTGCGCTGGTTTTCAGACGGTGGATTGTATTACGAGAACACAGATACGGTCAAGGTGCTGGGCGTGACGATGCCCCTCGCGCTCTGGTCCGTGCGCACCCCGCGCAAAATCGTCGACATCAACGAGGCATACCTGCTGCGGCACGTCGACATCCACTACGACATCGGCCTGCACACCGTCGCCGTCACTCAGCGGCACCTCTCGCGCACCCTCAAGAATATCACCGCCCTTCTCGCTGCAGTCGTTGCAGTGTTCTTCATCGGGCGTGTGATGATCGAAGACACCTGGCGCAAACCGGCTCTGCACATCACCATGCTCGTGCTCGCCGTGGTCACCACGGCCTTGTCGCTGTGGACCCGCGCGAACGGCATGTATTCGCCCGTCTTCATTGGCATCGCGACGGGCGTGACGCTGTCCCACATCATCACGGAGTCGATCCGGTACCGACTGAAGCGACACCATCGGCGTGAGCACATCATGGTGTGGATTGAGCTGAAGCCGGACGTGGCACTGCTACTCACCGCGCTCACCCTCGCCTTCTATGCGTTTGCGTCACACACACTCCTTGTCTTGCCCGCCCTCGGCGCCGTCTTCTTCTCTGTCAAAACCTTTGCGGAAATATTCAACCTGCGCTCACTCAAGCCACTGCTCGCCCACCCGAAGCTCAGGACAGGGGCAATTCTGGTGTGTGTGTGCATCGTCACCGACCTCATCTTCACCGTCGCACTGTGGCGCTATATCGTCGGCGACTTCCTGCGCATGACCCACGTCGGCGTGTGGTACGCACAGGAGATTCTCCTCGCCGTCATCACAATCGACATGGCGATCTATGTCGCGACGCTCACGGACAAGGCAACGCACCGGCGCATGAAGGAGTACCTCGCCGCCCACCCGTGCCCGTGTCCGCCGTAGGCTTGGTCCGCCTCAGTCTGGCCGCCGACAGTCGGGTTGTGGCGTGGGTGACCACCGCGACGTACTGCGCGAATCGCGCACACGAGCCGGGCGCGGTGCACGCGTGGGCAGAGAAGCGCTTTATGAGTTGGGCCATGCACTGAAACACCAGTCTCCGATCGACCCCGCGCGGGAAGGCACGGGGCACACCCGCGACGGGCACGACGGCGGCGAGCTCCGTCAGGGCGGTGCGGATAAGGGTGTGGATATCCCCGACAGTCGAGCACACCGGCGCACGGCGCTGGATGCGGGGATCGCGGAGGGTGCGGGAGGAGCGGGGCATCTGCCTATATACACGCGCGGGTACCAGGTTAATAAGAAACCGAGTGGTGACCGGTATATTGCACGCGGTTTTGTGCTCGAACAATGCCGGCCGACCCGATCCCCATTCCGGGAGGGCGCAGCCAACGCAACCGTGAAATTGGACGCATTGCAGCCGAATCTTATTTGGAGTGGTGGGCGATTGTGAAGGAGCGTGAGACTAAAGACAAGCAGGCCGATTTGGATGCCGCAGACACATCACTCGAAGACGCTGCTGTAAAGCTCTCGTTCTCAAGCAAGAATTGCGGGCGATGACCCCAGTCGCATTGCTGTAAATCATTTGGTTTCATTCAATTCGCCACCGTGAACCCATCCATGAGTCCCGCCATTTCCTCTTCCCCAGCAGGCCCCCCTCGCGGGTCCGACCCAATCGCGTACGCGTTTGAGATCGCGTCCATCGAAACAGACTGTGTCCCCATGTCCTGGTGCGGGCGCGCAAAGATCGGCACACGCGACGGCTCGGTCTTTGGCGACGTGTGCACACCCATGGCTCGATGATCGAGCTCCTCTGCGAGTGCATCCTCCATCTCGGCGAAAAGCGCGTCGTCGGAGAGCGCTTCCCCGCCAGTTTCGAGTGACTCGCCGATCACGGTGGAGAACTCCCCGGCCAGATCCATTGACTCCTGTAGCTTCTCCATAAGAGTATCGGCCTTGTCGATGTCCTTCTTGAAATTGGACCCCTTCATGACAGAGACAGTCTCCTTCATCGCCTCGATCATACCTGTCTCGATATCAGAGCTCTGCAGAGACGTCCGAATCGCTTCCGCTTGATTGATCTGGCGATTGTGCAAGAGGATCTTCGTCCGCTGCCGCGCACGCTCTTTCAGATGAGGAAGTGCCGCCGCCTTACGCCCCATGCGCATCTCCGTCCGCGCATTGGCAGCTGCCCGTTCGCATGCCCGCTCGGCAGTGGCGATTTCGCCGTTGGCAACTTCAATGACTCCGTCCCACTTGCACAGGGCAGCCTCGATCTTCTGCGCGCGGCGCCACGCCATAAACGCACACGGATTTTCAACCATCACCTTGGCATAGACCTTTGCCGTTTGGAACAGCGATGTCGCATATCCCGCCATTTGTACCGGTACCTGTCACCGGGACAACAGTAAATAACTTTCCTGACAGAGTGCCGTCAATTCGCACCGGAAACGACCCCGGCGCACTGGCATGGGCCGATTGCAGCATAAACACCCACAGTCCATGCTGGTACACACCCATCACAATGGATACTGCCAAGCCCGACTTCGATCTCATGTCCACCGTCGCGCCCCCCTCGGAGCGGGCCGCCAGCAAGGCAAAGGCAAAGAAGGCAAAGAAGGAGACCGTCCCTGGCGCGGCGGGTCGGATCGAGAAGAAGCCCGCTGCCGCACGTCGAGGCACCCGACGGGGAGACATTCGCGCCGAGCTCACACTCTCGGCAACGCAGGGCGATCTCATCAAGCAAGTGGTCATGGCCCTGCGACCGTTGGTGCAATTCCGGCGCGGACCCGTGATGTGCGACGACAAGGGTGTGGCGCTTGACGCCCTCGCACTGCAGGTGCAGCTGTACAAGACATGCCGTCCTAGCCGCAACGTCAGCCCGCAGGCGATCAAAGAGGCGTGCAAGCACCTCGCAGAGGCAAAGAATGTCCCCACGGCCGTGTTTATGTCTGCCCTCCCGCAGCTAACGCGCGCAGGGACGGTGCAGTTGCAGCCCGGTGCCGTGGGAAGCCGGGTCTACACGACATTCCAAGCAGGGACGCTGACTGGATTTGACACGTTCACTGCGTTTGACACAGAGTCCAAGGGGGTCAAGCCCGTGCCCATCACCTACTCCATCCGTGATTTTATCGACCCCGCAGATGCGCCGATCGCGGGGGACCCGTACCCACTGACACACGCCGCGCGCCCGGTTGAAGACGTCGAGTACGACTGCGCGTGCATGCTTGCGGCCCTCGTTGCGCCACGCATGTGCGAGTTTCCGGGCGCGGTTAATTTTTTAATGACCGCGTCGACTGCTGAGTGGCTCCTGCCTCTCGTCAAGGCGGAGTTTGTGAATGCGCTCGTCCCGACCAAGTCCAAGATCTCCATCCTCCGCCGCGATATGGTTTCAGCCGTCGCCGTGCACGGCGATGATCAGGGCGCCTGCTCGGTGGTTAAGGCCATCCTCTCTGGCCGCGACTGCCCGGTCTACACCGTCGGCGAAAAGACCCGGGAGGGGGCGCCGACTATCCATGTCTTTGAAGGGGCCCGCCCGTGCGAGGCGCTCTGTAACAACATCGAGTCCATCCTGACCAAGGCCATGCGTGCGGCCGTCCTGCCCGCGGAGGGGGAGGTGACCTTCGTGCAGGCCCTCGACGCAATCCTTCTCGCCGCCAACCTGCCACTGTGCGAGACGATCCTCTCGATTCCCGCGCCTGTTGTATCCAGCGCACCAAAGAAGGGCAAGGTGGTGGCCGAGGCAGAGGAGGAAATGGATGCAGAGTAAAATTATATAGTTTACATGCACGTCACGTGGACGCATTCACAAACTCCGCCCGCCCCCGCTCTTCCTCCTCTGTGGGAGACAGCAGCAGTGCCGCCAGCATGACTGCAACTGTTCTGTTGTTTGGCGCTACAGGCCCGATGCCCACAGTCGCGTGCTGTTTGTGCAACCACTCGTGCGTCTCGCGTGTGAGTTCCGCTTGGAACCGACCAAACCCCCGTTCCCATGCGGCAAAGGCGCGTTCCGCCTCGAGATGCACATGTGATGGCGCACTGCGCGTGCCGGCGTAGACAAACTCGAGAGGGACATTCTCGTCTTCAAGAAATGACCATGGGTGTCCCCCCCCCTTCGCTTCGATCTGTGGCACCTTGTGCGCGTGGCGCATGGCACCGCGATTGATTGTATCCGTGTCTCCGCGGTGTATATATGCACGCGAGTCGACCTTTTAATGTCTGTGGTGTATGAACCCACCACCGTTCAACCCAAACTACACCCCACTCCCGAGCACCCCCGAGGCGCCATTCAAACCCGCCGTCAGCCCAGAGAAGGAAGCGACATGGATCATTCACGGTGGCCACGTCGACATCCCCATGACAATCAACAGCACACGAACGCCAGGGAAATTGATCCTATTTGTGTGGATGATCGTAGCTTTTGTGTACCTGTTGGTCCGAATAATCACTAGGCCCGACGTGATGGGTTATTTGACATACTGGAGTTTCTTTCTCGAGATCGGAGTCCTCGCCTACATGACCGCATGGGAAGTTGCGTTTTTACATGACTCGCGCCATGCGATGAAACACCCCACTCGCCACCACATCCCACTGTACCAGCGCCACTGGCGGTCCCTCGTCAGTCTGGTTGGCGTGTATGTTGGGACAAGCTGCATGGTCTTCGTGGGCTCGGTGTTTATCTCGGTAGACGCCGCGGTGTCGCTGGCCCCGCTAATCGCGTCCGACAGCAGCCTCCCCCTCTCTAATTTGGTGACGCACACGCTACCGCTGTTCACAGCCGTGATCCTGCTGAGCGCGTACGAGCCCGAAATCCGACGAAACCTTGCGCACGCCCGCTGGGTGTGGTTCTTCAAAACGAGCGCAGACACCGCGGCGGTTTTTCCAGAGGTGCGCGATGGCTATGAGATGGAGCGGTGTCGGCGGCGCCAGTTGCGAGATGACGGTGCCTCGAACGTGGGAACCGAGTCGCTCCGGACGCGCCAGAGCCGGGCCAGACACAAAGGAGACGAGATTCCGCGCTTCGACTGGCGCACCGTCAATGACGACGACTTTGCCGTGTGGAGCAAATACCCCACACTCTCCGGCGAGACAGACCTCGCGCCGCAGTGGGCAGTGGACATGGGCAATCGCGCATTCACACTGAAACTCGTACGGGACGTTGCGCATTTCTGGGGGCCGGCGGTCGTGCCCGCCATCTGGACCCTCACGCACACCGCGAGCGGTACGTACAACATCACACCGACCCTCGCGATGTACATGCTCACCGTCGCGGCGCTGCTCGGGCCCAGCATCCTACTGGCGATCATCTCGCGCTACACATCCGTGCGCGACCCGGTAAACCAGCGGCTGTGGTGCGCCACACGGCTGCGGCTGCTGGAGCGCAGGATGGCCAAAGGGGTGTGAGGTGGGTATTAACCAGGCGGACGGCGGTGGGTGAAGCTAATTTCAGAAATGAGCTCCCCCCCTGCAACCCCCACCGGCACCGCCCCAACACCCAGGGTCGAGGACGGCAAGCCTCGGAAGCCGCGAGCACGCCCAGAACCCGGGTCAGACCTCGGGATCCTTGAAGCGATGCTCGCGGCGGAGGCGAAGAAGGCAGAGGTGAAGTCGGTCGTCGAGCACGGCGTTCTTGTCAATGCTGAGTTTGATATGCCCCCCTCGACCCCCCTGACAAACAGGGCCGCAAAGCGGGTGTGCATTCTTGACCCACGCGAACAGTAAATTTCACTTTTCTCCGTACCCCGACTCGTCAATCGCGTATAAGCGCGCACCACCTCCCAGAACTTCCCATCCCCCTTCCACACTCATGTCTGTCAAACCCGAACCAGCTCCTTCTCACGCGCCGGTGCTTCCCAGCCCAGCAACCTCTCCCGCCCTTCCCTCCACCACGCCTCGCCCCACATTCGGGCCGGGTAGTGCCGGGTTTGCGGCGCGCCAGCCCAAGGGGCTCCCTGTCCTCCCGGCCAAGGTCCGGGCCGCGATGTGCAACGTCTCGACGCGCCCGGCCGAGCACGTCGGACAGCCCAACGTCGACATCATGCTGCTCAGCTCGTTTGGGTTCTACGGCAAGGCTGGCAAGAAGACACACGTCACAAAGACAACCGTCGTGTTCAGCGATACCAGCACGATGACCAACCGCAACGGCACAATCGCATTCAACCACACCGAGCTGCAGACGCGGTGCCCCAGCCACACCATCGCGGCCGAGACACAGACGGCATGGAAGCAGGGCAAGAGTGCACTCACCGAGGACCAGATTACCACGACGATCTTCTCCACACAGACTGCACACCAGGTCGCACTGTTCAACATCACCGCGACGTTCGCGCCGTTCAGCATCGGGCAGGCGTATGGCCTTGGCTCCAGTGAGAACAACCACGACGACGTCGTCAGTGTCGGTCTTGTCGCCAACAAGATCATCATCGACCGGCCTGCGACCTGGGCCGAGGTGACTGCCCTCATGGCAGTGCGCACCAACGCGGGTGGCACGGGCGACATTCTGTGGGTGAACGCGACGGGCGACGATGCACCGGTCAACAGTCTCGTCGACGTGTTTGTCGACAAGACCAGTTACAAGCTGGCCACCGACGCCAAGGACGACCCCGAGCATCCCATGCGCTCGGTGTTCATCATGCAGATCCGCTTCGACGAGAACGACATGCCCATCCGCGAGATCGTCAAGACCACGCTCTGGGAGGAGACCATCATTCGCCTCTTCAACTTCACCAACACGGCGCTCTGGGCCAAGGCACACAACGTCTTCTTCCGCATGACGGAGATGCAGATGATCCTGATCAACACAGTTCACGCCAAGGAGGCGTACGTCGAGGCCAAGTCCCTTCTCTCGTCGATCATCGGCAGTGACGATGCCGACCAATTCGACTCCATTCCCACCAGCGAGTTGGCGCGCAACATGAACTGCAACGCGGCGCTCATCAAGTGGTCGACGTTCATCGATCACTTCCCCATCGTCCCGCTCGACTGCGCTAAGGGCATCATCGGCTACGATAAGAAGCTGCTCAAGATGGGCACCGGGTTCGACAACACAACAGATCAGGATGCGCGCGAGGCCATCTCCAGTGCGTACATGGTGCTGCCCGTCGCCAACGGTGGCTCCAGTGTCGTCACCAGCCCGTGTAAGCTCGCCACCATCGACGACGCCACCGTCATCCTCGGCACGCACAGCCTGTCGGAGTTCAAGTCGCTCGTTGCGATGTACGCGTCGTACACCCTCGAGTTCCACGTCATGTCGCCGTGCACCACGCTCTTCGTCAACGACGCAGCACTCTTCGAGACCGCGCGGACGCTCGGCGCGACAGAGGACACAGAGGGGCGGCTCGTCATCAAGACCGCAGTGGCGTACGACAACCTGCACCGCTTCCCGGCAGCCGCACAGAAGAACCTCGCGCTCTCCTTGCTGCCAACAGAGCTCATCCCTGCATTCATGCTCATCCGCGCCACCAAGACACCCATGGACAAGTCACATCGAGCCAAGCCGTACTGATGCGGTTGAAATACACACACAATTACTGAATTTTGACTTGTTTGTGGCCGGTATGAGGCCAGAAAGTGTTAAGTTTTGCTACTGGAATTTGAAATTTGAATTCCATGGTGTCTGTACAGATCTGTACCTTATCCATAAGTTTGAATTTTTGCGCACTAATCCCCCTGTAGCTTGAGTTTGGGGACGAAAGTCAAAATTCTGCTTGCAACGTTTTT